>Ga0079099_1055133_pt1 | contig 20107 bp, 19 predicted proteins | sample ADurb_H2B_02_Slu_FD_77098 | JGI IMG/M metagenome (GOLD analysis project Ga0079099, IMG submission 77098) | Active sludge microbial communities from Illinois, USA, of municipal wastewater-treating anaerobic digesters - ADurb_H2B_02_SludgeMetaT... | ecosystem: Engineered > Bioreactor > Anaerobic >... | reverse complement strand
AAAAAAGGATATTTGTCTAAACTCTTCTTTTCTAACATTGTCCAAGCTTCTTTTCTGGCTGTTTCCATCATTTTACTATCAGCTAGAAGATTAGCTAACTTAAAAATGGGAAATCCATGTTGCTTTAAGCCCAAAAATTCACCTGGCCCTCGCAACTGTAAATCTTCTTCTGCTATCTCAAAACCATCGTTTGTTCTAGTCATAACAGCTATTCTTTTCTTGCTTTCTTTAGTTTCTGAGTCAGTAAGCAAAATACAAAACGATTGTTCACTGCCTCTACCTACTCGACCACGCAATTGGTGTAGCTGAGCTAAGCCAAATCTTTCACAATTTTCAATAACCATTATTGTAGCATTAGGTATATCCACACCAACCTCTATGACAGTAGTAGAAACCAAGATTTGTAGAGATTGCTCTCTAAAAAGCTGCATAATAGAATCTTTTTCTTTAGCTTTCATTTTACCATGTAAAAGACCAACTTGATAGTCAGGGAAAATTTCTTTTTGCAGTTTATCAGCCAATTCTGTAGCAGCTTGCAAATCTAATTTTTCTGATTCTTCAACTAAAGGACAAACAAAATAAACCTGCCTTCCTGCTCTTAGCTTTTCTATCAGAAATTCATAAACTTTATCCCGCTTAGAACTAGGTGCCCACCAGGTTTTTACTGGTTGACGACCTGGTGGCAGCTGATCAATAATAGATATATCTAAATCACCATAAATTGTCAAAGAAAGAGTACGTGGAATAGGTGTAGCTGTCATAATCAAGACATCAGGATTAATTCCTTTTTTCTGTAAAATAGCTCTTTGTAAAACACCAAATCTATGTTGTTCATCAGTAATAGCCAAACCTAATTTAGCAAAAGCAACTTCCTCTTGAAGAAGAGCATGAGTCCCTACTACTATATCAATCTGCCCATTAGCAATAGATTCTATCATCTGTTTTTTTTCTTTTTTAGGTAAACTACCTTTTAGAATAGCTACCTTTTTATCTAAAGGAGTAAATAATTTTTTCAGATTTTGAAAATGTTGTTCAGCTAAAATTTCTGTAGGTGCCATCATTGCTCCTTGATAACCGCCTTGTAAAGCACAAGCTAAAGCAGCAGCAGCAACTATAGTTTTTCCTGCTCCTACATCACCTTGTACTAGTCGATTCATTGGTCTTTCTAAAGTTAAATCTTTTTTAATTTCTTCAATCACCCTTGCTTGTGCAGTAGTTAAAGTAAAAGGTAAAGAAGTTAAAAAACTTTTAACCAAGGAACCATTTACTTGATGAATAATCCCTTTTTCTTTTTTTTCCTTTCCTCTTCTTTTATAAGCTAAAGCTAACTGAAAAAGAAAAAGTTCTTCAAAAGCTAATCTTCTTCTTGCTTGTTCTTTCATTTTCCAATTACTAGGGAAATGAATATTCTGTAAAGAATCAGACAAAGACAACAATTTATATTTTTTTATTAAATCAGCTGGTAATATCTCCCGCCAAGCAGAAGAACTAGACTCTAACGCATTTTTAATCATAGCTCGCCATATTTTTTGATTTAATCCTTCTGTACTAGGATAAATAGGTAAAAAAGGAGCTTTTTCTTCATTCTCATCTGTTTCTACTTCAGCATGAAGAAATTGAATTTCTCCAACCTTTTTTTCTACCTTACCACAAATCAAAATTTTCTGGCCAACAGAAAATTTTTTGAGCCAATATGGTTGATTAAACCAAACAACATAAGCAGAACTAAAGCCATCACTCACTACTAATTTACTTATTTTCATACCTGAACGTATTTGTCTTTCTTGCTTGCCAATCACTTGAGCAGAAATAGTTTCTATTTGACCAGAAAGCAAAGAAGCTATTTTCTTAACTTGACTTCTGTCTTGATAATCACGAGGAAAATGATAAAGTAAATCTTTCACTGTCAAGATTTCTAATTTTTGTAAAGCTTTTGCTCTGTGAGGGCCTACTCCCTTGAGATATTGCACAGCTTGCTCTAACATAACTTACTTCCACCTTTAAATCTTATAATAAGTAAGAGCAACAACACCCGGTCCCAAGTGCGTACCAATTGTGGGGCCTAAATAAGTAGAAAAAATTTCTTGACATTGAAAATTTTCCCGTAAAAGTGTTTCTACCCTTTTCGCTTCTTCTTCTGCTGCAGCATGCATTATACATACTCTTAAAGGTTGATCAGCTTGAATATTTTCTTGCATGTAAGTGACTAAAGTTTGCCACGCTTTTTTCCTTCCCCTTGCCTTCCCTAAAGTATCTAGACTTCCATTGTGAAAGATTAAAAGAGGTTTAACATTAAGCAAAATACCAAGTAAAGCCTGTGCTTTTCCTATTCTACCGCCTTTTTGTAAATGTTCTAAAGAATCAAAAACTCCTATTAAATTGAGAGATTGTTTTAAATTTTCCACTCTAGCCACAATTTCTTGCTTACTTTTACCGTTTTTGGCCATTTGAGCTGCTTCTAAAACTAAAAACCCTACCCCCATACTACCAGAATAAGAATCAATTACCTCTATTTCCTCTCGTTCTAACATCTGCTTACTTAAAAGAGCAGCTTGATAAGTGCCACTCAAAGTAGAAGAAAGATGAATAGAAATAACTTCTTCATGATTTTTCAGTAATTCTTTATAGACCTGCATAAACTGACCAGGTGCAGGCTGTGAAGTCTTAGGTATTTTACTAAATTCTTTTAGTTTAAGATAAAATTCCTTTGGTGAAAGATTCACTCCATCTTGATAAACCTCTTCACCAAAGTGAATATTTAAAGGTATAACCTTAATATCATATTTTTTTACCAGTTCAACTGGCAAATCACTAGCACTATCTGTAACTATTGCAATTTTAGGCGTCAACAAACTCATCTCCTTTATTCAATAGAAAGAAGATAATAGTAGTGGGGCTGATCCCCTCTGTGTAATTCCAATTCTAGCTGAGGATATTTCTGGGCTAATATTTCTACTAAATCTTCTGCTTCCTCTTGTTTTACTTTTTCACCTGAGAAAATAGTGATTAATTCCACTTCTTCATCTAATTTTTCTTTTAACATTTGTTCTATAACCTCAGGGAGAGAATTCCCAACTACAACAATTTCATCTTCCCAAATAGCTAAAATATCTCCTATTTTAATATTTTTTCCTTGATAAGTACATTCTCTTATGGCATAAGTTATTTCTGCCGATTTTACTTGTTTTATTGCTTGCTGCATTTTTTCGTGTAAATCATCTTTTTGCCAGTTATCATGTACACTCAATAAAGCAGCTAACCCTTGAGGAATTGTTTTAGAAGGAATAACAACAACTTCTTTCTCTTTTGCCAAACCCACTAGTTGTTGAGCCGCTAAAATAACATTTTTATTATTAGGCAAAACAAACACTTTTTTTGCTCGTACTTGCTCAACTGCAGCTAACAGTTCTTGCGTGCTGGGATTCATTGTCTGTCCACCTTCGACTGCCAAATCACAACCTAAATGAGAAAACATTTCTGTCAAGCCTTGTCCAGCCACTACTGCTACTATGCCTATTTCTTTAAGAGCAATATTTGTTTCTTTTTCTTGCTTTTGTTCTTCCATATTACTAATCTGAATAGAAGATAGCTGCCCCCATTTGAGAGCATAATCTAAAATCACACCTGGATTATTGGTATGCAAATGAACTTTTACTATTTCTGGCGAACCAACAACAAGCAAACAATCACCCAAAGAACAAAGATGCTTTTCTATCTCTTGAAGATTAATTTGCTTTCCTTTAATAATAAACTCAGTACAATAGGTAAACTCAATTACACCTCGTGTACTAATCATTTTCTCTACTATTGGATGTTGAAAAGAAAAATGAGAATTATTTTCTTTTCCTTGGAGACTATCCAAAGCCCCTGCTAAAATAAAAACCAGTCCCTGCCCACCAGCATCTACAACTCCAGCTTCTCGCAAAACAGGTAACATATTAGGAGTTTGTGCTAAAGTAACCTCAGCTGTCTCTAGAACAGCTGAACAAACTTCAATCACATCATTACTCACTCTAGCTTTATTCCAAGCAGCTTTAGCAGCTTCTCTAGCCACAGTTATAATTGTCCCTTCAACAGGCTTAAATCCACCTGCTTGATATACTGTCTTTACAGCTCTATCCAAAGCCCGCGCCAGTCCTATAGCATTAAGCTTATCTCTTTGCCCTGCACCTTTAGCTAAGCCTCGAAAAAACTGTGAAAGTATGACCCCTGAATTACCTCTAGCCCCCATTAAAGTTCCATTGCTTAGAGCATCAGCAACCTGCTTTAAATTATCTAGCTTAATCATGTCTAACTGTTTTAAAGCAGAATCTAAAGTTAAAGACATGTTAGTTCCAGTATCGCCATCAGGAACAGGAAAAACATTCAAACTATCTACTAGTTCTCTGTTCTCTTGTAATCTTCGAGCTCCTGCTACAAACATATCTTTAAACTTTTTGCCATCAATATACTCTAACATGAATTTCAACATCCCCTTCCCATTTGTTAGATCTCATCTTCAGCATTCACACCTTGAATGAAAACATTGACTTTTTCTACAAAAATACCTGTTGTCTGCTCTACAATTCTTTTTACTCTTTCCATAACATCTTTGGCTACTTCTGAAACTTTCACTCCATAATTGACAGCAATATGAATATTTATTTTGATACTACCATCTCCTATAGCAAATATTTCCACTCCTTGACTAGAGTTGTTTTTGCTAAATAAACCTAAAAATTTTTGTGCAAATGTGTTACTAGTTAAGCCAGCTAAACCAGAGCACTCTAAAGCTGCTTGTCCAGCAATAGCGGAGATAACATCAGCGGAAATATCTATTTTACCTATTTCATTTATTAATTGTCTTTTCATGCCATCTCCCCCTTAAAATATATCTATAAAAATGCTTTAATTTTATTCTTTTTCTCAAAAAATTTCTCCTAAATTTAATAGATTCTCTTCATTTCCTTTTATTCCTGCCTTGAAAAAAAGAAAAGCATTTTTAACTTGCTTCAACAGTTTATTTATGGTAAAATATATTTGTTATGTTATGTAGGGAAGTCTCGCCGAACCGAAGGAGGTGGAAGTAATGGCTAGAGAATGTATTGTATGCAACAAAAGAACAGTTACAGGTTGCAATGTGAGCCACTCTCATCTTAAGACTAAAAGAAGATGGCTACCTAATTTACAGAAAGTAAAAGCTCTTATTAACGGAGAAATCCGTAGAGTTTATGTTTGTACTAAATGCCTGAAAGCTGGTAAAATTCAAAGAGCAATTTAATATAAAAAAGGACCTTTAGGCTAACCTAAAAGTCCTTTTTTATTTATCTATTCACCAGAAAAAATTTCCTTTATTTCTTTCTCAGTAAAACTATATGAATGATTACAAAAATGACAACGCAATTCTATTTGACCTTGTTCTTGCAAAATAGTTTCTATTTCTTCCTTTCCTAAAGAAACAAGAGCTCTTTTAATCTTTTCTAATGAGCATTGACATTGAAATTTTAATTCCTGTTTGTCTAAAAATTCTATCTCTAAGCCAAAAAGAACATTTTGTAAGATAGACTCAGGCGTAGCCCCTTTTTCCAAAATATTGCTTATAGAAGGCATTTCTTGTAACTTTTTTTCCAACAGTTCTATTGTTTCTTCATCCACTCCTGGAAAAAGCTGAATGAGAAAACCACCAGACTGCTGCACCCATTCTTCTTTATCTATTAGCACTCCTAAGCTAACTGCTGAAGGAAGCTGCTCAGAAGAAAGAAAATAATTAGCTAAATCTTCTGCTATTTCCCCTGATACTAATTGACTACTGCCTGTATAAAGCTCTTTTAAACCTAAATCTTTGGTCAGATAAATCATACCATCTGCTCCTACAGCCTGACCAACAGCTAATTTTCCCTGCTCTGTCAAAGGTAAATAAACTTGAGTATTTTCAGCATATCCTCTTACTTGTCCTGCCGAATTAGCATCAACCAAGAGTTTACCAATAGGTCCATCACCTTGTACTTTAATAGCCAAAGTATCTTCCCCTTTTAAGGTAAGTCCTAATAAAGCCGCAGCAGTGAGTAGTCTGCCTAAAGCAGCAGTAACAACAGGTGCTGTTTGATGTTTTTCTCTTGCTTGCTCTACTAATTGAGTAGTAACTGCAGCCATTGCTCTTATTTTTCCGCCTCCAGCAATAGCTCTTACTGCATAATCTTTCATTTTTCCCTTTTTTCCTCCTGATTTTTTCTCTAATCTTTCTAGCTAATAAGTAATCTTTTCTAGAATTTCTTCTGTATCTAAATCCAAGATGACAACTTCTTGATCCTTGATTAAAGCTATAGTTTGCTTTTTATCTGCTCTTTTGCTAATGGAAGTACTACCTGGATTAAGAAAGATAGTTCGTCCTTTTTTTCTTAAAACAGAAACATGAGTATGTCCTGTAATAAAAAAGTCAATTTTATAGAGTTCTGCTTGTTTTTTCATTTCCTCTTCACTAAGCAAATGACCATGATTAACTAATATTTTTTTTCCTTCTATCTGTAAGAAAGCATAAGGAGCCTGCAGAGGAATGTTTAAAACCATTTGATCTACATAGGCTTCACAATTACCTTGTGCTATAATCATAGGCAGTTCTAATGAATTAATCGCTTCAATCAGTTTTTTAGGGTGATAACCAGCTGGTAGATCATTTCTTGGACCATGATAAAGTACATCCCCAGCATGAATAATACTTGCTGCCCCAAAGAAATCCTTTTCTTTTAGCTTTTCCCAAGCAGAGAAGTCTCCATGTGTATCACTGATAACCAATAGATTCATTCTTTTACCCCCTTGCTATATTGTCCAAAAGATTAGCCATCTCAATAGCTGTCACAGCAGCATCCCAACCTTTGTTACCAGCTTTAGTCCCTGCCCTTTCTATAGCTTGTTCAATATTATCAGTAGTGACTACACCAAAAATAACAGGTACTTCTGTTTGTAAGCTAACATTAGCAACACCTTTACTCACTTCACTACAAACATAATCAAAATGAGGAGTTGCTCCTCTAATCACTGCACCTAAACAAATCACAGCATCATATTTACCACTAGCAGCTAATTTTTTAGCTATCAAAGGTATTTCAAACGCTCCAGGTACCCAAGCTAAATCGATTTCTTCACTTTTTACTCCATGTCTACCTAGAGCATCAAAAGCACCGCCTACTAATTTTTGAGTAATAAATTCATTAAAACGTCCTGCTACAATAGCAAATTTTAAACCTTGTGCAATTAATTTTCCTTCATAATTTTTTCCCATCTTTTTTCCCTCCTATTTCAATAAATGACCAAGTTTTTCTTTTTTAGTAGATAAATACTTTTGATTTGCTTGATTAACACACATGATAATAGGTACTCTTTCCACAATTTTTAGTCCATATCCTTCTAGACCAATAATTTTTCTTGGATTATTGGTTAAAAGGCGAATAGTACTTAATCCCAAATCAGCTAATATTTGTGCACCAGCGCCATAATCTCTTAAATCAGCAGGAAAACCTAAGGCCTCATTAGCTTCTACAGTATCTAATCCTTTGTCCTGCAATTCATAAGCCTTTAATTTGTTAACTAAGCCAATCCCTCTTCCTTCCTGTCTCATATATAAAAGCACACCAGAACCAGCTTCTTCTATCATTTTTAAAGCTGTAGCCAATTGATCTCCACAATCACAACGTAAAGAGCCTAAAACATCACCTGTTAAACACTCTGAATGAACTCTTACCAGAACATTATCCTGCTTTGCAACATCACCCTTGACCAAGGCTATATGAGCTTGTCCTGTTACCATATCCTCATAAGCAAGAGCTGTAAAATCACCATACTTAGTAGGCAATTTCACTGTAGCTGCTTTGGAAATAAGTTTTTCATGTTTTCTTCTATATTGAATTAAATCTGCTATAGTAATCATTTTTAAATCATGCTTTTTAGCAAACTCCAATAACTTAGGAACTCTAGCCATAGTTCCATCATCATTCATAATCTCACAAATAACACCAGCTGGATAAAGCCCTGCCATTCTAGCTAAATCTACCGCTGCCTCAGTATGTCCACTACGTTTTAAAACGCCTCCATTTTTAGCACGTAAAGGGAAAACATGTCCTGGACGCCCTAAATCAGCTGGTCTTGTTTGAGGATCTAAGCAGACCTTGATAGTTGCGGCTCTATCATAGGCAGAGATACCTGTAGTCGTAACTCCTTTGGCATCTATAGAAACAGTAAAAGCTGTTTCTAAACTATCTGAGTTTTTGCTTACCATAGCAGGCAAATCTAATTCTTCTAATCTTTCTGCTGTCAAAGGAAGACAAATAAGTCCTTTCCCATATGTTGCCATAAAATTGATAGCTTCTGGAGTTACCATTTCTGCTGCCATCAATAAATCTCCTTCATTTTCTCTATCTTCATCATCTACCACAATTATCATTTTTCCCTTTTTTATTTCTTCCAAAGCTTCAGCAATAGTATTAAATTTTTCCATCATTATTCCCTCCTTTTATAGAAAACCGTTTTCTCTTAAAAAATCAGAACTTATTTCTTTTTTCTTTTCTACAGGATAAACTAGCTTCTCTAAATATCTAGCTATCATATCCGCTTCTAGATTAACCATCTCCCCTTCTTTTTTCCAACCTAAAGTAGTCAAACTAGCAGTATGAGGAATAAGAGAAACCCAAAAACTGTCTTTATTATGATCCACAATAGTCAAGCTAATACCATCAATAGCTATAGAGCCTTTAGGAATAATATATTTTAAAATTTGTTCTGGTGCTGTAATGGTTATAATCAGAGCATTTTTTTCTCTGATTTTGCTTTTAATAATACCTACACCATCAATATGTCCACTAACTAGATGTCCACCTAATCGTGATTGCAAAGTCAATGCTCTTTCCAAATTAACTCTACTTCCTATTTGCACTTGCGCTAAACTTGTTTTACGAAAAGTCTCTGGCATAACATCGACAGTAAAATTATTTTTGCTAAAACCAGTAACAGTAAGACAAATACCATTAACAGCAATACTATCCCCTAATCCTATCTCCTGCAAAATTTTTTCCGCTTTAATTGTCAACTCTAGATTAATTGCATCTTTTTTCACTGTTTGTAAAATTCCCAGTTCTTCTACAATTCCAGTAAACATTTTCTCCTCCTAATAACTTAAGTAGCCTTGCAGCAAGATATCAGTGCCTATTCTTTTAACTTGATATTCTTTCATCTGTACTGCTTGCTCTAAAGTATCTATTCCTTCTCCACCAATAGGTGTAGGTGCATCTTTTCCACCAATTATTTTAGAAGCTATAAAAAAGTAAGCTTTATCAACTAATTTGTCCTGCAACATAGCACCATTCAGAGTACTACCACCTTCCAGTAAAACACTAGTTATCTCTAGCTTGCCTAATTTAATAAGTAAATCATGTAAATCAATTCTTCCCTTTTTTTCTTTTATTTCCAAAATCTTAATACCTTTTGCTTGTAAAAGAGCTATCTTTTGCTGATCAGCAGCAGAAGTTACAGCTACAATAGTAGGAGCTTGCTCATCTAAAACACGTGAATCAAGAGGAATACGTGCTTTACTATCTACTATTATCCTCAGAGGATTTCGTCCTTCTCCCTCAGGCAGTCTAGTAGTTAATTGTGGATTATCTTGTAGTACTGTTCCAATTCCTACCATAATAGCATCTAATTGGTTGCGCATTTGATGAACAAAAGCACGTGATTGTTCGCAAGTAATCCAACGGGAATGACCATTTTTAGTAGCAATCTTACCATCTAGACTCATCCCTGTTTTTAAAACAAGAAAAGGTTTTCCCGTAGTTATATACTTAAGAAAGATTTCATTTAAAGACATTGCTTTTTGCTCACCAATACCTAAAGTAACCTCTATTCCTGCCTCTTTTAATTGAGCAATTCCCTGTCCAGCTACCTTGGGATTAGGATCTACCATAGCTATAACAGCACGTTTAATACCAGATTCTATAATTTTTTTACTGCAGGGAGGAGTTCGTCCATAATGAGAGCAAGGTTCTAAAGTAACATAGATGGTCGCATCATGTGCTTTTTCTCCAGCTTCTTGTAAAGCAAAAACTTCTGCATGTGGTTCACCAGCTTTTTGATGGTACCCTTGACCTATAACCTCACCATTTTTGACTACTATGGCTCCAACCAAAGGATTAGGAGTAGTTTTACCTCGTGCTTTTTCAGCTAAATTTAAGGCTTGTTGCATAAAAAAATTATCCATATTGTCCATTAAGTCACCTCCATACACAAAAAATCCCAAAGGAAAACCTTTGGGATAGTAAAAAGCTTACTCATCTTGCTAGTCCTCCCTTCTCTCATCCAGACTGTACTGTCGGCTTCGGAATCTCACCGAATCAACCAAATTGGCTCGCGGGCTTAACCGCCGGTTGGGAATTACACCCAGCCCCGAAGGGGAATTTTCTTATTTAATTATTACCAATATAGCATAAATTTATAAGAAAATCAAATATTCTTCCCTTTTAAACAAGAAATAATTTGGGGAATATTATCACTGCCATAAACAGCAGAACCTGCAACCAAAATATTGGCACCTGCTGCAATAGCTAAAGGAGCTGTTTGCTTATTAATACCACCATCAACTTCTATATCAATGCTCAAGTCTTTTTCTGTTATCATTTTTTTTAGTTTCTCAATTTTCGGTAAAACAGATTTTATAAAATTTTGACCACCAAAACCAGGATTTACTGTCATTAAAAGTACCATATCTACCTGCTCTAAAACATATTCAATCGTAGTTAACGGAGTTGCTGGGTTAAGTGCTACACCTGCTTTCACACCTTTTTCTCTTATTGTTTGTAAAGTGCGATGCAAGTGAGTACAAGCTTCTGCATGAACTGTAATAAAATGAGCCCCTGCTTGCACAAAAGAATCCAAATATAAATCTGGTTTTTCAATCATTAAATGAACATCAAATGGTAAATTAGTCTGACCTTGCAAGCTTTCTACAATCAAAGGGCCTAAAGTAATATTGGGCACAAAATGGCCATCCATTACATCAATATGCAAAAGATCAGCTCCCCCGTCTTCTACTTTTTTTACTTCTTCTGCTAGTTTGCTGAAATTAGCAGATAAAATGGAAGGTGCAATTTGTATTGTCATTATTTTCTACCTCTCTTTTTTTCAACTATTTCTTGTAAGAATTTTAAATAATGCTCATAACGGCGAGGATGAATTAAGCCATCTGCTACTGCTTTTTTTACTGCACAATTTTCTTCCTTCCAATGCAAACAAGGAGCAAAAGGACAATCAAGAAGAAATCGCTCCATTTCAGGAAAAAATGTTTGTAATTCTTCTTTTTCCATTTCAGCAAAAGTTAACAGGCTAAATCCTGGAGCATCTACTACAAAACCACCAAAATCCAGTTCCATCAATTCAACATGTCTAGTTGTATGTTTTCCTCTTTGTATTTTAGCACTTAATTCCCCAGTTTTGAGAGATAACCCATTTTGTAAAGCATTAAGTAAAGCTGATTTACCCACTCCTGAAGGACCTGCAAAAACAGATGTTTTTCCATATAAGGAATCTTTTAGTTGGTCTAGCCCAATTCCTTGTTTTGCACTGCAATAAAGAAGTTTATAACCTATTTTCTCATAAAGAGAAACTTTTGTTTCTTGCAACCAGCTTTCCTTGTCCACTAAGTCTATTTTATTAAAACAAAGAACTATTTCTAACTTGGCTTGCTCAGCTAACAATAAAAATCTATCAAAAAGCAACCAATTAGGATCAGGGTTTTGTACACTAAAAACTATAATTACTTGCTGCAAATTAGCTACTGCAGGTCTTTGGAGAAAACTAATTCTAGGAATTACTTCTTCTATAACACCTGTTTTTTCTCCAGTGAGAGAGATTTTCACTTTGTCTCCTACTAATACTTGGATTTTCTGCTTTTTAAACTTACCTCGCAAAAAACACTCTATCTCTCTTGTGCCAGTTAGTACATAGTAATAGTTACTGTGAATTCTTACTACTGTTCCTTGCTCCATGCTGTTCCCCCTTAAAAGGTTTTTTCTTCAAATAAATCCCCCGCAATATAAATTTGCACATTAACAATGCCATCTCCTTGCACATTTTTCTCTATTCTGTCTCCAGGTGAATTGAGAGCATTATAGATTACCTTTTGTCCATTATTATCTTTCACCACAATTTTTACTTCTTGTTTATCAGGACCTGGTGGAACTATTACTGTGATATTTTGATTCTTTTTTGCTTTTTGTATTTTGCTGATGATTAACTCGACTTTGCTTCCTTGTTGTACTTCTGTACCAGAATCAGGTGCTTGACTGATAATACTACCTGGCTCTGCATCAATAGTATCTTGTTCTTTAATACTACCTAATTGCAAACCTAATTGTTCTAATTTCTTTTTCGTATCCTCTAATTTTTCACCTATAAAATCAGGAATTTTCAACCAAGCAGGCTCTTGTCCTTTGCTTATAATCAAATCAACTTTACTTCCTTTTTTTATTTCACCACCAGCGGCTGGCATCTGATTAACAACATATCCTTTAGGCACATTGACACTATATTCTTCTATTTTATTTCCCATCAACAATTCTTCTTGTCCTAAAATAATAGACGCTTCTTGCAAAGATTTATTAGTCACATCAGGAATTCTTTTTAGTTCAGGACCTTTGCTAATTACTAAATTTATAGTGCGTCCTTTTTTTACTTTTTTATTAGCTTCTGGAAATTGGGAAACAACGTAATCAACAGGTACTTCCTCACTATAAGCTCGACTAATCACATTAACGCTCAAAGCATTTTCTTTAGCTAAAATCTCCGCTTGTTGTAAATTCTTACCTGTAAAATCAGGACAATTCACATCAGGAACAGAAAAATAGCTAGCAGCGCCCCAAGTAAGCAGGGTTATTAATAAAATAAGAGGTATCGCATAAGCCCAAGGTGAAATTTTCTTTTTTGGCTTTTCTTGTTCTTTCTTTTGCCAATCTTGAGCAGAAATTATTTTAGTGGCTGATAAATCATCTTTTTTGAGTACTACTGTTTTATTAGCAAAATCATCTAACATCACTAAGCAATTTTGTAAGCTCTTACGCACATCAGCAGCATTAGTAAAACGTTGCGCAGGATTTTTCTCTAATAGCTTGAGAATGACTTTTTCTAAGCAAGGACTAACAGCAGAATTAATTTCACTTGGAAGGACAGGCTCTTCTTGTAAATGTTTCAGAGCAATACTAACAGGATTTTCTCCTTCAAAAGGTACTTTCCCTGTCATCATTTCATAAAGAATAATACCTAAAGAATATAAGTCAGACTTGCTATCAACTTGTCCTGCTTTAGCTTGTTCAGGGGAAAAGTAATGAACCGAACCCATGACTACTCCTATTTCAGTTACATTAGAAGCAGTTTTCGCTCTAGCAATACCAAAATCAGTCACCTTAACTCTTCCATCATGTGCAATAAGAATATTATGTGGTTTAATATCACGATGAATTATTCCCTGCTTATGAGCTGCTTCCAAAGCGTTACAAATCTGTTGAGTAATAGTAATAGCTTCTTCACAGGAAAAAGGAGCTCTTTGTCTGATTAATTCTTTTAAATTGTTTTCATCAACATATTCCATAACCATATAATAAAGATTACTATCTTGACCAACATCATAGATACTGACCACATTAGGATGAGCAAGACTAGCAGCTGCTTCTGCTTCCCTCTGGAATCTACCCACAAATTCCTCATCACAAGCAAACTGTGGTCTTAATATTTTCACAGCCACTAATCTATTTAGTTTTAAGCATTTGGCTTTATAGACTAAAGCCATGCCACCTTGCCCTATCTCCTCCAGAATTTCATATCTATTGCCTAATATTTCCCCTATCATCTTCTGCACCTCACTTCTTCTCTAAAGCATCAAGAAAAATCCTTCTTGCCAATGGAGCAGCTACACTCCCTCCTGTGCCACCATTTTCTACTAAAACAACTATTGCTATTTGTGGATTTTCTGCTGGAGCAAAACCAACAAACCATGAATGGGACTTTCCATGAGGATTTTCTGCTGTTCCTGTTTTTCCCGCTATTGTTATTCCTTTAATACCAGCCTGATGACCAGTGCCTTTTTCTACTACTTTTTCTAACATTTGAACTAAAATATTAGTTGTTTGAGGAGTAAAAATTTCTTTTTCTCCTGGTGAATGATTTTTTTGTAAAACATGCCCATTTCTCTCTCTCACCTCAGCTACTAAATAAGGCTCTACTAATTTACCATTATTAGCTACAGCACTTATTAAATTAAGCATGTAAAAGGGAGTAGTTAAAACAGCACCTTGTCCTAAAGCTCTTTGAGCCATTTCCTGTTCAGAAAGTCTTTGATTTCCTAAGAGATTGCTCTTAGCTACTGAAAAACCTAAAGAGTGGTCTGAAGAAAAATTAAATTTCTTTTCATACTCATCTAAACCATTAGATCCCAAGCGCATACCTAATTGAGCAAAAGTAACATTACAGGAAACTTCCATTGCTTTGGTTAAATCTATCTCTCCATGTGCAGTATGATTAAAACAGTTAATTCTTTTTCCTTGTACATTTAAATAACCTGGACAATGAAAAATTTCCTCTGGTTTGGTTTTCTTAGCTTCTAAAGCAGCACCTGCTATCAATATTTTCAGTGTACTGCCAGGTGGATAAAGTCCATTGGTTGCTCTATTGAGTAATTGACTATCTTTACTTTTTTGTAAAGAACTCCATTGATTTTGTAATTGAGCAGGTAAAAAAGAAGGTTTACTCACTAAAGCCAATATTTCACCAGTTGTAGGTTTGAGTACTATAATTGCCCCTTTTTTTTCAGCCAATGCCTGATAAGCAGTTTGCTGTAAGCTACTGTCTAAAGTTAAAACTAAATCATTACCTCTTTTTTTACGACCTAACAGTTTAGTCCAAAAATCCTGCCATACATTTTTCTTGCTCAGCCCAAGCAGTTCCTGATTATAAGAGGCTTCTAAACCAGCTTTACCATAACGTAAATCAGTATAACCAAGAAGATGTGCTGTTGCTTTGCCCAAAGGATAAACTCGTTTTATCTCCCCATTTTCTTTAAATTTAGATAAAGCCAGAACTTCACCATAATGATCATAAATTCCTCCTCGCCAAATATCTTTTTCCAATTCCCAAGCTCTTGGATTAGCAGGATTAGTCTGTAGAGAAGAAGCAACAAAAATCTGCCAATAGGTGAGCTGAGCTATTAAACAGAGAAATGCGAGCAAGAAAAGAGTATAAAGTTTCCTAATATTATCTTTCATCACTTTCTCTAACCTTTCTTGGTTTCATGAGAAATATTTAATAATAAAGCTAAAATAGCAAGATTAGCCACAAGAGAACTGCCTCCATAGCTGATAAAAGGAAGAGTAATGCCAGTTAAAGGAATAAACTTAATCACACCACCAATGATAACAAAAGTTTGCCAAGCCAAAACAGTAGAAAGACCAACTGCTAAAAGCACACTATACTCATCTTTAGCTTGAATAGCTATACGAAAAGAACGATAAAAAATCAACAGATAAATCAATAAAATCATTACTGCGCCTGTCCAGCCCAGTTCTTCTGCTAATGCAGCAAAAATAAAATCTGTGTGCACTGCAGGAATATATTGTGGGTGTCCTAAGCCTAAGCCAGTACCAAATAAGCCTCCTGCTGCCAAAGAAAAAATTGATTGCGTGATTTGATAACCTTTTCCATGGACAGATATCCAAGGATTAAGCCAAGTATCAACTCTCACTTGAACATGAGCAAATAGCAAATAGCATAACCATGACCCTAGAAGAAAAAGACTTATTCCAACGAGAACATAACTCCAACGAGAAGTGGCTACATAAAGCATTGCTAAAAAAATACCAAATAATAATAAAGCCATACCTAAATCTTTTTGAAAAATAACTAAAATAAGAGATACACCCCACATTAAAAGCAATGGCCCTAAAGACTGAGGATGAGGTAAAGAAAATTTACCAACTCTCCAAGTAGATTCAGAAAGCAATTCTTTTTTTTCTTGCAAAAAGCCTGCTAAAAAAATCACCATAAGAATCTTCACAATTTCAGCAGGCTCAAAACGTAAAAAACCCAAGTTTAACCAAGATTTGTTCCCACCTATCTGTTCACCAAAAAGAACAGTTATAATTAATAAACTTAAGCTGAGAAAAGCACTAAAATATTTATATTTTTCTAATTTTTTATAGTTCTGCAAAAAAACTGTCATCACAAGTAAAACAGTTAACCCCAAACAAATCCAAGTTACCTGATTGAGTAATAAACTTGGTTTTAAACGAAAAATCATAATTGTACTTAAAACCAATAAGCAGGCTATAAGGGAGAAAAGCATTTGATCTCCTTGATATTTTGTTAGTATCCAAATTAGATGAACAAAATAAAATGCTAATCCTAAGACTAATGGATAAAAGAAAATATTTGCTCCACCCTGTTTCCCTAAAGCTAAGTATACTAAAAGAAAACCTAAGAATAAAAAAAAGAAATTTTCTGTCAATAAAACAGTCTCTTGGCAACGTCTTTTCAACAAAGCCAAAGCCCCCTTGCCCTTTTTTAAAAGTTTTTTACTAAGTATTTTTAACTATTAAAACAGTTATATTATCATAGCCACCCCTTTGATTTGCCAAATCTACCAAGCTTTCTGCTGCTGCTTGTGGGAGAAGAGAAATTATCTTTTCTTTTATTTCTTCTGTTGTAACTAAGTTAGTCAAACCATCTGTAGCTAGAAGAACTATTTGTCCTTCCTTAAAATCTTCTTGATAAACATCTACTAAAAAATCATTCCAAGAGCCCAAAGCTCTTAGTAGAATATTCTTTTGTGGATGATGAACAGCTTGTTCAGGTGTGATCTCCCCTTGTCTAACTAACTCTTCTACCAGGGAATGATCTCTAGTTATTTTTTTCAGCATGCCTTCTACTAAGAGATAAAGACGGCTATCTCCTACATGAGCTATATAAAGTTTGTCCTTTTTATATAAAGCAGCGGTTAATGTAGTTCCCATGCCATCATGTTCTTTATTGTTAGAGCTAAGAGTAAGAATATCTTCATTTGCTTTTTTAAAAGCTTCATTCATATAATACTGCCACTTTTCTTCCCAATCAGCCATATTTAAAGTAGAAAAAAATTTTTCTACAGCTTTTATAGCCAAATAGCTAGCTATTTCTCCAGATTTATGTCCTCCCATGCCATCAGCTACTAAATAAAGCTGCCAATCTTTTTTATCCAAAGCTAAACAATTATCTTGATTAATTTTTCTTACTTTACCTAAATCAGTTTTTATTCCTACTAACATTGCCTTACCTCCTGAAAACCAGAATAGTTTGTCCTATTCTTATCTGGTCACCATCTTGCAATTTAACTGCTTCCTTAATTTTCACCCCATTTAAAAAAGTACCATTAGTGCTTTGCAAGTCTTCCAAATAAAAACTTTCCTGTTGATAAACTATGCGTGCATGCTCATAAGAGCTATAACTATCAGTAATGAGTATATGATTATGACCCGCTCGGCCAATTGTAGTAAAAGGAATAATCAGATTAATTACTTTTTCTCCTTCTTCATTTTCCAAGCTAGACTGAGAAGCATATTCTTTATTTTCAGGAGCATAAAACAAGTCTGAATTGCCTAGCTCTACACTAATCTGCTCTTTTAAATCTTTTTGCATCATAGCTACTATCTTGTAAAGAAAAGAAAAAAATAAAAGCAAAAAAGCATAGCGAAATACAGAAAGTAAAACTGTTAGCATTCGCTACACCACCTTAAACATAAGAATAGTTGTTCCTATTTCTAGAATATCTTGATCTTTTAACTTAATTTCAGTAATTTTTTGACCATTCAACCATGTACCATTAGTGCTATGCAAATCATGTAGCCAACAGCCACTATTATTACAAATAATCTTAGCATGAAAACGTGAAACATTAGAATCATTAAGGAAAATATGGTTACTGCTTTTTCTGCCTAAAATGGTCTCTTCTTCCGTTATGGAAAAGCTTTTTCCTTTATCTAGGCCTTCTAAAACCATCACCTGTCCATAACTTTTGAGACTAAGCTTTTTAGCAGAAAAAATTTGCGTTGTCTGAGCAACTGGCTCAATTTTAGTATCAGTAAGATCATCTAATAGTGTGTCTGTTCCCTCTTCAGCAAAATTACTTTCCACTCGCATTTGACCGACAAGAAGATTTTCTTCTACTTGTAACAAGACCTTAGGTTGATGAAGAAAAATATAATGTTGTTTTAAGCCCTGTTTCAGCAAATAATCAGCTAAATCCTCAGCCAAAGCGCCAGAGAAAGTTTTTATTTTTCCCCAATCTTCTTGACCAAGAAAAACAGTATAATTATCTGGTACATAAACCTTAGAAATACTGATTGTTTTCTTATCATCCATTTCTTTAACTAGTTTTTTTCCTATTTCAATTGGCTGTATTTGCCCTTTAAAGCTTCTACTAAAAAAACCTTCCACCATCTTTTCCAGCCATTTTTCTAGAGCAGATATTATTGCCATTGTTTTTGGCCTCCTTTTGACGTAACTGCCCACAAGCTGCCCAAATGTCTACCCCTTTTTCTTCTCTTATTGATACAGCTAAACCTGCCTCTTCCAAAATAGTTTTAAAATTTTTTACTCTATATTTATCTGGTCTACAATAAATACTCCCTGCCACAGGATTAACAGGAATAAGATTAACATGACAGAATAAATTTTTCAAAAGAGCAACTAGCTGATGAGCTTGCTCAGGACTATCATTGATTTCTTGAAGTAAAGAATATTCAAAAGTGATTCTTCTTCCTGTTTTTTCAATATATTGAGCGCAAACTGGTAAAAGAACCTCTAAAGGATATTTTTTATTGATAGGCATCAGTTTAGTTCGTAAATCATTATTAGGAGCATGTAATGAAATCGCTAAAACAAGAGGCAGTTTTTCTTCTGCTAATCGCTTTATTTTAGGTACTATCCCACAGGTTGATAAAGTTATTCTGCGTAAACTGATTTCCAGTTGTGAATGAAAAATATCAAGAGCTTGTAAAATATTATCATAGTTGAGTAAGGGCTCTCCCATGCCCATAATCACAATATTACTAACTCTTTTGGGCTTAATTCTCTTATTAACTTGCAATACTTGATCTACGATTTCTCCAGCTGTCAAGTTGCGAACAAACCCTTGCAATCCAGTAGCACAAAAAACGCAACCCATAGCACAACCAACTTGAGAAGATATGCATACTGTTATCCTATCTTTGCTAGCAGTTTTTTCTTCGTAAGGCAGTAAAACAGTTTCTACACTATTTTTATCTTCTAATTGCCATAAAAATTTACTTGTTCCATCAGAACTAGTATGTATTTTTAATTCTTCCAAATTACTTAAGTTAGCCTTTTCTGTTAGTATTTCCTTTTGTTGTCTAGATAAATTGCTCATCTGAGTAAAAGAATTAACATTTTTTTGATAAATCCAATGAGCTATCTGTTTAGCTCTAAACTTTTCTATTTGCATTTCTAAACAAAAATTTTCTAATTGTTTTTGATTCAGACCTTTAAGTTCAATCTTATTTTCTCCCATTTCAATTACCTTTCCTTTCTAAACGAGAAAGAAAAAAACCATCAGTTCCATAGTAATGAGGATAAAGTTGCAGCCAAGGTTTATTGTGCACAATTTTTTCCCATAAACATTTTGGTAAATAAGCATTAGCATCAACTAGTTGAAAATTGTTATTCTGGGTCAAAAATTTCTTAATAATTAATTCATTTTCTTCTGGCTCTATACTACACGTGGTATAAACTAATGCTCCACCTGGCTTAACACATTGTGCAGCACTATTTAAAATAGCTATCTGCATTTTATTCAACATTGCAAAATCATGAGCATTTTTCTTCCAACGCGCATCTGGTTTACGACGTAAAACACCTAAACCAGAACAAGGAGCATCTACCAAAACACAATCCATTTGTGCAGCAAAATGCTCATGTAAATGAGCTGCATCACCTTGTCTTGTTTGAATTATCTCAATTCCTAATCTTTTCGCTGCTTCTTCAATTAAACCTATTTTACTTTCGTGTAATTCATTAGCAATTAGCTTCCCCTTGTTCCCCATTTTTT
>Ga0079099_1050798_pt1 | contig 20317 bp, 22 predicted proteins | sample ADurb_H2B_02_Slu_FD_77098 | JGI IMG/M metagenome (GOLD analysis project Ga0079099, IMG submission 77098) | Active sludge microbial communities from Illinois, USA, of municipal wastewater-treating anaerobic digesters - ADurb_H2B_02_SludgeMetaT... | ecosystem: Engineered > Bioreactor > Anaerobic >... | reverse complement strand
CTTTAAACAGTTTGACTATTTTGCTTGGAAAACAGCTTTCAATCCCTCCACTAAGCAGAGATTCTCCGGGCGAGTCCGGACTGCCACCCTTAGGTATTTTTCACCTAGAAAAGGATAGGTGTTGCAGTTTCTTACCAGAATGCCCTTCTGAGCCATAGCTTCTTGAACTTGGCTGGCAGTGAGGCTAGGATGATTTATCTGAAGAAAGACATAATTAACCGAAGGAAGATAAGGCTTCAACCCCTGTATTTTCCCTAATTCATGATAGAGAAATTCTTTCTCCGCCCAGATTACTTCTTTCACTTCTTGGGCGTAGTTCTTATCTCGCAGAGCTTCCAAAGCTGCTGCCTGAGCTAGAATATTGACCGTCCAAGGTTCCCTCAAAGAATTCATCTTTTCTAGTATTTTCTTATTACCTAAACCGCAGCCAATCCTTAAACCCGGTAAGGCAAAAAATTTGGTTAAGGAACGAAGAATAAAGAGATTCTCTCTTTTTCCGATTTCATCAATTAGGGAAAATTCTTCTGCGTTCTCTAAGAAGTCCATAAAGGCCTCATCAACCACCATCATTACCCCTTTTTGAGCTGCCGCCTCTATGATAGCTAAAACATCTTTGCGTTCTGTAAGACAGCCAGTAGGGTTATTGGGGTTGCAGAGAAAAGCTATTTGCACATCACCCAGAGAAGCAATTACTTCCTCTACATTTATGCGAAAATCGTTTTCCTCTTTTAATTGCAAAACTTTAATTTCCCCGCCTTCAGAAGTTACAGCAAACTCATACTCTGAAAAGGTGGGATGAAGTAAAAGGGCTTTTTTCGGTTTAACCATTTTAGCTAAAAGATAGATTAATTCTACAGACCCATTGCCCATAATAATATTTTCCATGTCCACACCTAAGAAGCTGGACAGTTCTTTTCTCAGTTCAATGGAATCAGGGTCAGGATAATGCACTAGTTTATCCAGCGAGTTTCTAATTGCTTCTTTGACCCGTTCCGGTGTTCCTAAAGGACTAATATTAGCACTATAATCTAGTATTTGATCTATTTCTATTCCATATTGACTGCTGGCCCCCCAGACATTACCACCATGTTTTTTCTTGCTGTTTAGCATTTAAACTCTACCTCCATCTACCAACTGGCAGCTAGCTATTAACTTTCTTCCTAATTTTTTCTCAATGATTTCTTGAAAATATTGATCTTGTATCTTTTCCGGTTCTACTAAAATACCAATTACAGTACCGCTATGAGCTACATTAACTCCTAAAGCTCCCAGTTCCTGTACTTGAGCTACTATCTCTGGGAGGTCTGGCTTAGGTAGTATCTTCTGATGAGCCAAAGCGCTCAGGGTAGCCCCTTCTCCAATTAAAGCTAGATTATTTTCCTGAATACCTCGTTCTACCAACTGAAGAGCTTGCAAAACTTGAGGCTCTTTTTCCCGGTTTAGCTGAACTAAGTCTTCTCTCTGGTTAAAATGAAGCGTATCTACTTCTCCCCCTAAATCCAAGACTAAAATTCCTAAGACAGGAGCCGAACCTAAAAACTTGCTTATCCGTCCTCGGACATGATCAAACATAGTGATTCCAGGAAACATCAATCCATCACTAGGTTCAATGGAAAGGGCAAGGCAGGCCACTTCTTTCGCTGTCAATTCTTTACCCAAGGCAGCAGCAGTAGCCCAACAGGCAGCAGAAATATCAGCGGTACTGCTAGCCATCCCTTTACCTAAAGGCAACTGGCTTTCCACCAGAATTTCCCCTCCCTGTTTGATTCCCAGATACTCCTGAGTCCTTTCTACTGCCAGCAGGGCTTTGGACTTACCCGCTACAGCAGTCAAGCGGGGTGACCCATTGAGAGTCACCCTTACTTGAGAATAAATATTCACCGGGCAGGAGACAAGAAAGTCTATTCCCTTGATTGTTCCCTGAACCAGCTCGCCACAGGAACCGGGAACCTTCACCAATCCTTGTTGCATTCTCTTCTCCCCCTAACTTAAACTAGCAACAGCCAAAGTCAGAAAAGTTATTTCTGCCACTTCACAAACTGCTCCATAGGTATCTCCCGTCATTCCTCCTAGACGATTAGTCATCCAACGACTAAGAAGAAAGGTCACCAGCATGATTGACAAACTGATAAGAAGGCCTTGAACCTTAAGTAGGAAAATAGTAGGTATTAAAACTATCAAGGTAGCAATAATAAATTCTTTCCAGCCACTGTACTGGGAGAAGGGCTTACCTAATCCGTCAGGGCGAGCATAGGGGCATAAACATGCTCCATAAGCAAATCCCCACCGTCCCCAAGCTGGCATTAAGATTAGTAAGAGATATTCCCATTTTAAGGGTAGACTTAAGAGCAAAGCAAACTTTAACAGCAAAACACAAGCAGCCGCCATTACTCCATAGGCCCCAATCCGACTGTCTTTCATAATTTCCAGCATCCGCTCTCGGTCTCTGCGACTGCCCAAACCGTCAGCAGTATCCATTAGACCGTCCAAGTGGCTTCCTCCGGCAATGATAATCAAGAAACAAATCAGAAAGGCTTTCACTACCACATCAGGGAGAAACTGTCCCAGCCAGTAGGCTGATGCCGCCAACAATAGACCAATACCCAGCCCAATAAAGGTAAAATATTTTAATCCTTCCCCCAGATATTTGGATTCCATTTTCTTCGGAGAAGGAAATGGAAAAATAGTCAGTACTTGCAGGGCAATTAAAAAACTAGGCATTTGGGTCTTTCCCCCTCACCTTGAACTTCTTTTCTTCTATTTAAGCAAATTTTTCCTCTTCTGACAATAGATAAATTAAAGCATTAACAATAGAAACAGCAATGGTGCTTCCACCTTTAGGACCACAGGTCACAATATAAGGAGTATCTAGTTCTGCAAAAAGAGCTTTAGACTCTTTGGCACCGACAAATCCCACAGGTACTCCCACTACTAAAGCCGGATTGATTAAACCTTTGGTAATCGAGTCGTGCAGTTCAAAAAGAGCCGTTGGAGCATTGCCAATGGCAATAATGCTGCCATTTAATTTTTCTCCCAGCCGACGCATAGAAAGCATAGCCCGAGTAATTCCCAGCCTTTGAGCCTCTTCCTTAATGCTTTCATCAGCAATCAGGCATTCTACAGATCCCCCTAAAGCCCCTAGCTTTCTTTTATTAACCCCGGCTTGAATCATGGTTACATCAGTATAAACCTTGCAGCCATTTTTTAAAGCTGCTAAACCCGATTCGACAGCCCTAGGGTGAAATTTCAATAATTTAGCGAATTCTGGGTCTGCAGTAGTATGAACTACCCTTTTAATAACCTTTTTTTCTTCCGGAGTTACCTGTAAATCAGGCAGCAACCCTTCAATAATGTCCATACTGGTTGATTCAATCTTATACGGATTGACGATGATTTCCTCCATTAAGCACAGGCCTCCTCAACTCGATCAGTTAGGATAGCCAGAATTCTCTCATCCACTCCAATATGATCAGCCATGATGATTTCTACATCTGGATATTTGGCTCTTTCCTGATCTAATTCAGCGGGAATATCCTCTCTAATATGATTGCCTGGGAAAAGGAAAACAGGGCAAATAATCACTCTCTTTACACCTTGAGCTACTACCTTCTCCATAGCGGTAGCCAGGTCTGGCGGACTTAGTTGTAAGAAAGCCGGCTCTACTACATCCTCCGGATTTCTTTGCTTGAATAATTCGCTTAACTGAATAAAAGCCTTATTAGCCTCATCGGCTTTACTTCCGTGGCCTAAAACAATAATCCCTTTTTTCATTAGTTTATCCTCCCTTAGGTTTATTTTTATCTAGCCTAGACTCTTCACATATTTAAAAGCTTCCAGACTGGCTTTGATGGTATCCTCAATGTCTTTCCAATTATGAACCAAACTAACAAACATAGCTTCAAATTGAGCAGGAGCCAGGTAAATACCTTGAGCCAGCATACTGCGGAAAAAGGCGGCATATTTGGCTGTATCAGCAGTTTTGGCTGTTTCATAATCATAGACTTCCTTATCGGTAAAGAACAGGCAGGACATGGACTCAATGCCAGTCATAAAAATGTCCAGACCTACTTCCCGAACATTCTTCGCCAGTCCTTCCCTTAAGTATTCCGCCTTTTGTTTCATGTCCTCATAAACACCAGGGCGTTGAAGAATCTCCAAAGTTTTCAGGCCTGCCGTCATAGCCACTGGGTTGCCAGATAAGGTCCCAGCTTGGTAAACCGGACCTGCCGGAGCTATCTGCTCCATGATTTCTCTTTTCCCCCCGTAGGCCCCTACGGGGAAACCTCCTCCAATAATTTTCCCCAGACAGGTCAAGTCCGGTTCAATATTGAAGTAGCCTTGAGCACCGCTGTAGCCTAAGCGAAAACCGGTAATTACCTCATCAAATATTAACAGAATACCATGCTTTTGGGTTAGATCCCTGATAGCTGCTAAAAAGCCATCCTTAGGCAAAACTACCCCCATATTAGCAGGTATAGGTTCTAAAATCAGACAAGCAATCTGTTCTGGATTGGCTTCAATAATCCTTTCAATAGCTTCCAAGTTATTATAATCTACTGTCAAAGTATTTTTAGCTAAATCACTGGGTACTCCCGGACTGTCCGGTAAACCTAATGTAGTAACCCCGGAACCAGCCTTAGCCAGCAGATTATCGGCATGACCATGATAGCAGCCGGCAAATTTAACAATCTTATCTCTTCCGGTATAAGCCCGAGCTAAACGAATGGCACTCATAGTAGCTTCGGTCCCGGAGCTGACCATTCTAACCATGTCCATAGCCGGAAAAGCATTGACTACCTGTTTAGCCATTTCTACTTCCACTTCGGTAGGGGCACCATAGCTGCTGCCTCTCTCCATAGCTTCTTTTACTGCTTCTAAGACTTCCGGGTAGGCGTGACCTAGAATCATTGGGCCCCAGGAGCCGATATAGTCTAGGTATTTATTGCCGTCTACATCGTACAAATAAGCACCTTGAGCCTTTTCAATAAAGACAGGATTGGCTCCTACTGCCTTAAAGGCCCGTACAGGACTGTTTACTCCCCCAGGAATATATTTCTTGGCTTCCTGGAATAACTCTTCAGATCTCTTTCCCATTAGAATTCTCCTTTCTAAGCCTTTAACCAGCGGGCTACATCCTTGGCAAAATAGGTAATTAAGATATCTGCCCCGGCTCTTTTCATACTAGTAAGCATCTCCATGACCATTCTGGGTTCGTCGATATAACCAGCCTCCGCTGCTGCTTTGACTAAAGAATATTCACCGCTGACATTATAGACAGCCACTGGCATTTGGAAAGACTGTTTCATTCGATAGACTATGTCCAGATAAGACATAGCCGGTTTAACCATCACAATATCCGCACCTTCCTGAATATCTAAAAGAGTCTCTCTTAAAGCTTCATCTCCGTTAGCAGGGTCCATCTGGTAGGCCCGTCGATCACCGAATTGAGGAGCAGAGCCGGCAGCATCTCTAAAGGGGCCATAAAAGGCTGAAGCATATTTAGCTGAGTAAGCCATAATGGAAACATAGCGATAGCCTTCTTGATCCAAAAGAGCCCGAATAGCTCCAACCCGTCCGTCCATCATATCAGAAGGAGCCACCATATCCGCTCCTGCTTGGGCATGGGATAAAGCAGTCTTAGCCAAAAGCTCTAGAGTAGCATCGTTTACTACATGTTCATCTCGAATCACCCCACAATGACCGTGACTGGTGTACTGACAAAGACAAACATCTGTAATTACCACCAGTTCCGGGGCTAGTTTTTTAATTTCCCGCACTGCCTGCTGAACAATCCCTTCACTGTCATAAGCTTCAGATCCCCATTCGTCTTTATCCTTAGCTACCCCAAAGAGAAGTACACTAGGGATTCCCAAGTCTACTACTTCCTTAATTTCAGCCTCCAGTCGGTCAATAGAAAGATGATAAACTCCCGGCATCACTTTAATTTCTTCTTTAATTCCTTTGCCGTGCACAACAAATAAAGGATAAACCAGATCATCAATAGTTACATGATTCTCCCTGACCAGTCTTCTAATGTTTTCATTCTTGCGCAGCCTGCGCAATCTTGTCATTGGAAACTGCATTTTTCCTTCCCCCTTAACTTTATTGATCCTCACCTTTGGCATGATCCACGATGGCTTGAACTAAACCTTCAATGGTATACTCATCAGCCTGGATATCAATAGAAAAACCTTCTTCCTCAGCAGTCTTGGCAGTAATAGGGCCAATGCAGGCTGTTAAAGATCCTTGGAAAATAGAAGTATCCTGCAGTTTTTCCCATAGTTTCTTAAAATTCTTTACTGTAGAAGAACTAGTGAAAGTAACTAGATCTACGTTTCCATCCTGTAGTAATTCTTTGGTTTCTTCCTGACTAATCTCCGGAACTACTGTCTGATAAGTAGGAGCTACTACAACCTGAGCTCCCAAAGCTGCCAGCTGCTCAGGCAAAATATCCCGAGCTACGGCGGCCCGAGCCAAGAGAATCTTCTGGCCTGTAATTCCCCTTTCTTTCAAGCCTTCAATAATTCCTTCCGCTCGATATTCAGGCGGCACATAATCTATTCTTAAGCCTAAATCTAGTAATTTTTCTGCCGTTTTAGGTCCGATAGCACAGATTTTTATTCCTCTTAAGTCTCGCCAATCCTTGTCTTTCATCAATAGTCTATCAGTGAAATAGTCCACTCCGTTGACACTAGTGAAAACTATCCAATCATATCCTTCAATAGTCTCAATAGCTTGGTCTAGAAGCTCATAGCTTTCTGGGGGCTGAATTTCAATGGTTGGAAACTCAATAACCGAAGCTCCTTGTTCTAGTAACAAACTGCTTAAATCACTGGCCTGTGCCCTGGCCCTGGTTACTAAAATCTTTTTTCCGAAAAGAGGTTTGTCTTCAAACCATTTTAAAGTATCCCTTAAATCCACTACTTCTCCTACAATAGTTACTGCTGGAGAAGTAAAGCCCTTTTCAGCCACTAAATCCACAATGTTCTCTAAAGTACCTACCAGGGTCTGCTGTCTTTTAGTAGTGCCCCAGCGGACCAAAGCCACAGGAGTAGTAGGTATTCTGCCATGTTTAGTTAGATTCTTGACAATATGACTTAAATTTCCTACTCCCATCAAGAAGACTAAAGTATCTACTCCAGTGGCCAACTTTTCCCAATTAATGCTGGAAGTATTTTTCTCCGGGTCTTCATGTCCAGTAATAACTGCAAAAGAAGATGCACAATCCCGGTGAGTTACCGGAATACCAGCATAAGCCGGAGCTGCAATAGAAGAACTGATTCCCGGTACTATTTCAAAAGGAATATCATTTTCCCTTAGAGTCTCTGCCTCTTCGCCTCCTCTGCCAAAAACAAAGGGATCTCCTCCTTTGAGGCGGGTAACAATTCCTTTTTCCTTAGCTTTATCTACTAAAAGTTGATTAATTTCCTCCTGCCGCAAGGTATGGCGGTCAGGCGACTTCCCTACATAAACCATTTCACAGTCCGGGGAAGCGTATTTCAACAGCTCAGGATTAACCAGTCGGTCATACACCAGAACTGCTGCCTTTTGAATACATTCCATTCCCTTAATGGTCAGTAGTCCAGGATCTCCCGGCCCTGCTCCAACTAAATATACTATCATTATTTATCCCCCTCTAACTTCCGCTAGAATTTCCCCCGCTCCTAGCTGTAAAACTTCCTGGGCTAAAGCTTTCCCCATTTCTTCCCCTTGCTCCAAGGGACCTCTAATCTGCTTGCGCAAAAGCTTACTGCCATCTACACTGGCCACCATTCCAGTAAGGACCAACTCTTCTCCTTGTAATTCACCAAAAGCCCCAATAGGAACTTGACAGCCGCCTTCTAATTCTCTTAGAAAGGCTCTTTCTCCCTTGGTAGCCCAATAAGAATCCTGGCTGTTTAAGCAATCAACAATGGACTGCATGAAGGGGTCTCCTTCTCTAATTTCTATCCCCAAGGCTCCCTGTCCTACGGCCGGAGTGCTGATGTCTAAAGAAAGCTTCTGGGTAATTTTTTCTTCCCAGCCTAATCTCTTAATTCCAGCAGTAGCAATAACAATAGCATCGAATTCCATTTCTTCTAGTTTCCTCAGCCGAGTATCCAGGTTGCCTCTTAAATCAATAATCTTGAAGTCAGGCCGCAGATTAAGCAGTTGAGATCTTCTTCTTAAACTGCTGGTACCTACTACAGCACCCTGAGGTAATTCATCTAAAACAAGACCATTTTTACTAACCAAGGCATCCCGGGGATCTTCCCGACAAGTTACTGCCCCAATAGTAAGACCTGAACTAATTACTGTTGGCAAGTCCTTCATACTATGGACAGCTAAATCAACTTCTCCTTCTAAAAGAGCTTTTTCAATTTCCTTAACAAAAAGACCCTTGTCTCCAATTTTAGAGAGAGCCACGTCCAGAATTTCGTCCCCTTTGGTCCTGATTTCCTTTAAAATGAACTCCTTCTCCGGGTAATGCTTTTTCAGTTCCCCTGCAACCCACTGGGATTGAGTCAGAGCCAATTTACTGCCTCTAGTTCCAATAACAATCTCTTTCTTTTCCAGGTTCATTATTTTCACCACCAATATCTTTTAAGCTAATTCCAACTGCATTTTTTCTACGTCTTCTCTAGGCAGATTGAAAAGCTCTGCAATTAGACTTAAATTATTTTTACTGCCATCCTGCCCAACTTTGCTAACGATCCAATTAATGGGCAAGTCTAAAATCTTATTCATGATTTCCACCGTTAGTTTATCTACAGCATCTTGATCCTGTTCAGTGATCGTCGAAAATTTATGTTCATAAGCATGGTGCAATTCCCGCTGACGAATACTTTCCACCCGCTTTCTTAAGAGAGCCACTACTGGAGTAATTTGTACCCAAGAGGCAAATTCCTTCAGTTCCTCTTCAATGATTGTCCTGGCTTTTTGTGCTTCTTGCTCTCTTTGCTTGATATTTTCCTCCATTACCAGACGCAGGTCGTCAATATCATACAAAGCTACATTCGATATCTCTCCGATGGTGGGGTCAATATCTCGAGGTACTGCTATATCAATTAAGACTAACTTCTCCTGAGTCCGCTGTTCCATCACCGGAATCATTTCTTCTTTATGTAAGACATAATGGGGAGCACCAGTAGAACTGATCACAATATCCACTTCTTTTAAATATTGATAGACTTCATCAAAACGAATGGCCTGCCCCTCAAAAATCTTAGCCAGTTCCTGAGCTCTTTCGTAATTCCGGTTAGCTACAATAATACTCTTTACTCCCCTAACAGCTAAACTCTTGGCAGTTAGTTCGCTCATCTTCCCCGCTCCTAAAATTAGGACTTTCTGCTCAGCTAAACTGCCTAAGAATTTTTTGGCTAAGTCCACAGCTACTGTACTTACAGACATGGCATTCTCCCCAATACCAGTCTCTCTCCTCACCTTTTTTCCCACATTAATAGCTTTCTTAAATAAGGAATTAAGGAAAAAACCATTGGTGCCAGCAGTACAGGTGGCCTCATAGAACTCTTTCAATTGTCCCAGAATCTGACCTTCCCCAAGAACCAGAGAGTCCAATCCGGAAGCCACCGCAAACAGGTGACGTCCAGCCTGAGCCCCATGGTAAAAATAAAACTGTTGGCTAATTTCCGCTTCCGTTAATTTAGCCTGCTGAAAATCCTGAAGAAATTCAGTCATACTAGCTCTGCCTAATGATAAATTTTCAGAGATTATCCATAACTCCATCCGGTTACATGTAGAAATAATTAAACTCTCCCGCACAGATGGATATCCTTTTAACGCCACCAAAGCAGATGATAATTTATCGGGAGGAATAGAAAACTTCTCCCGAACTTCTACTGAAGCTGTTTTATGATTTAATCCTAAGGCTAGTAGATGCATTCTGCTATCCTCTCCTTTACTTTTTCCTGGTTTCCTTTTTTAATTAGTTCAAGGATGTCAGAATCAATTATGCTTTGAAAAATCCTTTTCCGTTCCTCTTGCTTCGAATACTTACTTATGACCTGGGGGCGAATTTCTTGCAGAATTTCTAGAAATTCTGCATATTCTGCTCCAAAGCTTAGAGCTATCTCTCGACGGATTTTAGCTGCTAAGGCAGGACTAGCTCCAGAAGTAGAAATACTGATATTCAATAGTCCCTGGCGATGGGTGGAAGGCACAATAAAGTTGGATGAAGGAGCAGCATCTACGATATTAACTAAGATATTGCGTTTTAAAGCAGCCTGGGCAACCTGTTCATTTACCCCCTGGTCACTAGTAGCCCCAATCACCAAAAAGATCCCTTCCAAGTCCTTTTCCTGAAAATCAGCCTGACTGTAGCTGATCTTTCTTTGATCCGCCAGTTCCTTTAAATCAGCAGTAAGGCTAGGACTGATTACCCTTACCGATCCTCCACATTCCAGGAGGCTTTCTACCTTTCTTTCAGCTACTTTTCCCCCACCTACCACCAAACAAAGTTTCTCTCTTAGGTCTAAATTAATGGGGTAATAATTGGTCATAAGCACCACCTCGATTTTTTCTAAAATCCATTCTCCAGAGAGAGATTGATCTCTCCTATGGCTATTTCAACTCCGGCAATTCTACGTCTAGGGCTAATCAATTTGGTATTTTGCTTAGCGGCTAAAACCAAATATTCACTAGTTTGCCCTTGCCCTACTATTTCTAGGAAAGCATTTGCCCATCCTCGCTGGAACTCTCTTATTTTTTCCTTCTCCACTCCTAAGAGAGGAATTCCTAAATCTCTGGAGACATCCTGCAAAACAGGCCACTGGCTTTTACTTGCTTCCACCACTAAATAGTTTAGACTTTGAATATCAATCCGCTGTTCTTCTAAAGCCAACCAAACAGCCTTGATGACATTTCCCCGGTCTGCCCATTTGCTGCAATTCACCCCTACAAGGACATTCTTGGGCACTAAAATTAGATATGGTTTATCAGGCGGAGGAATAACGCGATTAGTAATAAAAATCAGTCCCTGAGCTTTAGTATACCCTCGATAGGAAAAGTGAGAGAGAGGAAAAATCCTTAAATGATCGCAAGGTGTTAAAGATAAAGCTATATTGGTAAAAATATCTATTCTTTGGTTGTTAACTATAATTTCTTGGATTTGTGGAAAATTTTCTTGGTGAATAATTTGACAGTGCAGTTGTTTAGCCAACAACTCCAAATTGAGATTAGGGCAGATTTGCACTGTATCAGTAATTACACTGGTTCCTCCAATCAGTTGAGCAATCTTCTCAGTGGCAATGTTGCATTCTTCTAAATGTCCACAAAGCAGGCTAATGACAAATTTTCCTTCTTCATCAACCACCAGCACGTCAGGGCCCGGCTTGTTAGGCTGCAGTACACCTGAAAAAGACCTGACTACTACATCTATCGGCATAATATAAATTAAAAGGTCATATTGAAACAACAATTGTTTATTTAAATTAACAAGCTTGCCTGCAAAAGCTTTCCACTTCCCGTTGCGTTGTCGACTTTTACCTAAAAGATAAAGGTCTATCATTCCCTGGAAATGAACAGATATTCTATTGCCTAAAGCTTCACCATGATCTGTTAAGGCTATTAAAGCTGTCTTCATAACTTTACCCCCTAACTAACCTCCCACTTCTGCAAGAATACTTCTATCTGGCGGACGCTCTCAACTAGCAAAGGATAGGTTAATTGAGGACGTTCTACGATAACTAGAGGTATAGATAATTCCAGGGCCGCTTCGATCTTGCTGTCAGTTCCCCCTGTTTCCCCACTTTCTTTGCTAACTATTACCTGAGCCCCGTACTGCTTAAAAAGAGCTTTATTTAGCTCCTTGCTAAAAGGTCCCTGCAGAGCAATAATATCTCTAGGATTTAAACCCAAAGCAAAGCATTTCTCCAGTACTCCTGGGTCTGGAAGAACTCTAGCCACTATCCGCGGCTGTCCTTCCTTCCGTAGAGCCAGAAAGGTAGCCAAGTTTTTACTTCCCGTAGTTAAAAAGATGGTTTCACCTAGAGCAACAGCTTTCCTAGCAGCTTCCTCTATGTTCTTTACTTTATGAATAAGAGGATTCTCCGGCAATTCAGCCCTTTTCCTCTCAAACCGCAGATAAGGCAAATTTAATTCTTGGGTCACTTCCATAGCTTGAGCAGAGATCTGCTGAGCGAAAGGATGGGTGGCATCAATAACTAGACTAATGTCCTTTTCTTTAATTATTCCCTTCAGATCTTCAGGGGTTAAACCTTTAACTACCACTTCTCCTGCTCCACTAGCTTGGAGCAGCTCCCCCCCATATTTGCTGACGGCAGTAGCTAAAACCTGATAACCCTTTTGACCTAATTCTTGTGCTACTTCCCTGCCGTCTTTGGTTCCTGCCAGAACTAGAATCATAAACGGTAACCCCGAGGAGTAATCATATATTTACCATTGCTGAAGGTCTGAGAGTTACCGATAACTACCATGGTAAACATATCAATGGTGTGGTTAAACATTTCCCCCAAGGTAGTAATGACCACTTCCTGACCTTCCCGTTTAGCATTACGCACAATGCCCACTGGAGTCTGGTCAGCACGGAATTGGGAAATAATCTCCCGGGCCTCTACTATTTGGTCTTTCCGGCCTTTGCTGCGGGGATTATAGAGAGTAATAATGAAGTCTCCTTCAGCAGCACAAGCTAAGCGTTTTTTAATTAACTCCCAAGGAGTTAAAAGATCACTTAAACTAATCACAGCAAAATCATGCATTAAAGGGGCTCCTAAACAAGCTGCCGCTGCGTTGGCAGCAGTAATTCCCGGGACAATCTCTACTTCAATATCTTCTTCCCCTACTAATTCCAGGATTACACCTGCCATTCCATAAACTCCTGCATCACCGCTGCTGACTACTGCTACTTTCTTGCCAGTTCTGGCTTGTTCTACCGCTATTTCTCCCCGTTCTACCTCTTTACGCATTCCTGAATTGACTATTTCTTTGCCTTCTAAGAGGTCATCTAAGAAATCCAGATAAGTTTTATATCCTACAATTACCTCTGCTTCTGCCAAAGTTTGCCGAGCTCGAAAGCTCATATGATCTTTCCCCCCGGGTCCAATACCTATAACAAAGATGGTTCCATGGCTATGGCCACTGTTACACCCGGTACCAGTACACTCTTGGGCAAGACCAGCTTTGGTTTCTTGAGAGCTAGCATCGCTGTTTGTTCGCATACCCCATTCACTCCTATCTTATTTTTTACAAATTGGGAAGAAGCATATTCTCCCTCTAGTTGGAGGATCTCTTCTGGACTAAAGAATTTCACTCCAGTCTGCAACTCTTGGGCTGCCTGCAGCAGTCCCTCTTCATCCTGCTTGATATCTATACTAGTTAGACAAGCTATGCTGGCTGGATCAAGATTACTCTTGGCTAAAGCCAGCCTGATAGCCTCTAGAATCCGCTCTTTAGTTACCCCCCTCCGGCAACCTATACCTACCGCTATATTGCGGGGAATCAAGAAAACATAAGGTTTTTGCTGAGGAGGAGATAAAGCTTGGTTGGTTACCAAGACTGTTGCCTCTCCCTGGTCCTTCTCCGGATAATCCTCCAAAGGATAAATTTTTAGCTGTTCTGTTTCCTGAAGAGGTAGAGGATACTGAGAGAAAACATTGACCTGCTGGTCATTAACTACTGCACCACTGACTTTTTTCAAGTTCTGGAAAGGCTTAATCTGGCAGTTTAGCTTTTGAGCCAGTAAGTCAAAGGCTATTCGCTGATGCACATCGGTGGCAGTAGTAATTACTGGTTGAGAACCAAGGGCTTCTGCTAATTCTCTAGTTAATTGATTAGCCCCCCCTAAATGTCCGGAAAGAACACTAATTACAGCCTGGCCTTTTTCGTCCATCACCACCACAGCCGGGTCCTGCCGCTTATCTTGAATATAAGGGGCAATTTTCCTCACTACAATCCCTAAAGCCATAATGAAGATGATTCCCTGGTACCGGTTAAAAAGCTCTCCCACCAGGTTAGAAAGCTTCTCCGGAGGAAAAGGAATGATTTCCTCCCCTTCCCCAACTTGACTTTCCTGCAGGTAGAAATCTATCTCTTGGGGGAGAAGGGTTCTGATCCTCTGTCCCAAAGCCTTACCATGCTTGCTTAAAGCAACTAAGGCTAGTTTCATTACTCTCTCCCCACCCTATATTCGTGAGTAAAGGTCTTATCATAAAGTTTAGACATAGCTCCTTCATTCTTTAAAGCCGGACTTACAATAATCAGGGCAGTCTTGTTGATTTTCTCAGATTTTACCTTTTGTGCTATATCAGCTAAAGTTCCCCGCAAGATTTTCTGATCCGGCCAGGATACCCTTTGGGCCACCACGATAGGCGTATCATCCGGATAACCGTTTTTCAACTCTTCCACTACCTTTTCAATCATCTGGACACTTAAGAAAATACAGATGGTAGAGCCATGAGCTGCTAAGGAAGCTAGCTTTTCCTTTTCCGGCACTGGAGTTCTGCCTTCTAAACGAGTCACCATTACTGTCTGGGTTACTTCCGGCAGAGTATATTCCTGCTTCAAGGCAGCAGCGGCAGCCAAGAAAGAACTAACCCCGGGAACAACTTCATATTGGATTCCTTTTTCCTCCAACCAATTCATCTGCTCCTGGATTGCTCCGTAAATAGCTGGATCTCCGGTATGAACCCGCGCTACTTTTTTACCCTCTTTAATTCCTTTTTCCAATACTTCCATCACTTCTTCGAAAGTCATGGAAGCACTATCATGAATTTCAGCCCCAGCTGGTGCCCCGGCCAAAACAGCAGGGTTAACCAGGGAACCGGCATAAACAATCACTTCTGATTCATTAATAATCCTTTGTCCTTTGACGGTAATTAAATCCGGGTCTCCCGGACCTGCTCCGATAAAATAAACCTTGTTCATGCTTTTGCCCCTTTCTTGATAATCATTAAAGATAGATAATGCAGTTCTTTGCCCTTCCATTCTTGGAGATTATCGGTAACTAGCTGGTCGGGATGGCCACAACGGCTGATTAAATAGGCTGTTCCTTGGAATTCCAATTCTTCTAAAACCTCTAAAACCAAATCAAAACATTTAGCTACTTTCATTAACACCAGGTTGTCAAAAGAACTGATAGCCTGGCGAAGATATTCCTTGTCCTTATTAGCAGGGACAATTCCTAGACTCTCTTCTTCTTCCACCAAAGTTACATTGACAGCAGAAGCACTGGCTAAAACAGAACTAATTCCCGGAATGGTTTCTACTTTAATTTCTGGGTGATTTTTGATAATCCGCTGCAAGATATAACTATAGGTGCTGTAGAGCAGAGGGTCCCCAATAGTAATAAAGGCCACACTTCTACCTTTATTCAGTTCTTCTACTATTTTTTCTGTATTAGCATCCCAGTTTCTAGCCAACTCTTCTTGATCCTTAGTCATGGGAAAATGCAGTTCCATAGTTTCCAAGTCTTTTTCCACTGCTTGCTTGGCAATATTTAAAGCAATACTTTCTTTCTCCATTCTGGATTTAGGAATACAAACCAAATCCACCTTCTGTAAAATTTTATAAGCTCTTAGAGTAAGTAAATCAGGATCTCCTGGACCTACTCCGATTCCGTAAAAAATCCCTTTCATTGATTATCTCCTTTCTCTGCTGCCACAATATAGATGGGATTAAGGCCCTTCATCATCCTTAGGCCGGCTACCTTCTCTGCTCTAGCTACACTAACCTGGCTAACCTCTATTTCCTGGAATCCCAGTTTTTCCAAGATCTCTAGAGAATTAAAGAGACTCTCCAAAGCAATGCAGTTTAAAACTACCCGTCCCTCTGGAAGCAATTTCTCTTTGCTTAGTTGAAGAATTTTCTTTAAAAACCCCCCGCTGCCTCCAATGATAATCCGATGGGCTGGAGGCAAGTCGGCTAAAATCAAAGAAGCATCACCTTCCATGATCTCTAAATTGGTTACTCCAAACCTTTCTTGATTCTCTTTAATTAAGCTAATTCCTTCTGGATTTTTCTCCATAGCCACAACTCTGCCCCAAGGAGCTAAGAAGGCTGCCTCTATCGAAATGGAACCAGTTCCGGCTCCTACATCATAGACCACGCTATCTTTTCTGAGACGGGCTTTTCCTAAAGTGACAGCCCGAACTTCCTCTTTGGTCATAGGTACTTTTCCCCGCACAAAATACTGGTCGGGAATTCCCGGAGTAGTAAAGTCCCAAGCAATTGCTTGTTTTGCTTTCTTTTCTTCCAAGGAGAGAATTAACATAACACAGTTAGTAAAGTTATTGTAATTAGCAATACCCTCCAAGTCCGTATCTACTATTCGTTCTTCTGGATAAGACAAATTTTCCCCTACAATTACTCTTTTATTTTTAATTCCATTTTCCTGCAAGAATGCTCCTACATCCTGAGGTGGAAATTTATCATCAGTAAAAAAAGCTACTTGAGGATATTGGCGCACCCAATTTAGCAGTTGATCTTTGCTCCGGCCATGCAGGCTGACAATCTTGATATCCTGCCAAGGTAGTTTCAAGCGGGCAAAACACATTTGCATAGAGCTAATGCCTGGGATAACCTCCAATTCTTCTGGCGGAAAGTTCTTCAAAAGAAAATTCAACATCCCATAGAGACCCGGATCACCAGAGAGCAAAACCGCAACCCTCTTTGCTTCTTTCTTTTCCCGAATAAAGTTGATAATCTCCTGCAAGCTGCCCTTAATTTCTCTAACTTCTTGGTCTTTTCGAGCCAACAAGTCTAAGGCTCGCCTTCCCCCTACCAAGACCTGAGCTGCGGCTACTTTCTCCTGAGCGATGGGCAAAAGATACTCTTTCTCCCCTGGGCCTATACCTACTACTAGAACTTGCTGACTCATTTGCCCTTCCTCCTCATCCATTCCTGCCCCTTTTGGTCCATCCCCAGGATCTTTCCTGCTAAAGAGACCAGAATACAACCTATCTCTATTTCTTCATAAACACACTGACTAGCTTTTTGGCTTACTTTCTCCGCCAACAGCTTAAATACTTCTTCTAAACCTTGTTCTTCTATAATTCCTAAAACCTCTTCAGCGGTATTAGCTGCTAAAATCCGGGCTACTGTTTCCCTATCCGCTCCTACTAATACAGCATAGGAAGCGATAATTTCTTTCTTGGCATCTGCCACTCGACTATGGGTCTGGAAAATCCCCCCAGCAATCTTTACCAGTTTGCCGTGATGACCTAAAAGAAGGATTTTCTCTATCCCACTCTTTCTACATTCCTCCAGCATAAAACCAACAAAGTTGCTCATCTGGACAATGGCTTCAGGATATAGGTCTAACTTTTCTTTAGCTATTTTCTCTCCGATATTGCCGGGAGTTAAAACTATCTCTTTAATTCCTTTAGCTACCGCTATCTGAAGCTGGAGAGCCAAGGAAGCTTTAAAAGCTTCTTCCGACATAGGCTTCACTATTCCGGTGGTACCTAGAATAGAAATTCCACCCATAATGCCTAAACGGGGATTAAAGGTTCGTTTAGCAATTTCTTCTCCACCTGGTACACTAATGGTTACCTCTACTCCAACGTCTTTAGAAGGCAGCACCTTTTCTATTTCCTGACAAATCATCATCCTAGGTACGGGGTTAATGGCTGCTTCCCCTACAGAGACTTGCAAGCCAGGTTTAGTAACTACCCCTACTCCTTCTCCTCCACAAAGGATTATCCGCTCTCCTTGAAAACTGTCTAGCTTACTGACTTGAGCAAAGATCTTCAGTCCGTGAGTACTATCAGGGTCATCTCCTCCATCCTTCTCAACAGCACAACTGACTTTGCTTTCTTCTATCTGAATTTCCAGAATAGCTACCTTTAGTTCCTTCCCAGCAGGAAGAGAAATCTCCACCATTTCCACAGGTTGCTGAGAAAAAAGCATTAACGTTGCAGCCTTAGCTGCTGCTGCTGCACAAGCTCCAGTGGTATATCCTTCCCGCAACAATTTCTTCACCTCACAAATAAGAAAATCCCTAGCCCATGTACAGGCTAAGGATTTTTAGACATCAAAAGTAAAAAGCCCTTAACCATGTTCCTCTCCTCCGGAGGCTTAAATGGCTTTCGCAGATAGGCAGGTCTTCTGGCTACAGGTCACAGCCACCTTAAACCTTCCCAGGATTATCTCCCAGTGGTATATCTTAAGGGGCTCACTGCTTACAGCAACGGGGACTGCGTCGTTAGATAGAGATGCGCTCTACCCTCGAACTTCCCTATTAAACCCTGGCGGGTACCTTTCCACTTTATCGAACTATAAAATTTTCCCTATTAAATTTATTTACGACACCAAATGCAAAATTCCTTCTTTAATATAAAAATTTCTAGTATAATTTAGAAAGTGCAACTTTCTAACCTTAGATTATTCCAATTCAAGGTAAAGCATATTTCTGAAGCGGCTTAGCGAAGAGGCTGTGATAGACTTGGCGAAGCACGTGAAAAGTTTCCTTGTTTGAGGGCCTAGCCCGAGTTTGGAAACTTTTCTAGGGTGAGCCTTAGTCTATCTAAGCCACGTAGCTTGTAGCGGAAGAATTATGCTTTACCCCCCTAGTATTCAATTCCTCTTCTTGGCTTAATTCCTTGGTAATAAGGATGCTTAATTTCTTTCATTTCAGTGATAAGATTAGCCAAGTCTAACAGTTCTTGAGGGAACAGATAACTTCCCGTTAGAATTAATTCTACTTGAGGAGGTCTGGATTTAATTAGTTCTACTACTTGTTCTGTAGTAAGGAGACCATAAGAAATAGCGTTGCTGATATCGTCTAGAATAACAATATCATACTCATCGCTGACTACAACAGATTTTGCCTTTTCCCATCCCAATGCAGCAATCTCTTTATCTTCTTTGGTAGCCTCTCCTTTCTTAACAAAGCAATCCCGACATCCACTGCATCTGCGCATACCTTCCCTTAGTAGAGCAGCATAAGGGCAGGTTCTCCCAAACTGCAAAACTTCCATATTAGGATACAGTCTAGCCGCCGAATCTATCACGCCAGAGTACACTTTAGCGCGCACGAACTGGATAAAAGAAACTCGAAAGCCGTGTCCAATCGCACGAAAGGCCAAGCCCAAAGCCGCTGTAGTTTTTCCTTTAGCTACACCACTGTAAATCTGAACCAACCCTTGTTCCAATCTTGGTCTTTCCATTTTCCTCATCCTTTCTCCGTAGATTTTTTCCTATTCCCCATGTTATTTATATTCTATTTTTCCTTATTATATCCTTTTCCAAATCAAGAAAAACAGGGACATTTATTTGCCTATTTAAGATACTAATTTGCTTCTAATTGGATATTAACAACCTATTGACGGAATTCGCATTTTAGTATATTATTAAAAAAAATAAGTGATCCTCTAAAGGGGAGTAGCTAGACAGTAAAGTCGTCATTACGGGATTAAATCCTCGGCTTTATTGGCAACTTAAAGTTGTTTGCAAGACCTTTACCTATCATGGTAAGGGTCTTTTATTTTTCAGTTAATTTAAGGAGGAAAGATATGGAGCAATTAATTCAATTCTTTCAGCATTATGGTACGCTTGGTTTATTCATGATTTCATTTCTAGAATCCTTTTGCTCTCCCCTTCTACCGGATCTGTTACTAATTCCCATGGCTGTATCTACTCCGGAGAAAGCAATTTATTATTCATTGGTAGCAACTTTAGCTTCAGTGTTAGGCGGTGTAGCAGGCTATTATCTAGGAAATAGATTAGGACTCCCCATTGCCAAACGTGTAATGCCTCAGCAATATATAAGAACTATTGATATCTGGCTTAAAAAGTATGGAGCCTGGGCGGTATTTATCTTTGCCCTTGCACCTATTCCTTACAAGTTTGTTAGTATAAGTGCTGGGGTTTTTAAGATTAATCTAATTACTTTCCTAATTGCTTCTATCCTAGGAAGGGCAAAGCGATTTCTTTTATTAGGGATTTTAATTTATTATTACGGCCCTAAAGCTGTCCAGATTATTCATAATGGATGGGATAACTCTATAGTTTGGATATTAGGGGGATTACTAATCACCGCTTTAGTTGGTCTTCTATTAAAAAAAGTTTTTCTTAAAAAGATAAAATGGGAATAGGATTTTATACTTTTGGTTTATATTATATAAATTACCTTAATCATCCTGAAGAATATCTTTTAGGTCAATAGTAAGATCTTCAAATATGCCTACTTTGATTAAGTTCTCTTTAGAATAACTGGCATTCCTTCCGTAAGAACCATTAACCCAAGTATATACCATGACTATTCCTAAATCTGGCTGGACTATAGTGGCTATATCCTCCTCTTTTTCATTTTGGTTAGGTAAAAGAACATCAAAAGGCGGATGATATACTCTACATGCTCTTC
>Ga0079099_1035215_pt1 | contig 20400 bp, 21 predicted proteins | sample ADurb_H2B_02_Slu_FD_77098 | JGI IMG/M metagenome (GOLD analysis project Ga0079099, IMG submission 77098) | Active sludge microbial communities from Illinois, USA, of municipal wastewater-treating anaerobic digesters - ADurb_H2B_02_SludgeMetaT... | ecosystem: Engineered > Bioreactor > Anaerobic >... | reverse complement strand
CTGGTTTTTACTTTTATCTAACACTAATGCAAACTTTTCAAATCTACTTGTCATATTTATTTATGTCTAACATTTTTTTAAAATAACCACCTTTTTTATCTACAAGAACAGTAAAAGAGCCCGATTCTACGATTTTCCCGTTGTCAATTATTATGATATTATCAGCATCACTGATAGTAGAAAGCCGATGAGCTATTACCACTATGGTTAGCCTACCTCGTAAATTGTCTAGAGCCTTTTGAATTCTATATTCATTCTCATTATCTAAAGAGCTTGTTGCTTCATCCAATATAAGCAGCTCTGGCTTCCTAAGTAAAGCCCTAGCTAAAACTATTCTCTGCCGCTCGCCGCCAGAGAGCTTTACTCCTCGATCCCCAATTACAGTATCTAATCCTTCAGGAAGTTTTTCTATAAAATCCCTTGCCGCTGCTAAATCTAGAGCCTCTAACATCTCATCTTCCCTGACCCCAGGATTAAACCGCAAAAGGTTTTCACTGATAGTATCATTGAGCAGAAAAGAATCTTGAGACACATACCCTATACTACTGCGCCAACTGGGTAAATGAGCTGTTGTAATTATCTCTTTATCTACTTTCAAATATCCTTCAGTAGGTTCTAAAAGACCCAACAATAAATCAGCAATGGTGCTTTTTCCCGCGCCAGATTTACCTACTAAAGCCACCATGCTTTTAGAAGGAAATTCTAGAAAGATATCTTTTAAAATATAGTTTGAATCAGCTTTGATATACTTGAAGCTGACCTTCTCCAATGTAATCTTTTCTCTGATTTTTATTCGCTCTTCTTCCTGTACAAAAATCCTTTCAGTCTCCAAAGCACTTTGCAGTTCTTCTTGTAAAGCCATTAGATTCTTAAAAGCAGGCAGCATCACAAAAATATTTTGCAGGTTTCCTTGAAAACTAGAAAAAGCAGGCCATAAGCGGGCAAAAATAAAAACTATAATTAAGAGGGCTGTAGGGTCTATTTTAAATAAGGTTACTACAACAAAGAAAAAAACACTAATGATAGCCACTGCCCCAGTTTTATAATAAAAATCAGGTTTAGACTGTAGTCTTGTAAAATCGGTAATATTTTGTGCTAATTTTGTGCTAATTTGAGAAAATTTCTTAGTCTGTTCCTGCTCAATCCCATAACTTTTTATTTCTTTTAAACCATTTAACTGTTCTGTTATTTGAGAAGTCAGTTCTCGATTAATAGCATGAAGAGCACTACCCAGTTTCTTAGCTTCCTGCACAGAAGAATTGAGATAAAAAAATAATACTGTTCCACTTACTAAGACAAAGAGAGTAACAGGCACTGACATTAAAAAAGCTATTCCTATCTGAAAGAAAGAAATAATAATTTGAGAAATTATTTTTAAGAGATAGATAGTTCCTGCCCCTACCCTAGTAACTTCCATAGTAAAAGCATTAGTTAAATCTGATTTTTTCTTAGCAATCAAACATGACCAGTTAGCAGAAACAATATTTTCATAAAGAGTTATTCTCAAATAGCTAATAAAGCCTTGAGAAATCTGAGAGTTTAATATTGTTAGCTTCTGAGCAAAATAAGCTTGTATTACACTTAAGGAAAAATAAATAGTCAAGACTAGCAATAAGCTAACGGTAGGAGATAAAGAATGAAAAAGATAGCCCATTTGAACTAAAAGCGGATTCTGATTATCCCCATAATCAGTAATTCGAGTCAGATAAAGTAAAGGAACCAAAAGTAATATACCCACCCCCCCAACTAAGCCTAGAAAAATATTCAGCCAAACTATAAGCAAAAATTTAGTTGGTGAGTGGTTATATAAAGCTTTGAGAAAAGTAAAAAATTCTTTTTTCATAATTCTATTTTCCATAAAGAAAAAACAATTTCTTTAAATAATTTAATAGGTATTCTTCCAATTTTCTTAAAACAAAAATTCACTTTAGGAGCAAAACCAGGTAGGATAACAAAACAATATTGATTAGCATGCCATGATTGTCTGAGCCTGCCTAATTTTTGCTCTTCCTCCTGGATAAAAAACATTGCCGCTAAGGCAAGGTCTTGAGAAGTAGAATTCAGAATATCTTGGCTAAAAATTTGTATTTCTTTAGGCCACTGTTCTAAATCAACCTCAAATAAAGCACTGCATAAGCTTAAAGCTTGTCCCAGCATTTTCTCCAGTTTCTTTTCTTTAATCTTTTGAGCAACTAATTTCCAGTCTATTTTCTTTTCTTCTTTTAAAAGTTCAGCAATATCAGCCAACCAACGCAGTCTAAACCAAGCATGATTACAGCCATGATAAACAAGAAAAACAAATTGATCCTCTGATGAGAGAATAGTGACATTTACACCTGCTATCTGCTTTTTTCTGCTATTAGACAGCATTTCCTGAAAACTAAAGGCCTCCCTTAATTCCCAAATAGTAAGCCGCCAGTGGAGTTCCACCTGCACCTTTTTTGTCTGGTGGTAAAATCCGATATGATGAATTTCCTTAATTGTCTTTTTTTCCTTAGCAGCTATTTTCTTCCCTATGCCATAGAGGGGTTGATAGCCCTCTTTTTGTAAAAGATGAATAGCTTTTTTTAAGTCTTCTTGATTAATATAAAAATCTAAATCATGACTAGGTCTAAGAGCAATATCTCCATAAAGCCATTGGGCTAGATGAGGACTTTTAACAAAAATTACTGAAATTTCCGCTTGAGCAAAAAGCTGGGCTAAAAAAGCCATTTCTCCCGTTTGCCGCAGAGCATCCATTCTATTTTTTCCTGACATGTTTTTTAACTTTTCCATCACCCATAAAGGGATCTGCCCTTCTAGCTTAGTCACCGCTTGATAAGCTAAGGGATATACTCGATGCTGATTAACCAAATAAATAAAATTTTCCCAATCCTTAACCTGCTGAACCGCCTCTTTAATAGCAGATTTTTGGCTAATATCTTCTTTAGCTAAAGCAACTTCCCTTCTGACTAATAAAAGAAGTAATCTTAACTCAGAACTCAAGCTTTCCTTGATTTTCTCTACTTTCGGCATTAATGATTAACTCCTTTCCCACACTCTTAAAAACATCTAGCAATAACAGCCTTTAACACTTCTTCCTTACTTTCTTCTATGGATAATTTATCTGTAGAAAGGATTAATTCTGGATTTTTTGGTTCTTCATAAAGTGAAGAAATTCCCGTAAAATCTGCTATTTCTCCCCGAAGAGCTTTTTGGTAGAGTCCTTTAGTGTCTCTACTAATACAAGTATCTAATGCTGCTTGCACATAGACCTCTAGAAAAGCTTCCTCACCCACCCTTTTCCGAGCAAATTCTCGCATAAAATTATGAGGAGAAATACAGCAAACTAAAACAATTAGCCCAGCATCCTGAAAAAGAGCAGCTACTTCAGCTACACGACGAATATTTTCCACTCTGTCTGCTTGGGAAAACTTCAAATCAGAATTTAATCCTAATCTAAGATTATCTCCATCCAATCGATAAGCTGCTCGACCTTGAGCTAATAGTTCTCTTTCCACTTCCACGGCAATACTAGACTTTCCAGCTCCAGAGAGACCAGTAAACCAAACCACCAACCCCTTTTGTTTTAAATGTTGACAACGCTCTTGATAGGTTACCTTACCTTGGCTGAAAAAAAGATTTTCCTTTTCCTGAATTCCTTGGTGGATAATCCCCCCTCCAGCAATTTGGTAATTGTCCACTATAACAAATCGCCCTGTCTCTTGATTTATTTCCACTGGATCAAAAGCAATCTCTCTATCTAATTTTAAAATACATTGGGCTGCTTCATTGGTTTCTACATAATCCCGCTGGTCATAGATTAATTCAGAGGTATCTATAACCTGACTAATATCTTCTAACTGCATGCCTACCTTTTGAGTCCCTATTTTGAGAAAATAATTTTTCTGCTTTTCCAAAGGAAGCTTCCCTAGCCAAAAAAGAGATACCTTAATTTTAGCAGCAATCTCTGGTGCTAATTCCTTTTCTAATGCAACTATCTCTCCTCTGCGCACATATATTTGCTTCTCTAAAGTAAATCCAGTTGCATAGCCAGCAGTTCTAGTTGTTAATTTTTCTCCATTAAATCCCTCAATAGATTTAACCTTGCTCTTTTTCAAAGAAGGATAAAAAACTACGTCCTCTCCTACAGTTAATTGACCACTAACAATAGTTCCAGCAATAATCCTTCGATTATCTTGATTTTCAGTAAATTTATAAACCCCTTGTACTGGTAGACGAAAAGGACTACCAGTAGGCAATTTCTTGCTAGTAAAATTATCTAGTTCCTCTAGCACAGTTCTCCCTTGATACCATTGTAATTTATCAGAAGAGTAAGCTATATTATCACCCTCTCTGCCGCTAACAGGCAGAAAAGCAGTAGCTTGCAAATTTAACTTTTTCATAAACTCTTTATAAAGATTGACCAATCCTTGAAATTTAGCTTGAGAATAATTAAACAAATCCATTTTATTAACCAAAACAGCAATTTGCTCTATTCCCAGCATGGATAAAAGATATAAATGTCTTTTAGAATTTTCTTGAATACCTTCTGAAGCATCAATAACCAATAAAGCAGCTTGAGCTCTGGCAGCCCCTGTAACCATGTTTTTCAAAAACTCCAAATGACCAGGAGCATCTAAAATCATATATCTTCTTTTGGTGGTCTGGAAAAAACAACGAGCCGAATCAATGGTGATACCCTGAGACCGTTCATCCTTTAAGGCATCCAGTAAAAAAGCATATTCAAAAACTTTAGAATTTCTCTGGCACTGTTCCTGCACCTGCTCTAGCTTTCCCTGTGGCAAAGAGCCAGTATCGGCTAACAGCCTGCCGATAATGGTACTTTTCCCGTGGTCTACATGACCAACAATAACGATGTTTAAATCATCTCGCTGCATTTACATGTAACCACCTTTCCTAAGTTCCTCCAGCCCCCCGCCATCTTCTGCATCTTGAGCTCGTCCTGAACGCTCGGCAATATTAGCAAACTTGCCTTTTTCCAACTCTTCTACTATTTCCTCCACCGTTCGGGCCTGAGATTCTACTGGAAAAGTGCAGGGATAACAGCCTAATGAGCGATAGCGCAAACCCTGTCCTTGGTTAAAGTAAAGACTGGTGACAGGTATTTGCTCTCTCAAAATGTATTTCCACACATCCAATTCTGTCCAGTCTAAAAGAGGATGAACCCTCACATGAGTACCTAGAGGAAAATCAGTATTAAACTGATTCCAAAACTCAGGAGGTTGTTCGCCAATCTGCCAATCATTTTTTTTATTCCTTGGAGAAAAATAACGTTCTTTAGAACGACTGCCTTCTTCGTCAGCCCGCAAACCTACAATCACTCCAGTAAAAGGTTGAGGATTTTTTTCTTGTTCATAACTGCCTGTTTGATGGTTTAAACGGTATCTCACACCACTGCCATTGACCGTATTTTTCAAAGCATCAGTTTTTAAGTTCCGACAGCAATCAATCCGATTAGTACCACCTTGGGGAAAAGTCTGCTGTTTTTCCAAAGCTTCTACATTAGTACCATAAACCATGTCTAATTTCCATTCTAAAGCCAGCTTATCTCGGTAAGCTACCATTTCTGATATTTTATATGTAGTATCAATGTGGACTAAAGGAAAAGGGACATTGCCGAAAAAAGCTTTGCGAGCTAACCAAAGAAGGACTGTACTGTCTTTACCAATGGACCAGAGCATACAGAGATTTGAAAACTGGCTATAGGCTTCCCGCAAAATATAAATGCTGTTGTTTTCCAATTTATCTAGATAATTCACTGAGTTAAGCTCCTTTCTAATAAAAAAGCTTGGGAATTTTACTCAAGATTCTTTTTCGCTTTATTTATAATATTTTGTATATTATAGCACATATAAATTTTCCTTTTGATTATATTCTTTATTTGTCTATCTTCTTCATTTATCAATTCTTTTGCTTTATTAAAATCTAGATACTTGGCAAACATTTCTCTATCTAATTTCTGCTCTAGTATTTTCTTTACTATATCCTCATTTTTTATCTTCTCAAAATAATAAGTTAATCTTGCTATGTCGTCTTTAGGAGTATAATAGCAAAGTTCTTGTGGAAGCAGCTTTGCAAAAGCCTTTCGATAAGCATATCTATTAATACCGTTTTTGTAAAACATATGCCTAGGTATGGACATAGCAAAATCCACAACTTTATAATCTAAAAATGGAAAGATGTACTGTATATTATATTCTGAACCTAGACAAGCTGAAATTTCAGTTCTGGTTTGAATATTTCCTGATTCCAAATGCTTCACAGGGTCAATGTTAAAATAAAGAATTTTTCTTTTTCGATGTTTTTCCATAGACTTATCAAAATCTTTGGTGGCAATATTGATGCCATATTCTCTGTTCTTTCCTAAATAACTAAATGGCCCAAAGAACTTAAAGATTGTGTTGGAAATTATAATTTTTACCAACTTCAAAAAAGATCCTTTAGATAAGAGAAAAGCTTCTCTTATAAAATAAGACCAATAACCATTAATAAATAATTCAAATAGATTTGCTCGATGACTGATGCCTTGGTCTCCTCCCCAACCTGATAAAATAAGCCTGATGCCTCGTGAACTCATTATTTGCATTTCTTGCATTAGGGGAGATAAGCCTCCAGCTTTAACCATCTTTTCTTCATCTAGTTCTTTACTATCTAAATCTTTTTCATAATCATAATATAAACACTCTAAATCTTCCTGCTTGCAAATATCTTCTATAAACTTTCTTTCATCCCTTGGCAGCCTTGCCAAAGAATCAAAGGAAGGAGCCCAAGAAAACAATAATAATTTTTTATCATTTTTCTTTAATTCCCTATTAGCTAAAATATTTATCACAGCTGAATCAAGTCCACCACTCATTTGAGCTCCAATTTTCTCATTAATATAATCTATTCTAAGCTTTATAGCATTAAAAACAACATCAAAAAGAGCTTGAAAATATTCCTGCTCAGTATCGTAAATAATTTTCTTTCCCAAACCAGGAGTCCAATATTTGTAAGTAGCAATGGCTTTTTTTTCTACCTTTAGTAGGTGAGCCTGTGGTAATTTTTTAATTCCTGCCAACAAAGTATTTTCTGTTTCCCCCAAAACGTGACCTTCTAGTAATTTATATAACATCTTTTCATGAACCTTTTTAGGTATAAAAGGAAGAGCTAAAATAGCCCGATAGTCTGTTGCAAAAACAAAAACTGCATTACTATGATAATAATAGAGAGGCCTTATTCCTAAATGATCTCTTACTATGACCATCCTATCCTTTCCTTTTTCCCAGATGACAAAAGCAAAATCTCCATTAATATATTGAGGACACTTTTCACCCCATTTCTTATATGCTTCTAAGATTAATTCATTATTCGAGATATCTGCCTTTTTGGTTAAACCATAATCATAAATTAGCTCATCTCTATTGTATATCTGTGCATCTGCAGCTAAAATAATTTCTTGTTCTACATGTATAGGAGAATCATTCTTAGAACAAACACTGATTTTATTCAGACAACTCCCTAAAGCAATATTTTTATCCACATAGATATCCTGTGCATCTCTCCCATATTGAGTCAAAATATCTTTCATTTTGCTTATCCAATTTTCATTCACTACACTGTCATCTAAATGCCATATACCAAATACTGAACTCATTTTTTTATACCGCCTAACAACTCATTCATCCTTCTCTCGTCTCCTTGAAGGGTAGTATAATTATTCTATTTCCCAAGCAAGGGAATAATGGACCTCAGGTTTAAGAAAACTACCAAAAGACCTACTAAAATCATTAAAATTCTGGTAGGCATTTTAGAGCAAAGTAAAGCAGCCAGAGGAGCAGCCATAATTCCTCCCAGAGCCAATCCAGCTATGATTTGCCAATTATCCTGCAAACCCAAAAGAGTCACAAAAGTGACAGCTTGGGCAGCAGTAACAAAAAACTCTGCCAGATTAACTGTACCAATAGTTAATCTGGGATTATTACCCCTCGCTAAGAGAGTAGAGGTCACGATAGGGCCCCAGCCACCTCCCCCTACAGCATCAAAAAAACCTCCTACCAAGCCTAAAAAGGAAAGGTTTTTCTTTTCCAATTCAGCCTGCACTTTTTTTCTGATTGCTTTATAAAGGATAAAGATTCCCATTCCAATCAGATAAATATTCACCAAGGGTTTTAGGGCATCCCCAGGAAAATTAGTGAGTAGATAAGCTCCTATGATTCCTCCTATTACACCAGGAAAAGCTAGCCTTTTTACTAGTTCTTTATCCACATTGCCTAATTTAAAATGAGAAATTCCAGAAGCAAAAGTAGTAAAAAATTCTGCTATATGGACACTGGCACTGGCTGCCACTGGTCCTACCCCTAAACTAAGCAGGAAAGTATTGGCACTAACACCATAAGCCATCCCTAAAGTTCCGTCAATCATCTGCGCCAGAAAACCGACTATTGCATAAATAATTATAGGTTGTTCCAACATAATTTAACAATTCTCCTTCGCTATTTTCCTTGATAACCTAAAATCCCAGTGACTGTGAACTTATCCCTGTTCTCGCCACCAGTCAAATAAGTCTTACCACTTCTTAACCACGCATGAGCTGTTAATTGATTGATTTCATCCCTAGCCACTCCTAAGTAGATACTATAGCTTATTCCCCTCTTTTTTAGCATAATAGCAGTAGCTATAGCTCTGGTCAGACAATTACTCTTCCAAGGAGTAAAAAGAGCAATCCCATTGACCGCCCAAGCAATCTCTTTAAGAAAAACTATTTCTTCTATCCAAGCTGTTTCTTGATTTAGCTCTCCCAGATAGGAAGCTATTTTCTTAAAGGATAGAAAAATAATAGCTAGTCTGGCTAACCCTAAAAAAAAGCAAGCTTCTAAAATTAACAACTTCTTAGCTCTACTAGTCTTCAAGAATTTTTGACAATAATAAAGAGCTTTGTTAAATCTACATTTCTTTAGCAGCCTAAGCATTTAGTTTAATCTCCAGCAATCCTTCTGCATCCAGCTTATCCAAAATATCCTCTATTTCAGTTAGACATACTGCTCTCTCCACCTCATATTCTTTCAGCAACTTATCTACTAGTTCTGATAAAGTAATCGGTTCTTCTAATAGCTGCCAAATTCGACTGGCTACTGGATTTAAACAATAATATTTTCCCGTTTCCATACTCATCATTACTATTTCTCCATCCATTTCACTACCTGCTACCCCTTTGGTTCTGCTAAAAATTTTTTCCTCTTTCACTAAGTTCTCCCCCTTCTTCTGTTATAAATAATAAAAACGTTCCATAACCCTTTTATGCTGGTCAATAATCTTCTCTACCTGTTCTTCAGTCAACCGCTCTTTCCAGCCTCCAGTTTTTCCTTCCCGAAAAAAAGCTGGCATCCCAGAAGGCTTCTCTTTAAATCCTTTTTCCTCTTCCTGTTTTTTCAAGACTTTAAAATCGGAAAAATCCACCGCTTTCTGAATTTCTTTTTCCCCTACAGTAAGACCAAGAAAGTTTATAGCTTGGGTAAAGGTTTCAAAAGTCTGGGCTTTTAAGTCCTCATAGCGCACCACATGCACATCCAGTCCTGGAGCTTCTACCCAGCTTTCCACATGCTCACTCCAACTTAGAAGCTGCTGACGCAGTTGATTATGCATTTTTCTCGGTTTAGCACAGAAACAGTAAGACGAATTTCCCATCAATTCAATGGTGGTATCTAAATCCCGCCTTAAGTGATGAGAAAAAGAAATAACCACATCTAAGGGATTGCGAATTAGATAAATAGCTTTACAGTTTTCCACTGGAAGGAGAGGTCTTCCATCAGGTAAGTAGGTATAGGCATCATGAACTTTGACAAAAAGAGGTTCCTTTACTGTTTGGGCTAGATATGCATAAACCTCTGGCCTTAATTGGTCAATCTCTTCAAAAGTCAAGTCTGCCGATTCAATTCCGGTTAGTTCATCAAACCTTTCCCGACCACTAGCAATCCCCCCAGTGGACAATTGATTAATATCCACTGGTTCCTGACTCTTAGACATTAAGTTGGAAATTAAGGTGCGAAACCAGGTATTCCCTGATTTAGGATAGGAAGCTAACCAGACAATTCCTTTCACAGTTCCCTCAACTCCTTTTCCAACACGGATACTAATTCATCCAGATAAAAGCCACCTTTTGGGCGCACTACCTGATAGATTTTTGCTGCTTTAGCCACCTCTACGCATTGCTGAAAGTGAAGAGGCTTCCCCCCTTGTCCTTCTAGAAAGCGAAAGCGATAAGTATTCTTGATTAGAGCCTCTAGTTTATTTAACTTAGCTAACGGGGTTATAGATACGCCTTCTTGATCTCTATTCGATAATATATAAATTGACTTCAAAGGTAAGGGTTGCTGCTGAAAAGACTTTTCTACCTTTAAGCCATATTTGTCTAATTTTTCTCTTATCCTAGGAAGACTACCAATATCTGTTCCTAATTTTTCTGCTGCATCAGCCCACAACTTCAAACGAGGAAATGCTGGAATAATCTGGGGAGTTTCACTACCTAAAGCCTTAACTGCACAAACATCATCAGTCAAAATATGATAGCCTTTTTGAAAAAGAGCAGCTGCCAGAGTGGATTTACCAACTCCAGAAACTCCAGTAAAAATTACCCCTTTACCATTTACTCCAATGGCAGAACCGTGCATAACTAATATTTGTCGCTGGTGCATGAGAGCAGCAAAAACAGAGCCTAGTAAAAATAAGCGAATATCCTCTTCTCTAGCTCCACAAGCAGGCTCTATGATAATCTCCTTGCCTTCCCGCACATAATATCTGGCAATACCATCAACCTTCAAAAGAAAATGGTCTGGAGCAGCTTCAAAACGAACCATTCTTACAACAGCATCTTCTATAGATTGGGGAACATTACCATAGCGGATTAAAACATCTTCTTGCCCTTCTCTCCTTTCCAGTTCAGGCAATGGTAATTCTGCTTTAATTGTTAAACCATAAGCATAATAGCAATAATTATCCTTCATTATTGGCAAATTCTCCTTCATTCATTTAAATAAATCTATTAAATAACAAATTATACATTTATTTTTATTTTCCTTCTCAAACTTGTCCGAATGTATATAACATGATAATATATTAATTAAGTAAGAATATTTTTCCAAAATTTATTAAGGAGGTAGCGTCATGTCTAAGCCAATCCCAAAAAATCCAAACAAGTATGATTATACTGAAAATCTTAAACAAGCATGGATTCCACCTACCATCACTCCACTCAATGTTAACACAAATACACAAAGTGGTCCTGTTCTTTCAACAGAAGGTGTTGGTTCTGCCCATACCGGATCATAGCTTCCAATTTTAAAAATTAACGATATGAAATAATCCCTTCAAAATGTTCATAATTTTGAAGGGATTATGCTATGCTAGAATAGATTTATAACTTTTGTAAAAAAAATAAAAATCTTATCTATTTTTTAATGCTTTTCAAAAATCTGCTAAAAACCAATACTCTTAAGAGATATTTTACGGAATAGGCCTCAACCTCATTCCAATTCAATTTTTTATTATCTTTTAAAAGCTGTTTTATCTTCGGTATGTCCAGATACTTTCTTTCCAATTCCAAATCTCCCACAGAATTCAGTTCCTCCCACACCTTATCCCATTCTGGAATGATTCTCTGCACCCAATCTGCAGCCTGACGGCCCCTGACCGTCGTATTTGTTCTGACTTTATCAGGCATTTTCCCATTCATAGCACAACGAATCAATCTTCTCTCCAGTCCATTCCTCATCCACTGGCTTTCAGGAAGATTGATGCAGAATTCTATCACCCTCTTGTCTCTGGTCGGATCTCTTTTAACGATACCGTATGCCATCGCAGTTTTGCTTCCTACTGCTCCCAAATACGATAAACCCGCTTCACTTAATAATTTCAACCGTTCACCGTAGGAGTCGTTCTGCTTGATATTATAAGAATCATAATGCAATTGCCGGGCTCTTTTGTATACTCTCATCTCTTTGAATAGCTCTTTATTGATTATAAAAGGAAATTTATTATTAATTCCTTTCTTGGCATGCATTATTCTTAATATCGGATAGGGGAGAAAGCTAAGCATTATCTTTACGAATTGTTTTATAGAATTGAACCTGTTATGTCCTGTAAAATATTTCATCTCATAGTTTAGAGTCTTAAATTTCAAGTTCTTTACTAAGTATTTGGAATAAGATCTGAAGTTTCCCCATGATACTGTCGCATTACCGCATTGCCCACACAGCAATACACCAACTCCTTCCGCAGCAGCTGCTTTATGTATGTCATTTATCCAGTAGGAATTTTCTATGCTTTTGTATGGCTGTTCCAGAACTGCTATCCTATCATCTATCTCTGTCAGAGAGCTTCGTCCCTCTGACCTAATATAGGATGGATGTATATTGCCCGCAAATTCACAGATTTCTTGTACAAATTCCCTCTCATCCGCCAACAATCCGGCAGGAAGATAGTCCCTGTAGCCCTCCATCGGAATCTGTGTAAAACTATAAAGGATTTCATTTCTTTTCTTAAGTTCTTCCGCCGCAATACAAGCTATCGAACCAGAATCCAAACCTCCGCTTAACATGATGCCTACTTTTTTCACACTCCGCAGCCTGCATCTTACAGCCTCAGAATATATATCCAAAAATGCTTTCTCGTATTCTTTATCAGTTGCAAAATGTATTTCTTTCGTCTTTTTTACACTCCAATACCTCCACTGTCTGATACCCTCCCCGGTGATGATCATTGCATGCGCAGATGGAAGCTGGATTAAATCCTTATATATTGTTATCCCAGCATCTATCTCGTGTCGAATCATAAAGTGTGACAAAAAATCAGCGATATAAATATCGTTTAATTGCTTTCTAATCCCGTTTATTTGAAACAAAGGTTCCATTAATGTAGAAAAAGCAAAGATTTCCTTGCTATTATAATAATAAAATGGTCTGTTGCCAACATGGTCCCTCACACAAAAGAGCTCTTTCTTTTTCTTATCCCATATAACAAATGCAAAATCCCCGACCAACCAATCCGTACAGGAAGTACCCCATCGTTTATATGCTTCGAGTATTACAAGGCTGTCTGGCATATTCCAGTCTTTTTCTGGAATATCCATCAAAGCAAAAAGCTCCTCCCTATTATCTATGATTGCATCGGCAGTAATCACATAAGAGCTTTGCTTGTCATCATATGGCAGGACTTCCGAAAGAGCTTCTGGCACCACATGCTTAATATGGCACCCCAAAAAAATGGAGTCTTCTTGATAGACTCCGGAATTATCAAAATTATATTTTTCTAAATTATCCATAACTGCTTTAATATCGTCAGCATTACAAATATCCTTCTTATAAAGCAAACCATAAATTGCGCTCATAACGTCCGCTCCTATTAATCACAGATTTTTGCCTGATAACTGTTATGAGTTACTACTATCACCATCTTGATTCCCTGTTCCACCTGACGTTGTATCTTTATGCACCACTAATTCTCCCAACACGGGAGTTTCCCATATAAGTTTTGTCTTCTCTTTCTCCATCAAAAAAACGCCTCCTTTTATTTACAATATACTAATATAATTATAAAAGAAAAATATGTTGTAAACAAGAACAAAAGTTGAAAAGCTTTTAGCAGATAAAAATACAAAATCCTACAAACTTATTTTTCGCACTTATTTATGGTATGGTTCTCCTCGACTAATCCTAAAACTCCGATAAATCTGCTCTACTAAAATCAGCCGCATTAATTGATGGGGGAAAGTCATAGAAGAAAAAGAGAGACAAAAATGAGCTTGCTTTAACAAATCCTGATGTAAGCCTAAAGAACCGCCAATTAGCATAGTTATATCGCTTTTTCCCTCTAAAGCTAGCTTATCTAAATGCTCTGACAACTGCTCAGAAGAAAGCATTTTCCCTTGAATAGCCAAAACCAACAAATAAGTGTCTGGCTTAAGGTGTTTTTCTATTCTCTCTTTTTCCTTTTGTTTAACAATTTCTTCTTGAGCAGCACTAGCATTTTCCTTGGTTTTTTCATCCTCAACCTCTACTATCTCCACCTTGCAATAGGCAGAAAGTCTTTTTACATATTCGGCAATCCCATCTTTAAGATATTTTTCTTTTAGCTTGCCAACACAAACAATCTTAATATGCATACTACACCACTAGATATTGAGGAGATTTACTGCAAAAATCACAGGAGCAAGGAGCTTCCCAATCAGTAAAACTAACCTTCTCCAAGATATGGACATCAGGACAAGCTTCATAAATCTCTACAAACTCATCTAATGCTCTTTCTAAATGTTCTTCACACACTACATACAAAAAAATCACTCCTTAAGGTGCTTCGCCTAATTTAAGCTCTATTTTTTTAGTTTTATTTTCTCTTTGCACAGTAAAAATAAGTTTATCTCCTGGTTTATATTTTCTCACAATTTGTTGTAATTCTTCCATACTATGTACTTTTTTCTCATTAATCATGGTCACGATATCTGCTACCTCTAAATTAGCTCGTGCAGCTGGGCTTTCTGGCATAATCTTGATGACTAGTGCTCCTTCAATCACAGATAAATTATATTGTTTAGCCAATTCCTCATTAACTGTTGTTCCTAAAATACCTAACCAAGGCTTGCTTACCTTACCATCTCTAATCAATTGACTAGCTATGCTTTTAGCTGTATTAATGGGGATAGCAAAACCAATGCCTTGAGCTTGAGAAATTATTGCTGTATTAATACCGATAACCTGACCCCGACTATTGACCAAAGGACCACCACTATTACCTGGATTAATAGAAGCATCAGTCTGAATAAGATTATCCAATACTCTGCCTTCACCTTCACTGATGCTACGTCCTAAAGCACTCACTACTCCACTTGTCACTGTCTGTTGCAAACCAAAAGGATTGCCAATAGCTACAGCCAGTTGACCAACTTTAATATGATTAGAATCACCTAGTACTGCTACTGGCAGATTTTTAGTTTCAATTTTTATAACAGCTAAATCATTGCTTTGATCTCCGCCAATAACCTTGCCACGCACTTTTTTGCCATTAGCTAAATTAACAACAATAGATTGAGCACTATCTATCACATGATAGTTGGTTAAAATATAACCATTTTTGTCAATAATAAAACCAGATCCTAAACCCTCTTGTGGTGATGGCTGAAAGAAAAAATCATAAGCAAGACTTTTGGTAATAATATTAACTACAGATGGTCCTACTGTTTGCACTACTTGTGGCACTAAATCTTCACTTTGTGGCAAAAGAGGTATACTATTTGTTGATGCCTGATTAAAAGAAATATTTTCTGTTCTCTCTCTTGGAGTAAAAAAATAAAATGTTAAAAGACTACCTAAAACAGCACTAATGAGAGCAACAATGCTTACAGTCAAAAATGAAGAAGTTTTCCTATTAAACAACATAGCATCACTCCTTTTTCACTGTTAAAATTTTGCTTGGCTTATCAGCATAAGTCAGCTCTAAACGCATATCCTTTTCTATCTCTATTCCCTCACTAAGCAAAATATTTTTTACCGTTAAAAAAGCTAATTGAGGAAAATTATTTTCTTTGCTCAAATGCGCTAAAAGCACTTGTTTAGCATCTCCATCAGCTATTTTTTGCAAAGTTTTACCTGCCTGCTCATTGGAAAGATGACCTTTTTGTCCCATGATTCTTCTTTTTAAATGATAAGGATAAGGCCCTGTTTTAAGCATTTCTACATCATGATTGCTTTCTAAAACAATTAAATCTGACTCAGCTATTCTTGATTCCATTTCTTCATTAATAAAGCCAGTATCAGTAAGCACTGTAGCTTTTTCTTCTTTAGCATAAAAAGAATAGCCTACAGGTTCTACTGCATCATGTGAAATAGGGAAATTTTCCACTTGCAAATCACCAATTTGTAAAGAATTATTTTCTGGTAAAATACATTTATTTTCTTCTTTTATTTTACCCACATTCATTGCTTCCCAAGTAAGCTCATTAGCCCAAATAGGTAAGTCATATTTGCGTGAAAGAACACCTACCCCTTGAATATGATCTAAATGCTCATGAGTGACTAAAATAGCATCAATTTCTTTCACATCAGTTTCTACTTCTTGTAATTTTTCTACTATCCTTTTTCCGCTTAAGCCAGCATCAACTAAAATAGTTGTTTTTTTATTTTTCACTAACACACAATTGCCAGAACTACCACTAGCCAATGCACAAAGTCTCACCTTTTTTCCCCCTCTTTAAGCCCAAGCTATCTTATATCCTTTTCTGCCCATTTCTTTTTCTAAGCTTGCCCATTCTGCTTCTAAATTCTCCATTTTGAGCAGAATCAAATTCGCCCCTGCTTGTAATAAATCAATCTGCTCCTCTAAAGAAATACTGCTAGCACAATTAAAAGCAGGTAAATTTTCATCACGAAAAGCTACTCTTAAAAGAGCAGTAATCTTCTTAGCTATTTTGTTTTGTTGCTGAGAAGTAAAAATAGGTAAAATAGGACTTAAACCTAGTAGCCCATCTTTTCCTTCTTGCCAAAGAAAGATTATTTCTCGCAAAATCATTTTCTCATCTACTAACAATTCCTTGCTCTGCAAAGCATTTAAACCTTTGAAAATAGAAGTTATTCCTGCCTTTTTTAATTCCTTATAATAACCAAAAAGCTCATTTTCCCCTGTCACAGCTACTAGAGCCTGACCAGAAAAAAGATGCAAAAAAGTGGCTAACTCCTCTTTATCTAGACCTGCTTCTAATTTTAATAACCAAAAATGTACACCTTGGGCCAAGAAAACAGCAACTTTTTTCTTCAGCTGCTCCCATTCAAGAGCATTATGTAAAACAAGGTAAACACCAGCATTAATATTTTTGCCTAAAGTTTTATTGCGAACTTCACCTGCTAAATGATAAAATTGTTTACTTTCCTCGTCATTTAAAGCAAAAAGTATTTCTAAATCTTTTTCTTGTAAAGGAAAATCCTCCTTTATTTTAGCAAAAACTTCTTTTGTTTCTCCCTGACATTCCTCTGCAAAGAAACTACTAGTCAGCTTAGAAGCAAGATAAAGATGAACCGAGGCATAATTAATTTTATTTTCTTGTAAAATCTTTTCTAAATTCTCCTTATCAGTTCCTCTAATTCGCAAAGAATTAGCACATAGTTTACCATAATGTTTTGGTGTTGGCATAAAATCAACTTCTAAGCCTAAATCATGTAATATTTTTTCTGTCCGATATGAAAAAGACTGATATTCAAATAATACTAATAAATCATTACTCAATTAAACCTTCCCCCTAATCCCCCAAAAAGCCAAAATTGCACCTAATCCTAAAATGCAGCCACAAAGATAAAAAGCTGCTGCCCAACCCCAGCTTTCCCAGATATAAGTACCCAATAAAGGACCAATAGTAAAACCTAGTCCCTGCATTGTCCCTACGCTACCTAAAACAATTCCTCTTTGACTGTCTGGTGCTTCTTCTGTTACCAACGCTGTCCAGGAAGGCATTAACAAAGCATAACCAAAACCAAAGATGATAATAAGAGAGAAAAGATAAACCCAATTAGTAGAAAAAGGTAGAATAAGCATGGAAATGCTTAAAATAGTTATCCCAATTTTAATAGGTCTAGTTTTACCTATTTTATCAGCTAATTTTCCTGTTATATAAGTTAAAGCAGCCATAAACAGAACAGGAATCAATAAAAAAGAACCTAGCACTTGAGCCTTCACTCCTAAAACTTTAGTAGCATAAAGAGTGATAGTAGGTACTAAAATACCAAAACCTAATGCTTGTGCCAAAAGCAAACCGTTCAAGACTAAAAGAGTTTTATTCTCTGCAAGTAATCTTAATAAGGCAATAAAAGGGCTATCTTTTTTCTTTTTTCTAGCTTGCCAAGACAAAGTATCTTCGACAAGAAAATAAATCAAAGCAAAACTAAGACAAGCTAAGAGAGCATTGAGGTAAAAAGCACCTTGATAAATACCTGTTAAAAGTATAGCTAAACTCCCCAAAGCTGGGCCAATACCTTTGCCTAGCAAGCAAACCATCCCTAATGTTCCCATAGAGCTAGCTCTATGCTCTTCTTCAATTGTCTCAGAGATAATAGCTACTATCATCGGCCAAGTTACAGACATACCAGCACCACTTAAGGCTACAACTGGAAGAAGAAAAACAGTTTTTTTGATAATTGTTAAAAGAAAAAAAGAAAGGGTTATTAACCCAATACCTGTTAACAAAACAGGTTTTCTCCCTATTTTATCTGCCAACCAACCTCCTGGTGTTTTACAAATAAGTTCAGCAAAAGAGAAAATAGCTATAATAAAGCCTACATATTTAATCCCTATCTGCAGATACTGAGCCAGATAAACAGGCAGTAAGGCTAACAGAACGCCATAACATATTTCTAATAGCCCCATGGTAGTAAAAAGTGCAAACAGCCTTTTACTCACTTTCTGCAAAAGAATAAACCCCGCTTTTAGCTAAAATCTCTTTTATCGCTTTTGTAGTAATAGGTGCACCACAGCCTATCCAATCTGCTCCGTCCATTTTTCCTAAATCACCTATCCCAATAACCAGAGGAACAGACAATTCATTCAAAATATCTACTGTATCTCCTTCTAGTCTTTTATGTCCTCTCTTTTCTTTAATCCCATTTTTATCTACTGGCTCTGAGACAATATTACCGTTTCTATCAATAGAATAGTCTATTAAAATTCCATCTGTCCCACTAGTATTAGATGCAACAGCAACTACACCTAATATTTCAAAATCAGGATAAGTAGCAACCATTTTTAAGGCTTTTTCACCACTACCTCTATTGCTATTTCCCATATCATCAAACATAACAATAACTATTTCCCCATCTGCCTCTTTAATATAATTTAGCAAATCTTCTCCTAACGCTGGAGGGTTGTCTTTAATAAAAGCAGAATGAGAAATACATCTAATCTGTAAACTTTTCGCAGCTATCTCTACTGCTTTGCGGGCTGCATTATCACCATCAGTAACTAAAATAAGCTTTTTTTTCATTTTATCACCTCAAAGCTTAGTATACCCGCAAACTTAACTAATATATTTCTCCTTCTACTTACTAAATCCTCTTTAGCTAAAGAAAAAAGAGTGGCTTAGCCACTCTCTAAAGAGTTACAAAATCATAACCTGCGTTTTGTAAATTAGTGATAACATTTCCCAAAGCCTTCACAGTCTGCTCTCTATTTCCGCCACCATCATGCATTAAAATTATTGATCCATTTTTTACATTATGCAAAATATTTTCTTCAATCTGCTGAGCATTTAGATAATTCCAATCTCTAGTATCTACTGACCACATGCTTAATTGTAAATTGTTTGCTTGTAAAATTGTTTGAATAAATTCATCATAATGACCTCCAGGCGGGCGGAATAGTCTTACCTTAGCACCTGTTATTTTTTCAATAATTGCACTTGCTCCTAAGATTTCTTTTTCTGCTTCTTTTGCACTAGTTTTAACTAAATTACGATGATTTACTGTATGGTTACCTATCGCATGACCATCAGCCCAAACTGCTCTAGCCAATTGGGGATATCTTTCCACCATACTTCCTAACATAAAAAACGTGCCTTTAACACCTTTTTCTCTTAAAATATTCAATATCTCTTGCGTATATGGACCTGGTCCATCATCAAAGGTAAGTGCTACTGTTTTTCCTTGCCCTACATAGTAAACAGGCAATGCTTTTTCTCCACTTATTCTTTTTTCTGTTTTGCTATAATAATAACGCACTTCATTGATAGGTGCTTTAACTATTTTTTCTTCTGCAACTTTACCACTTAATACACCTTTGCTAATAACCTTTAAGCCATTTTGACCTTTTTCAACTTTTTTCAATAAATTTCCCTGTCCCTTTTCCAGAACAGAAAAAGGCAGGACTATTTTTTCTTCTATCACTTCTTCTAGCTTGTCCACACCGTCAACAACTTTTATTCTGTCTTGAGGCTGCAAAACTGTTTCTAAGGAAGCATTTTGTCCATTCACAGTTAAAAGAGGATTTTCTCCACCTATTTGATTGATTATTTGACCTTCAATATCTCTTAAGACTCCAGGTGAAAGTTTGATTTGCATTTCCTCTAGTACATCTCCCAGTTTTGCCCCTTTATTTACAAATACTTGTTTATCATTTAATGTTAATTCTATCTTCTTGTCAGCTGCAATTACCTGCCAAGCTGTAACTAAGAAAAAGGAGAGAATAAGCAGAAAAAAGAAAATTCTTTTGCAAGTTTTATTAGCAATAATCGTCTTGGTTGCCAACATCTTTTTTCCTCCTCTCTAATGATTGACTAAAAATATAAGAAAAAGACGGATTATAATAATCCGCCTTTAATTAGCAAAAATGGTGGAGAGGGAAGGATTCGAACCTTCGAAGGCGGAGCCAACAGATTTACAGTCTGCCCCC
>Ga0079099_1549679_pt1 | contig 20415 bp, 20 predicted proteins | sample ADurb_H2B_02_Slu_FD_77098 | JGI IMG/M metagenome (GOLD analysis project Ga0079099, IMG submission 77098) | Active sludge microbial communities from Illinois, USA, of municipal wastewater-treating anaerobic digesters - ADurb_H2B_02_SludgeMetaT... | ecosystem: Engineered > Bioreactor > Anaerobic >... | reverse complement strand
AATAAAAAATAGAGGCTGTCCTTTTCTTGGACAGCCTCTATTTTTTATTCTCAAAAGCTAAGGTAAGGTATTGTTCGCAGCAAAATCATCTCCCAGCACCACCACGATGTGGGTTGTGGCATTGGGGTCATAGGCATACGTAATCCGGTATGGCTCAGTCACTGCCAGGAAATCAACCAGGTAATGCAGGGTATAGGGTTTGGCACCGTAAAACGTGATGGTGGTGTAGGTGGTATAAGCGGCATTGCCCTGTTCAACCACGTTGATGCCCTGCCCTTTGAGGTATTCTGCCGTTCTCTCAGCCAGACCCGGGGTGCTTGAGCCGTTCATAATTGAAACCGCCGCGCCTTCCTCTGCCAGGACGTTCAGCAGGGTGGCGGGGTCCTGTACATCAATTGCCCCTCCTCCCCCAAAAATGCGGTCGCGAAGTTCGCGAATGCGGTCAGGGATCGGGCGTAAGATTGCCAATCCGTCCGGGGAGGTGCCAGATGAGACATCCTGCCAACCAATGGCAGCACTATAGATCTGGTCGCGCGGAATGTCATTGAGCACTTTGACTCCAAGCTGAATGATTTGGTCTAGGGTCAGATTGGTGCGAATGCCCTCGGAGAGGCTGGCATAGAGTTCTGGCGCGCGCTGGATCAGCTTGGGAAGCATATTGAAGTCCAGAATACGATCGCGAATCGCCAGGATAACCTGCTGCTGACGCTGCGAGCGCGAAATATCGCCGCCAGTTGGTTCGCGGTAACGCACATACGCCAGCGCCAGGTCGCCTGGAAGCGTATAGGTGCCCGGTTCCAGCCACTGCGAGAATTGAGTGTCAACGATGTTCAACTGCACTCTCTCTGTCGAGGTGATCTTGACGCCATCAATTAGATCTATAAATTTGACAAATGCCTCAAAATCAATCTGGGCATAATAGTGAACAGGCACACCAAGCAAGTTTTCAACGGTCTTTGCAGCCAGCGCAGGACCGCCGCCAGGCAATTGGTAACTTTCTCCGATGCTGTAAGCGGTGTTGATTTTGCCATAATCCGAGCCAGGTATCTTCACCCACAGGTCGCGCGGAATGGAGAGCATGCCAGCGGTGTTGTTGACCGGATCAAGGGTGAAAAGGATCATAGTGTCCGTCAGCGGGTTGGCGGCATCAGGACTGCGGGCGTCAATGCCCATTACCAGGATGTTGACGCGGGTTTTGCCATCCCATGCCTCGGGCATGGTGAACGTGTCGAGCGGCGGAGAGGTGGGGGATGGGGTGATCCCGGGTTCAATGGTAGCATTTGGGTCAGCTGTTGGCTCGTTCAGAAGCGGTGCGCCGCCAGGGTTGAAGATCGTCGCTTTGGCAACAAAATCACTGGTGAAGCCGAAGAGGAAGTATCCACCAATCAAACCCAAAGCGATCAATACGATAACCGTAGTTAAAGACTTCCCATGGGGAAGTTCCCATTTTTTCTTTTCTTTATTGTCCATAAGTCCTTTTAATAGGCAAGCTTTCGCTTATCCCGGCATGGGAGGGGGCACGGGCAAGGCTTCCTTCTCGGTGCCACGCCACTTATCGCCCTCATCGATCCGCATGATCAAAATACCATCCCAAATTGGGTATTTCCGGCCACAATTCTGGCATATCAGCCAATAATCGCCAAACATTTCCAGAGTGCCAGCATTCTCTTTTACGCAAACGGGACAAGCCAGTTTGTCAAACAACTCTTTACTGATCACATCAGCCTCCATACATATGCCTTCAAACTACTATTCCGAGGGCGAATAAATTTTACCATAGGGTGGATATGACTTGTTCCGACTTTAGCGGTCGCCAATATCAGTTCCCGGACCGTAATTATATCCATCAGGCCAGGGCACATAGGTGGTATGAATGTCATCCGTAAAATAAACGGACCCATCCTTATAGACAATCCGGTGCACCGAAACAGTCGCGCCATTGACCGCCCAGTCCACCTGCTTGATCTCGCCCGTTGGCAGGGTGGGATCCTCGCGATAGACAGGTTCGGGAGGAGGCGTAACGTTGGTGACACCAGTGGTGGACCACTCTACGCTGCGTCCATCGCTGGTGGAATAAAACTTCCAGGTCAATGAGTTATCGGTGGCGTAGGTTTCCATCAGAATCCAATAGGGCGAATCATTGAGGAATTTGAAATCCACGATAGGGACGTAAACGGTGGCGTCCAGACCTGCCAGGTTGGTATCCACCCAGCCGTTAGCATTTAGCTCATAATAGCTGACGCGATATGCATGCGGATGCCTCTCCACAATCGGGAACCCGGCAAAGAATGCGGTCCGGAAGAGCGTGGTGCTCACCTGGCAAATGCCTCCACCAATCCCCTGCACAGACTGATCACCAACGATGATAACGGCTTCAGCATAACCATTTTCAAGGCTGATGTCAGTCAGATATTTTGCCATAGAGAAAACCTCGCCAGGCGCGACGAACACGCCATGAAAGCTGGCAGCAGAAGTTCGAATATTCTGGATGCGATCCGCAGATGAGCCATAATAGTAAGAGTGTCCTTCGTAAATAAGTTCGGTAATGCCCAGGCTGGCAGCCGTTGTGTCATCCTTAACTGCCGGCTCTATATCCTGCATGATGAGCGTAGCCTCATGCTGCCCAGCTTGGAGCTGCTCGATGATCTGGTCTACACTCCGTTCAAGATCGAGACCTTTGCCGATAACGGCATTCTGGATGACCTCGATTTCCCTGCGTTCATCGTTAAAGATCATGCGCGCATTCACAGGCTCCACCCGTAAAGAGGGGGCAATGCTGCCAAGGTAATTAAGGAGAGACTGGCGATTGAGGCTGAGGTGATACCCGGCAGTACCAGCTTCAGTATTGCGTTCAAGCTGCAACAGACTCGCCAGGTCCTCGGCCTTGATCACCCAGGGCCCAGCGCCAGAGGCTTGGTCAGCCGGTTGGATTGTGAAATCCTGGCTGAGGATGCTCTTCGCCAGATCAGCGGTAGCCTGAACATCCATGATGACGGGGGTGGTTTCTTCAATAACCAGTGGAATTGTGCCGCTGGTTTGCGTTAGAAAAAAAGGCTCCAACTTTTTCAGCGTCGCAGGGATGTCGACTTTGCGCCCAACCTGGCCCGCGGTGACCTTCACTTCCGTGCCCTCCAGGGAGATAGCAGCTTCGATCATTGGCTTGTCTATCTGCCTGGCGATCTCCTGCAATATTGCGTACGCTTCGCGCTGGTCATAGACCACGCTCGGGTCAATATTTACGCCCGACCGCATGGCAAGGAACTGACCGCTCAGGTCTGCCATCAAGCCCTGCCCCCGCCCCACCTGGTATGCCTGCTCCACAGCGCTGATCGGTTCAAGGGTGTAGCCCAATTGACCGGGGTTGAAAGCCCAACGGAAGTCTCCATCAGTGAAGATGATTTGCCCTTGTTTGGGGTAAGTCAGACTTCCATTAAGTTTGACCACAGCCTGACCAACGGTGAGACCGGAAAGGTCAATGCCGTTTACGGACACGCCCGGATAGATGGCGTTTTCGTGTTTGGCTTCAAAGCTGATGACGGTCAAAAAGAGTGCTGCCAGTGCCAGCAGAAAGCCAAAAATAAAAACAAACCCGAATTGTCTTTTCATGTACGTCCGCTTGGCGGGTGTGGTAGGCACGGGTGCGACCGGAATTTGAGTGGTGTCTTCTATCATAATGTTCCGATTATAGTTTAGGCAGCTTAAGTTTAGCAACCTGGGGCTGCAAGCTTTCAGCTGCAGGTTTTATTCCTGTTTAAGACGCTGAAATCAGGATTTGGTTCCCTTGTACTATTTTCCAAGCAAGCGCCCATCACCAGCACATGTCCCAGCCGCGCTGTCCCAGCTGCGCAACGATATTTTAAAGCTGGAATATAATGAAGTCAGAAGCCAGAAGTCTGAAGACGTCGCAAGATCATTCATGAATAAAAACACGCTCAAACATATCCTGCCGGCAATCCTTACCTACTGCCTGCTTTTTTGCTTTCTCAGCCCCACCTTTGCCAGCACTACGTCACAGGAAGCAACCCCCGAGGTGCAGCAGCAGCCCACCACGGTGCCTACCTTGCCGGTGGAGCTTTACTCCCAGACCGCCACGCCCGGGTTGGATGGCGGCATTCGCCACACGGTACTCGACGGGCAATTCCTGATCACGATTGCTGAAATGTACGGTATCTCGCTCAACGAGCTGCTGACAAAAAACAACCTGACCGCAGAATCCATCATCCAGCCAGGTGACATCCTGATCATCCGCGAGGGCGGAGAAATAAACCTTGGTCAGCCCACCGGCACGCCAGACGCGCCGGCGCAAATCCTGACCCCCGAACCCACCCTGACCCCCACCCCGACACTCGCCCTGGTTTTGGCTGAACTCACGCCCGAGCCCAAGCCCATGGAAGATCCGGGTGTTTTTAACCGCATCATGAGCAGTGACGCCAAATTCCTGGCATTAGGGGTGTTGGGATTGGTGATTTTCGGGATTGTCCTGTTGGTGATCAGTTCGCGTCGTATCCAGTAATCCAATCACATAACGAGATGCGCGCCGTCGACTGCCTGGCAGACCTCGATCAGCGTGGGGCGTCCGGTTTTTTCCATAACAGCCTCTTTTAGAAAGTCTACAAAGTCATCCAGACCGTCCTGCGCTACCAGGTTGACTGTGCAGCCGCCAAACCCCGCACCTGTCAGGCGCGCGCCATAGCACGCCGGATGACTGACAGCCAGTTCCACCAGCAAGTCCAGTTCAGGGCAGCTTACTCCGTATAAATCGCGCAGGGAGGCATGGCTGGCAGCCATCAGCGAACCAAACCCAACGCTATCCCCTTCCACCAGGTAACCAATAGCCTGCTCAACACGCGCCATTTCTCCCACAACGTGCAAAGCTCGCCGTGCGACACGCTCAGGCATCTCATGCAAGTGTGCCTGCAGGAATTGCAGAGGCACATCCCGCAGAGAAGTCAGACTGTTGCACCAGGCTCGCAATCGCTCAACAGCTTCCTGGCAATCCGCGCGCAAGCTGTTGTAGGTTGAAGTAGCCAGGCCGCGTCGAACGCCGCTATCGGCGATCACAATCGCGACATCCTTCGGCAAAGGCAGGGTTTGCCAGGCGAGACTGCGCGTGTCCAGTGCCAGGGCGTGCCCAGCTACGCCAAAAGCACACGCGAATTGGTCCATCAGCCCAGAGTTAACCCCCACATATTCGTTTTCGGCTTTCCGGCAGAGCTTCGCCAACTCCATTCTCGGAATGTCCCACTCCCCGGCAGTCTGCCAGGCGAGGGCAAAGCCAACCTCCACCGCGGCTGACGAGCTCAAGCCCGCGCCAATCGGGATGTCCGAGCTATATTGCACCGCCAGCCCCTTCACGGGCAGCCCGGCTTGCTGCAGTGCCCAGGCTACCCCAGCAGGATATAGGGCAAAACCGGGCAGCGGTTGACCGTTGAGGTCCTTTTTACCAGCCAGTTCCTTCAGTGAGAAGGCAGCCTCTGCGTTCAGATTGGCAGCTTGCAAGCGCACCACAGGCTCATCCAGCACATCCACCCGCAGGGTCACATAGCGGTCGATGGCTGCAGGCAGCACCACGCCGTCGTTGTAATCCACATGCTCGCCCAGCAGGTTGACTCTTGCCGGCGAACGGATCATAAAACTGTTCGGATTCAAAAGCTTATTTTGCAGGTTTGACAGCAATTCAGGCAGTTTATTACGCGAAAGGTCAGCCACCAAAGCCTCCTTTTGGGGATGTTTTAGTTGTTTGATACGTAATTCGCGTTGGAGCGCCGAGCTATGGTCTGGCATTTCCTCAACGTACACCAGCCTGGAGGGGCCGTTCATGCGCGTGTACTTTGCCCCCAACCCGGCATTATGCTGCTTCAAACGCCTGAAGGGGTCAGTGCTCCAGCCCGTATAGTACCTTCCATTAGCGCACTCGAGCATGTAGCAATAATAGGGCATTTGGCCGCCTACCGGTTGATCAAAAAGCGGGCAATTGCCATAACGGGTTCGTAAACAAGCCTTCCGATCAAGTCAAAACCCAAGCGTGGTCCAACGATCACGAGCAGAAGCAGGATCATGGGGCTGTAGCGCCGTATGCCATCCAGCGCGGGTTGCCAGGATCGGGGTAAAAAGAATGAGAAAACTTTCTCACCATCCAATGGGGCTATAGGCAGCAAGTTAAAAATGAAAAGCATGATGTTGATCATAACAAAGGTCAGCAGGAAGTATCCAATGGAAGGAAAAATGGTACCTGATGGTTGGTTTATATTCACCAAACTGAAGCGCAGAGGGATTGCAGCCGCGAGAGCCAGCAACAAATTGGTCAGAGGACCCGCCAGAGATACCCACAGGACACCCGCAGGGTTGTTGCGACGGATCGCTTGGGGGTTGATCGGCACAGGCTTTGCCCAGCCAAAACCAGCGATGATCAGCATCAACGTTCCGATGGGGTCCAAGTGGCTGAGCGGGTTGAGCGTCAGGCGCCCTGCGTCCTGAGCGGAGTAATCTCCAAAGCGGGTCGCCGTCCAGGCATGCGCATATTCGTGCAAGGTAAATGCGATTACCAAAGTAAGCACTCTGGCAATGATGGTGGGTGGGTCAAAACTCATAGTTGCTCCAAAATCCCAAATGGGGAACCCTTCAGCGATGGCGGGATTATATCATGCCAGTGTTATAATCCCGCTATGCTGCCTGATATACAACTGGGAGACAAGGTGACTTTGCGCAAGGAGCACCCCTGCGGCGGGTTCGAGTGGGAAGTGGTGCGGCTCGGGGCGGATATTGGGCTGGTTTGCCTGACGTGTAAACGCCGTGTTTTACTCAGCCGGCGCGAGTTGAATCGCCGCCTGAAAAAGCACACCCCAAAAGTAGATTTAGGCGAAAGTAATTCCTGACAATCTTATTAATCTTGCAAAACTCCGTTTTTTTCATTGTAAGATTCATATCCCCGTCATCGCGAGGGAGCGAAGCGACCGTGGCGATCCGCCTTTTCCTTTTTTACCTAATCGTTAGTTGTAGGGCGTGACAAAGTGCCCGTACAAAGGCGTGATTGAGGGCACCGTTAACAATTTGATGGACGAGCGCATCGTACCCTCAATCCACCGAATGAACCATCAATGGTGTTGGCGGATTGGAAGCACAACAAGGTCCCTACATAATAAAGTGTGCAGTGCTTCCAATCTCTCCCAACAATGTTTTCAATTCCCTAAATGCCCTCCCGCAACTGATTACAGGCAGATCGCCACGCTTTTTTGCCTTGCCATTGACCATTGCAATCCCAACCATATCCGTGGCAAAAAATCTCGCGATGACCCATTGGTTCCATGCTCAGCTAATACCATCATCGCCAGCTCGCTTCCCCGTCATCGCGAGGGAGCGAAGCGACCGTGGCGATCCGCCTTTTCCGTACCAATACCTTAGAACACGGCTCCAAGCATTAACTTTCGCGACAATCACATAAACCCGCCTTGAATTATTACAAGCAGATCGCCGCGCTTCGCTCTGGATAACGCGTTGGTTCCATGCTCAGCAATGAGAAGTCTTTTTGAGTTAATTCCGAACCTCTTGGCTTCCAAAAAAGCAAGGAAAATCATAATTTCACAAAATTTCCATTAATGCTAAGGTATAATCTTTAATCAAGATGCCAATACTTCCACCGCATGCTTTTGAAGTCTTTTCGCATAGTCCCGAACAAACCCGCCGGGTGGGCATTCGCCTTGGCAGTTTGCTTCAGGTTGGAGACATCGTTTGCCTTGAGGGCGACCTTGGTTCCGGCAAGACGACTCTTGTGCAAGGCATCACCCAGGGTTGGGGTTCCCCCAGCAAAGTCACTAGTCCGACCTACGTGATCGTCAACGAATATGCCCGGCCAGGAGGCAATACACTTTTCCATTGCGACGCTTATCGATTGCAGCCCGATAATCCCCTCGACAGCGCCATTCTCGACCTGGACCGCGCACTTGCCGATGGAGTGCTGGTGATGGAATGGGCGGAACGCATGAAGACCAGCCTTCCGAAAGAAAACCTTTGGATCCAGATGGACTGGATCAACCCTGACCAACGCCATCTTATCCTGATCCCCCATGGACACCGCTATGAATCCATTCTCAAAAAGCTGCAGCAAGCTTTGTTTGGAGGATAATTATGCTACTGGCAATCGACACTTCCACCGAATGGATAGGCATCGCCCTTTTTAATGGCACTAATGTGGTCGCCGAACAGACCTGGCGCAGCAAAAATTACCACACCGTCGAGTTGATCCCTGCCATCAAAGATATGCTCACCAAGACCCAAACCAAACCCAGCAGCCTGACGGGTGTTGGCGTGGCGCTTGGACCAGGTTCTTTCACGGGTTTGCGGATCGGGCTCAGTGCAGCCAAAGGTATCGCCCTGGGGCAGAACTTGCCCGTGGCGGGCATCCCTTCGCTCGAAATCCTCGCTGCAGCTCAGCCTGGTCTGCGCCGACCGATGCTTGCATTCCTCGAAGTAGGTCGCGGTCGCTATGCCTTCGTCCGCTACCAGTACAAACAGGGCACCTGGCAAGCTGTGACTGACATTATCGTGAATGATATTCGCGGGATGGCAGCCACCATCAAATCTCCAACTTACGTGGTGGGAGAAATGGATGCTGAAGAACGCCAGATCCTTGGGCGCAAGTGGAAGACGGCACGATTAGCCGCCCCCAGCCTTTGCCTCCGCCGTCCAGCCGTACTGGCAGAGCTTGCCTGGGCGAAAATACAGGCAGGTCAGGCGGATGATGCCGCCAGCCTTGCGCCAATTTACGTTCACACGCTGAGCAATGTTCCGGATCTATGAACGCGCACGCTGATGCCAGCCAAATCAGGCTGCGGAGCATGCGTGTGGAAGACCTGGCGCAAGCCGCTGCTCTCGACCGCCTTTCGTTTGCAGATCCCTGGCCTCAGGGATCTTTTGAATACGAACTAAAAGCAAGTAACTACAGTTTGTGCCTGGTCGCAGAAGACCCGGACGCGGCTGAAGGTCAGTCCATCGTGGCTGTATTAGTCATCTGGCTGATCGTGGACGAGGCCCACATCGCGACCATCGCCGTTCACCCGGACTACCGCCACCGCGGCATCGGGCGCAGGCTGCTGGCGGAAGGTCTGCTGCAAGCCGCTGAACGGGGGGCGGTGAAGTCTCTGTTGGAAGTACGCGCTGGCAACACCGAAGCGCTCCATCTCTATTACGGCTTAGGCTACAAGGCTGTTGGCTTACGTCCCAATTATTATCAAACCGAGCAAGAGGATGCCCTCTTGCTGAATCTTGACCCCTTGGATGTGGAAGTTCTAAGGAACTTAATGCAAACATTTACGTCTTAATGGCATGTTTCTGGGGTAGAATCTGTCACTGGAAAAAAGTATGTCAGATATAAACCAATTAAGAACCATTCGGGAGGAAATCCTCCATTGTCAGAAGTGCCCACTTGCAAAAGGGCGCAAGAATGCTGTGCCGGGAGAGGGACCTGCCTCGGTGGACGTCATGTTCATCGGTGAGGGACCGGGTTACCATGAAAACCAGCAAGGGAAGCCTTTTGTAGGTCAGGCTGGCATGTTTCTGGATGAATTACTGGCTTCAGCCGACCTGAAACGGGAAGAGGTTTTCATCACCAACGTGGTCAAATGCCGTCCGCCGGACAATCGCGACCCGATGCCCGAAGAGCTTGCTGCCTGTGCGCATTATCTTGACGAACAAATCGCCCTGCTCGATCCCAAAGTGATTGTCACGCTGGGAAGGTTTTCGATGGCGAAGTTCATCGAAAATGGCAAGATCACCCAGATCCACGGCAAATCTCATCAAGTTGGCAAACGGCTGATCGTCACGATGTACCATCCGGCAGCAGCGCTTCACCAACCAGCATTGAGACCCGCATTAATTGAGGATTTTTCAAAACTACGCCACCTGCTCGGCAAGGAATCGTCTGTTGTCCAGCCTAAAGTCGAAGCGCTTGTCCAACCAAAATGGGAAGCGTCTGTCCCTGAGACAAAATCAGTAAAGAAGGAAGAAAAAACCAATCTCCCCGAACAGTTGAGTCTGTTTTAAATGAAAGGTAAGGAATTGATGGTAAAAGAAGAATTAATTCAAGATATTCAGAAAAAACGTGCAAATATTGCCGTGATCGGTATGGGGTATGTGGGGCTGCCGCTGGCTGTGACTTTTGCCAACGCCGGCTTTAACGTTACGGGCATTGATCCCATCCAGGAAAAAGTGGATATGATCAACCGCGGTGAAAGCTACATATCCGATATCAGCAACGCCCAATTGCGCAAGCATATCGATAACGGCCGCATCCGCGCGACAACCGATTATGCGACCCTCAGCGAAATCGATGCTGTCTCCATCTGCGTTCCTACACCGCTGCGCAAAACCGGTGACCCTGACATGTCTTTTATCGCTCAAGCCAGTGAGGATCTCGCTCCTTATCTGCACCGCAGTATGATCATCGTGCTTGAGTCCAGCACTTATCCGGGCACCACCCGTGAGTTCGTCCTGCCCAAACTGACCGCTAATTCCGACCTCAAAGTTGGCATAGACTTCTTCCTGGCGTTCTCCCCGGAACGCGTTGACCCCGGACGCACCGACTATACCACCTACAACACCCCCAAGGTCGTTGGCGGCATCACCCAGGCGTGTACGGATGTTGCCGTGGCATGGTATCAGCAGGCGATCGAAAAAGTTGTGCCCGTCTCCAGCACCGAAGTGGCAGAGATGGCAAAACTGCTCGAGAACACCTTCCGCATGATCAACATCTCGATGGTCAACGAGCTGGCGCAGATGTGCGAGCGGCTGGAAGTGGATGTTTGGGAAGTGATCGACGCTGCCGCCACCAAGCCATTCGGCTTCATGAAGTTCACCCCCGGACCAGGGCTGGGTGGGCACTGCATCCCGGTGGACCCACTTTACCTGTCCTGGAAAATGAAGACGCTCAATTACACCGCGCGCTTCATTGAACTCGCCTCCGAGATCAACACCAACATGCCGCGTTACGTGGTCACCCGCATCCAGGATGCCCTGAATCGCTATAAGAAACCGCTTAACGGAAGCAAGATCCTGATCCTGGGCGTCTCCTATAAGCCCAACATCAACGACATGCGCGAATCTCCCGCTCTGGACATCATCCATTTACTTCGAGAGAAGGGCGCCATCGTCTCTTACAATGACCCCTACGTTCCTGAGATTGAGGTTGAAGGCGTTCAGATGTTTTCTGAAAAAGAACTTTCAACCTTCCTTGAAAAAGCGGATCTGGTGGCTATCATCACCAATCATGACAAGTTCGACTACAAAATGATCCTCGAGAAATCACAGCTGATCTTCGATGCCCGCAATGCGATGAAAGACGTTGCGAAAAACGATTTGAAAGTGATCAAACTCTGATGAGTGTGTACGTCGTCACCGGCGCGGCAGGTTTCATCGGCTCAGTTGTTGCTGGATTAATGCTGCGCGAGGGGCACACCGTCTTTGGGGTTGATAACCTCAACCACGTATACGACGTCCGCGTGAAAGAACATCGCCTGCAGGCGCTTTTGCCGCAGGCGAATTTTCATTTCATCCGAGACGACATTACCGACCGCGATTTCATCGCCAGGCTGGCTGCCATGGTGCCCTCGGCGGATGCCGTTATTAATCTAGCGGCAATCGCCGGTGTGCGCGCCAGCACCACCGACCCCTGGAGCTACCTCAACACTAATACCCTCGGCAATCTGAACATGCTCGAGTATGCCCGCCACCAACGGGTGCCTAAGTTCATCCTGGCGTCCACTTCAAGCCTCTACGGCAATGAAGGCAAGCCTCCGCATGCCGAGACTGCCTCCACCGAGCATCCCCTGGCGCCTTACGCTGCCAGCAAAAAAGGCGCGGAGGCTTTTGCCTACGCCTATCATCACCTCTACGGCATCGATGTGACCGTTTTGCGCTACTTCACGGTCTATGGTCCTGCTGGCAGACCAGACATGGTCATGTTTCGTTTCTGCCAATGGGTTGCTGAGGGAAAGCCCGTCACGATCACTGGCGACGGCGAACAATCGCGTGGGTTTACCTACGTGGATGACATTGCCCGCGGCACGCTGCTGGCGCTCAAGCCGGTTGGTTTTGATGTTTTCAACCTCGGAGGGCACGAGGTGATCACCATTAACCAGCTTTTGCACACACTTGAGCACCTTCTGGGTAAAAAGGGAAATATCAATTACATTCCCTCCCATCCGGCAGATGTATTTGAAAACGTGGCCGATGTCACCAAAGCCCGCCGTGAACTGGGCTGGGAACCCCAGGTGCCGTTGGATGAAGGCCTGAAACGCCTGGTGGATTGGTATCTCACCAATCGCGATTGGGCGAAAGACGTCGAAACTCCCTGATCTGGCTGCACCCCCCAGAAAATTGGTCGGCGCCTAAGTTATTCGGATGAAACGCCGCGCTCACTCGCCGCTTCACAACGTTTCGAAATAGTGGCTATAATTAGATTGTTCTCTTTGACTGCACCCTGCGCCGTCAACACAGGGCAAGAAAGGAGTTGACATGAAACGCTACCTTCAACAAACAATTATCTTACTGTCTGTTGTGATAATTCTGATGTTTTCCTCCTGCAGCGGGATGCCCATCCGTCTTCCAGCATTTCCAACCTCCGAAAACCCAACTCAAACCACCATCGAACCAAGCCCCCAGCCACTGCCCACATTCGAAGCCCCACCACAGGATACCCTTCTGGAATGGTCCCCTAAACTGAGCGAGGATTACTGTAGATCAGGCAACTCTGGCCAGTTTAGCAGCCTTGTCTTTAACTCCGGCGCTTATTACAGCGTGCAAAGCGGTGACTCGCGCAGTGTCTGGCGTTATCTTCCAGATGAAGAGAGTGGGGTAAAAATTGCCGAATCTCTGGCGGAGGATGGCAAGTTTATCGAGGCACTGCGGGTCAATGACCAGTGGCTGGTAATGCTGATATTTGATCACCCGATGCATGTGCAGGGTTGGCGCGTGGAAGTGCTCAATCTGGAAACGGATGACCAGCAGCGCCTGATTGATAACATCGAAGCCAAGGAGAATATCGTTTACCTCGACATGGAACTGCAGGGAGACATGCTCTACTTCCTCACAAACACCGTCACCGAGGGTAGTACCCAGCAACTATCCACGATCCAAGCCTTCAACCTGGCTGAAAGCACTCAAGAAATCTTGCTAAGCTCGGATTCACACCTGGTTTACAACCAGATGGCGATCTCCGAAAAGTACCTGATGATCAGCCAGAGCCCCCAAGGCAAAGACCCGAACGCGGATTTGCCCATTCTGTTTTACAGCTTTGAAACCCAACAACTCGAAGAACTGATGGAAATCTCGGGGTCATATCCTTTAATGAGCTGGCCGCTCGCGGCCTGGTCTGACCAAGGTCCCAATCAATTTCCGGAAACCTTTAAAATCTTCGATTTCGAAAGCTCGCTTTCATGGCCGTTAATCGTCGATGGCGAGCGTCCATGCAATTTCGATCTAAGCAAAAAATACCTGGTCTGGATCGATCCCTCCGAGCCAACCAGCGCTTTCCCGGCTGTGTTTTTGATGTCCCTCGATGACGGTCATAAAATCACTATAAACACCGAAAGTCAGGAACTCAAGCCGCAGTTCCCGCAGGTCAGGGATGAAAAGTTAATCTTTGGTCTGGTGAGGAATTATCGCAGTCAGGATAGCCAGGGAATGATCTGCGCCATCCCGCTTGAGGACCTGCAAACGCTTTCACAACCGGTGTCAGAGGTTACACCAGCAAATCCTTAGGGTGAGCGCACACCAGTGCTTTCTTATGCTGACCTCCTCACCAACTCCGCCGGCACGACAAAGCCGGCTGTGCGGCGCTGCAACCCGAACACCAAGCATGACCAGTAGTCTGCCGGGGTTGTGGGTTTTGGGCGGATACCAAGATTCAGACGCTGCCTCCTACCATGCGCTGAGTTCTTCCCGCTTTCATACCAACCCAAGTTGGTCGAGATTTATTGATACCAGCATATATGCAGACCCACGATAGCTACAAACCCGTTTGAGCCCATTTGACAACCACACCAATCCGTTTATAATTCAATTCCTGAATTATATGGAAACACAGCTTACCGAACAAGAAAACAGTCGCGCGCTGGAGATGCTTACCTACATCGAAGCCAACCCCGATATCACCCAGATGACTCTCGCGGATGAGCTCGGCGTTGCCGTGGGGACAATCAACTGGTACCTCAAGCGCCTGATCTCCAAAGGCTATGTTAAGGTCAAGCGTGCCCAGCGCAAGAAACTGCGCTACATCATCACGCCGGAGGGAATCGCCCTGCGCGCCAACCTGACCGTCGACTATATCAAGACCTCTTTTGACCTCTACCGCCGCGTGCGCGAGCGCAGCAATCACTGCCTTGAACAGCTCAAGACTGCCGGTTACAATGAGGTGAATATCCTCGGTGACGGCGAGATTGCCGAGGTGATCAGCCTTACTTGTCTTGAACATGGCGTTTCGTTGACCCAGTCACAAAATGCGCCTAAAATCAGGATCGAGGGCATTAAACTTGCACTGATCTTGCCCGAAGATGTGCCTGATCCCACATCTTCATACCCAACCCACTCTGGAGGCTAACATGGATAAGGCTCTTGACCTTGCCACTAAGCGCATTTGTGTCACCGGCGGAGCCGGCTTTTTAGGCACCCACCTCATTCGAAGGCTCAATGAGCACGGCGCGCGAGAGATTTTCGTGCCGCGATATCCCGAATATGACCTGGTCCGCGAAGCGGACATCATCCGCATGATCGACACTGCCAAACCGGATATTATCATCCACCTGGCAGCCAAGGTCGGCGGCATCGGCGCTAATCGCGAGAGACCTGGCGAATTCTTCTACGACAACCTGATGATGGGTGTGCAACTCATCCACCAATCCTGGCTTAAAGGTGTCGAAAAGTTCGTGGCGATCGGTACTATTTGCGCCTATCCCAAGTACACTCCCATTCCTTTCAAAGAGGAAGATCTCTGGAACGGCTACCCCGAAGAAACCAACGCCCCTTACGGGCTGGCAAAGAAGATGCTCCTGGTACAATCGCAAGCCTACCGCGAGCAGTACGGCTATAACTCGATCTTCCTCCTGCCTGTCAACCTCTATGGTCCGGGTGACAACTTCAACCCAGCCAGTTCTCACGTTATCCCCGCTCTGATCCGCAAGTGCCTCGAAGCCAAAGAGCAGGGCGCAACTGAGATCGTCGCCTGGGGCGATGGCAGCCCTACCCGGGAATTTATTTACGTGGAAGATGCCGCGGAGGGCATCACCCTCGCGACCGAGAGATATAACAGCTCTGAACCGGTCAACATCGGCTCAGGTTTTGAGATTTCCATTAAAGACCTGACTGAAACCATCGCGCGTCTGACTGGTTTTACTGGCGATATCCGCTGGGACACGACCAAACCCAACGGTCAGCCCCGCCGCAGGCTGGATACCACCCGTGCCCGTGAGGCGTTCGGCTTTGAAGCCAAAACTGACTTCGAAGAAGGCCTCAAACGCACAATTGACTGGTATGCTAACGAGAGGGCTAATGGCAGAGGCTGATCTGAACCCGTCTGCCCAGGTGGTGACCCTCAAGCCTGCCAAAGGCTGGCTGGGAATCAACCTGAAAGAGCTCTGGCACTACCGCGAGCTGATCTACTTTTTAACCTGGCGCGATATCAAAGTGCGCTACAAGCAGGCTGTCCTCGGCATCGCCTGGTCAGTACTGCAGCCCGTGCTCACCACCGCCATCACGACGGTTGTGTTTGGCATCCTGCTCAAGGTAAACTCGGACGGTCTGCCCTACCCGGTGTTTGCGCTTTCAGCGCTCCTGCCCTGGCATCTCTTCCAGCTTTCTCTGCAGAAAAGCAGCGTCAGCCTGGTGGGGAATTCCAATCTGCTCACAAAGGTTTACTTCCCTCGCGTGATCATCCCGCTTAGCTCGGTGCTGGCAGCCCTGGTGGACTTTGTCATCTCACTGATATTGCTCTTCATTACCATGGCAATCTATAAGATCCCCCTGACCTGGAACATTTTGTGGGTCATCCCGCTCACCCTGCTGACTGTTTTAGCGGCTCTGGCGGTAGGGTTTTGGCTTTCAGCTCTCAACGTGCAGTATCGCGACGTGCAGCAGATGGTGCCATTCCTGATCCAAATCTGGATGTACGCCACGCCGATTGTCTACCCCATCACCACCATCCCCGAAGGTACGTTCAGGTATATCTACAGCCTCAACCCGATGGTAGGGGTGGTGCAGGGCTTCAGGTGGGCGTTCTTTGGCGGCTCTCCGCCGGACATGACCCTGATCATTTCCAGCCTGGCAGTGCTGCTGCTGCTAATTACAGGTTTGTTCTTTTTCCGGCACATGGAAACAACTTTCGCGGACGTGGTGTGATGATGGACAGCGACTTATCCATCCTGGTTCGTGGCATTGGCAAGCGCTATAAGATCGGCGCTACCCAGCAGCGTACCGATACCTTGCGCGATTTGATCACCGCCCAGGCGGAGCGCATCGGCAGCACCCTGCGCGGCAAACGGCATCAATCCAATGACGCAGATCACATCTGGGCTCTGCGGGACGTCAATTTTGAGGTCAAACGCGGGCAAGCCCTGGGCATCATTGGCCGCAACGGCGCCGGCAAGAGCACTTTGCTCAAGGTGCTCTCGCGCGTGACTGACCCGACTGAAGGGTATGGCGAACTGCGCGGTCGCGTCGGCTCGCTGCTGGAAGTGGGTACCGGTTTTCACCCGGAACTGACCGGACGCGAGAACATCTTCCTCAATGGTGCTATTCTCGGCATGCACAAAAAAGAAATTGAAGCCCGTTTTGATGAAATCGTGGCTTTTTCGGAAGTGGAAAAATTCATCGATACGCCCGTCAAGCGCTACTCGTCGGGCATGTACCTGCGCCTGGCTTTCGCCGTGGCTGCCCACCTGGAACCTGAAATTTTGGTGGTGGACGAAGTGTTAGCGGTCGGCGATGCTGACTTCCAGCGCAAGTGCCTGGGCAAGATGGGCGACGTGGCAAATTCTGGCCGCACGGTCTTATTCGTCAGTCACAACATGTCTGCAATCCTTCGTCTCACCCAGGATTCCATCGTGCTCGACAAAGGCAAAGTGCTCCTGCGCGCGCCGTCTTCTGAGGCAGTTGATTTTTATCTCAACCGCGGCCTTTCCAAGCTGGGCGAACGCTTTTGGGAGGAAGATGAGGTGCCTGCTTCCAGTGCGCCTTTCCGACCGCTGGCAATCCGCATCCTGGACAAAGCCGGTCAGATCTCGGATTCTGTCCGCAGTGTTGACCCGATCCGCATCGAGATCGATTACGAACTCACCGAGGATGTCACGGGTTTACGTGTCGGATGTTATCTCTTTACCACGCGTGGTGAACCTATTTTCACCAGCTTCGATACCGATTCAGAAGAGCTTTTCAAGGAATACACAGCCCGTCCAAAAGGCATCTACACCAGCCGCTGTATCATCCCGCCTGATATACTCAACGAAGGACGTTTCCTCCTGGGGATCAACGCCAGCTCCTATGGCATCAGGCGCTACTTCCAGGATGACCAGGCGCTCTCATTCTCGGTGGACGCCTCCGGTGCCCCGGGTACGCACTGGCCCGAACCGCGTCCGGGTCCTGTGCGTCCCGTGCTTGATTGGGAAATTGAGCAGAGGGGCAGCGCATGATGAAAGACCTCCTGAAAAATCTGCTTGGAAAATTCCCCTTCGCGGTGGAAGCTTATTGGTTCTTAGAGGGTTCCAAAAAACCCTGGAACGCCCATTACCAGCTCGCCGGACTGCAGGAAATCCTGCCGCAAGCTGTGGCGGATGTTAAGCAGTTCGGGTTAAATGCTGACCCCCCAAAAAAGGTCTGTGTCTTCGCCACGCTGCACTACTGGATCGAACAGGCTGGCCTGGTAGCGCTTGCCCTCACTGGGCAGGGGCACCAGGTGGAACTTGCCTATCTGCCCTACGCCGAGTGGGATCGACCCATCTCCAATTTTGATCTGCGCATGCAGCACCTCTACAGTCAACAGGTGCTTTTACCCGCTGGCGATGTGATGCGCATTGTGCCATTGTTGAATTTCGATTTGAGTGATGTCAAATTCTCGGATTATCCCCCTGAGTTGAAGGAAATCGTACGGCAGGTTTCGGACTACGACACGCAGTACACCCTGCAGGTCGAGGAAACTGACACAAAGAGCAAGCTCTACAAGCTGCGCCTAAAGCGCAACACCCTGGCAGCCATGGCGCTGTATGACTGGCTGGCGGTATCCCAACCGGACGTCCTGGTCCTGCCCAATGGCACGATCCTTGAAATGGGCGTGGCATATCAGATAGCCCGCCTTCTCGGCATCCGCACTGTAACTTTTGAATTCGCAGACCAGCGCGAACGCATCTGGCTGGCGCAGGATGACGAAATCATGAGCCACCATACAGATGAGCTCTGGCAGGGCTTGGGCGGGCAGCCGCTCCCAGATGCCGCGCGCAAAGCAGTTGGAGACCTCACCTTTGCGCGTAAAAATGCAAAGCTATGGGGGGACTTTGCCCGCCAATGGCAGCAAACCCCCGCCCGCGGCGGTTCTGAGGTGCGCCAGGCGTTGGGGCTGGACGAGCGCCCCGTGGCGCTGCTGGCAACTAATGTACTGGGCGACAGCCTCACGCTCGGGCGCCAGCGCATCTCGGGCACCATGGCGGAGATGATCCTTGGCACCATCCGCTGGTTCCTGGATCACCCGGAAGCCCAGTTGGTAATCCGCGTACATCCTGGTGAACTCAACACCCATGGTACCTCGATGGTGGACGTAATTGAAAAGAACTTCCCCAAATTGCCTGAACACATTCACTTGGTGCGCCCCGGGGATAAGACCAACACCTACGACTTGGTGGAGACGACCGACTTTGGCATCGTCTACACCACCACCGTCGGCTTGGAAATGGCGATGACCGGGCTGCCAGTGGTGGTTACCGGTAAGACCCACTACGCCGAAAAGGGCTTCACGCTTGATCCAGCCAACTGGCAGGATTACGAAAACATACTCTCGAAGCTGGTGGCTGACCCCACCGCCATGCGCCTGAGCCAAAAACAGGTGGAACAAGCCTGGCTTTACGCTTACCTGTTCTTCTTTGAGTTCTCACTGCCCTTCCCATGGCATTTGCTGTGGCTGCACGAGGACTTTCAAGCCCGCCCGATGCGCTTCGTGCTTTCGCCCGAGGGTCAGCAGCGTTACGCTCAGACTTTTGGCTATTTGCTGGGCGAGCCGCTGGACTGGGCAGCCCGCGGACTGGCAAGACTGCCTGCACTTTCAAAACAAGAGGAAACTCTCGAATGAGTCAGGATTCCGTCAAAAAAGAAATCGGTCAGTTCTACGACCAGATCGGCTGGCAGCTGGAAGGCGACGGTATCTACCAAAACGCTCGCTACGAGGATCTGCGTCCGGTTTCATCCGAGTACATTCACCGCTGCCACATGCGCGTCAAACGCCATCTCGCGCCAACTGGAGACTTCCTCCTGGATGCCGGCTCTGGTCCGGTGCAATATGATGATTACCTGACCTATTCGGAAAACTATCGTTACCGGGTCTGTATGGATCTTTCGGTCGTTGCCCTGCAGGAAGCCCGCAAACGCCTTGGCGATAAAGGTATCTACATCAACGCCGATATTGCCAACCTCCCTTTCAAGAATGATACCTTTGACGGCATCGTCTCATTGCACACCATCCACCACGTGCCGATCGAGGAAAAAGTCGGTGTTTACAAAGGTCTTCAGCGTGTGCTAAAGCCCGGCCGCAGCATGGTGACCGTGGACGGCTGGGCGGAAGTGCCACTGGGTAAGGTGATGGGCTTCTTTATGCGCCTTGCCAACCGCCTGCGCCGCTGGACGGGCAAAGAGGCCCCCAAGATGCCCCCGGATGCGCAGTCAAACGAGCAAAACGGGGAGGCCGCAAAGCTGCCAGCAGGCACTTTCGTGCTCAAAACCAGCGCAAAATGGTTCCACAGCGTCATGAAAGACCAACTGCCCTACGAGATTCGCGTTTGGCGCAGTGTATCGGTAAAATTCTTACGGTCAGTGATCCAACCCGAATGGGGCGGGCGTTTCTGGCTCAGAATACTGTATCGGCTCGAGGAGTGGTTCCCACATTACTTCGGCGAAAAAGGTCAGTATCCACTGATTGTGATCAAAAAGTAAAAACGCGCTAACGCGTCAAGGAGATAATATGGATTGGCAGAATAAAGTTGTCCTGGTAACCGGTGGCACCGGTTCTTTTGGCAAGAAGTTCATCCGCCTGATGCTGGATGAGTATCACCCTGCAAAGATCATCGTTTTCAGTCGGGATGAGTTGAAACAGCACGAAATGCGCACCACCGGCGGCTTCGATCACCCTTCGATCCGCTATTTCATTGGCGACGTGCGCGACCGCGAGCGCCT
>Ga0079099_1040634_pt1 | contig 20550 bp, 22 predicted proteins | sample ADurb_H2B_02_Slu_FD_77098 | JGI IMG/M metagenome (GOLD analysis project Ga0079099, IMG submission 77098) | Active sludge microbial communities from Illinois, USA, of municipal wastewater-treating anaerobic digesters - ADurb_H2B_02_SludgeMetaT... | ecosystem: Engineered > Bioreactor > Anaerobic >... | reverse complement strand
AAGTGTTTCTGCTAAAGAAATGTGCCTAATAACTGCTCAAGATGTATGACCGATTAAAAAAATGACTATAATAATCCCGTTTAGAAAAACGGGAGGAAATGGAAAACCTTCGAAAGGGCCTACATTGCACTGTCCCCAATCGAAGGTTCCAATAGAATATTATTTATGGTCATTATATATTGTAGCCAGAGTTTAAAAGATTATTCACAGAACTACCGACAAATCATAGAAAAAAGAGAGCTTTTCTGCCCGGTATGTGGAGGTAGGATTAAATATCACGGTTCTTATGTGAGAAAACCCAGATTTGGCACTGAAAAAACTGAGATAACTATCCTACGGGGTAGATGTATTGGGGAATGTAAAAGAACCCATGCCCTTCTTCCAGATTTTCTATCGCCTCACAAGCACTACTCTGCAGTAGAAATTGAAATGGTCCTGGAAGATGCACAAGCAGGTATCCATCCCCATTGGATTGATTCTCCTGCAGATATTTCCACCATCCAAAGATGGTTGAACAGTTACAAGCAGAAAGCTGCGGATGCAGCGGCTGCACTAGAAGCTCTCCTCTACCAAGTGTATGGTATAGTAGAATCAGTGGTAAGTTCACTGCCGGTTTTTCCTTTGAAAAGATTGGAGGCACTCCTTAGAAAGCTGCCAGCTATTCAATCATCCGGTCTTCTAATAGGACAGACAAATATATGGCTAACTTCTCAAAGGGTTGATGTATTTCTCTAAGTTTCACATAAATTACTCTTTTGTCCGTCCCCCTCACAATGATATTTTAGGGTTAAGAAAGACAAAGGAGTTGATGGAAATGGAACCTAGAGAAATAGCTCTCCAGCGATATACTGTTATTGCCCCTCTCTTAAAACCAGAATTAGAGGGGGCAGAGAAAAGGCGTATTCGGAACCAAATCCTTTCCCAAGGAGAAATATCTGAAAGAACCTTAAGAAGATATCTGGCCCGATACAAGAAGGAGGGATTTGTAGGTCTCCTTCCTAAGGAACGTAGTGACAAAGATACTAGCAAAGCCATAGCTGATGACATCCTTAAAGAAGCAGCTGAACTAAAAGAAGAATTACCTCAAAGAAGTATCAAGAGAATTATTCAAATTCTAGAAGGAGAAAAAATAATCCCTAAGGGCAGTATCTCCAGGAGCACCCTCTCTAGACATCTATTCAAGATGGGATATGGAACAAGGGAAGTTAAAGAGAAAAAGCAGAAAGGTTATGCCAGCCGTCGTTTTCAGAAGGAACATCGTAATGTTCTGTGGCAAGGAGATATTAAATATGGTCCCTATATTCCTGATCCTAATAAACCAGGCAAAAGAATGAGAACCTATCTGGTTTGTTTCCTAGATGATGCGACAAGACTTATCTGTCATGCTGAATTTTATGCCAACCAGAGACTTCCTGTCCTAGAGGACTGTTTTAGAAAAAGCCTCCTAAAATGTGGAGTTCCTGATGGTATCTACATAGACAATGGAAAAATATATGTCTCCAAATGGTTTAGGATGGCCTGTGCCAGACTAAATATCCGCCATATAAATACAAAGCCCTATTCCCCAGAGTCTAAGGGCAAACAAGAACGAGCTAATAGAAGCGTAGATGAATTTATCCAAGAGGTAGAGCTCCAGAAATCTAAAACTCTAGAAGAACTCAATAAACACTTTCGGGTCTGGTTGGATGAAGGATATAATCATCGAGAGCATAGTTCATTGAAGGGAAAAAGCCCTGCTGTAGCTTTTGCTTCTGATAGTAGAAAAATCCGTTTTGTCACACCAGAAGAATGTAGAGACTGTTTTCTCTGGGAAGAAACTAGAATGGTGGACAAAACCGGATGCGTTAAACTAAAAGGATTAGTTTATGAAGTAGGAATGGAATACATTCGTAAGAAAGTAGACCTACGCTATGATCCCTTTCAACTAGATGAAGTGGAAGTATGGTCTGGTGGAGAAAAGAAAAAAATAGTTTCACCCCTAACCATTGGAGAATATACCAGCAAACTAGTTCAAGAAAATCCTAAGAGTCAGAAAACTACCAACTCTAGGCTTTTAAAAGTCCTAGAAGAAGAGAACAAAAAACGCACTAGAAAATCTCTAGGGGCCATTTCCTTTCGCAGCCTGAAAGGAAGTGAAGAAAATGTATGAAGCTTTCTTTGGGTTTAGTAAAACTCCTTTTACCCGAGACATACCAGTAGAAGCATTGTATGCATCAGAGAGTTATCAAGAACTTTTAGGAAGACTTGAATATGTATCCAGGAACAGGCAGTTTGCTGTAATAACGGGGGATGTAGGGACCGGTAAGTCCACCTCTATCCGGAAGCTTTCCTCCATGCTAGATCCTAACCGTTACAAAGTTATCTACATTAGTGACTCTGCTCTCACTCCAAGAAACTTCTACTGGGAGGCCCTCCATCAATTAGGATGTGAGCCTAGGTTTTACCGGGGAGATGCCAAAAGACAACTGCAAAAAGAACTCATGACTCTCATTGAGACCTATAAAAAGATACCAGTCATCATCAACGATGAGGCTCATCTTTTATCCAGAGAGATGTTAGAGGAAATCCGGTTTCTCCTAAACTTTAAGATGGATTCCTACAACCCTTTAGGCCTGATTCTGGTGGGTCAGAGTGAGATTAAAGAGATACTAAAGTTACAGATTTACGAAGCCATCTCCCAAAGAGTTAATGTTAGATACCACATTCCACCCTTTGATAGAACCCAAACAGTAGAATATGTAGGTAAGCACCTAGAATATGCAGGGGCAGCAAATGAAATCTATACAGATGCAGCTTATGAAGTGATTTATGAATACTCTGGTGGAGTAGCCAGAAAGATTAACAATGTCTGCACAGTATGCCTGATGCATGCAGCTACTAGCAAGAAGAAAATCATAGACGATCATATGGTCAAGATGGTTATTGAAAACGAGCTTGAATGGTAAAATTAAAGCTGTCCGGTTCAATTTAAATCGGACAGCTCCTATAGACAAAACTTGGCCAGCATAAGTAAGCAGAAATTACGGACAGAGATTGTAGGAATAATGCGGTCTAATAGGGTAGGACGCAACACCAAAAGGATTTGAAGATTTGATAAAAGATAAAGGTAAATTTAAATCTTTTCGATTGAAGCATAATTTTAGATCGAATACTCAAATACAGAACTATTCTAATATTTTTATGGATGATGTTAGAGCATATTATACACCATGTGAGATTTTAGACGAAATTCAATATGTGCAATTTAACAATGGTGAAGTTTTGAACTTTATAAAGAAATGGTGCAATGAAGATAAAACAATAGCTTTCTTAGTAAGGACAAATTCTGATGGAGCGCAATATGCTGAATACTTAAAAGAAAACAATATAGAAATGACTTATATCCCACATTCTCCTTTGGATGATTCTAATTTAGAAAGCAATCATGTTTGGATTGCAAGGCTTACAGCAACATATTTGCTTAAAAAGAATTATAGTGAGTATGACTTTTTTGATGAAATCCCAATGCCAGAATCTTATGAACTTAGAGAGTTGAAAAAGCTGCTCCAGAATATAAATAAGCATATGAACGATGATAGAGAATTTTTTAAAAAATGTTGTAGAGAGTTATATGAGTATTTAGGAGATCCAATAGATGAAGAAAAATATGAACAAGAAATAGAAAAACTTTTAGAAACTATTAGTGATATAAAATACTTACCAACTTATAATCAGCAACTATATAAACATGTTATTACTACAATACATTCTTCTAAGGGGTTACAATATGATCAAGTAATTATTCTATCCAATGATTATTTTTATTATAATGAATTTAAGGAACAGCTACATTATGTTGCAGTAAGCAGACCAAAGGAAAAATTGCTTGTTTTATTAAACAACCACATATATATAGATAAACTATCTGAATGTGTTAAGAAGACAAGTGAGTTAGGGTTTGATATTGAGATAGGTAACTTAATAACTAAAGCTTGTACCATAGTTTAGAATTTAAATTCCCATTGTCTATATATTATCTGAAATAAACCGCTTGTTGATTGAGAAATGGTCGTGTTGCATCCTGCCTTTGGGAATCTCATCAATCCGATAACAACATATTGCCACTTCGTCGCTCTGCTCCTCGGCTCCGCAAGAAAAAAGGAAGCTAGAGGCGAGGCACACCCACCAGCCAACCGAGCCGCATTTTTTGATTTTTAATTAATATTTTAGGAAATCAAAAAATGCTTGTAAGCTTAGGCTTCGTCTGTAGGGCTGGTGGGTGTCGGCAATATAGGACGTTATCGGAAATCCTTTCGAACTGGGTTCAGGTATCGAGTGGTCTTTTTAGAGATATTTCTGTCACATTACCTTTAAATTACATAATAAATATACTGACACAAAGGGGGGAGCTTTTGTGGAGATTGTAGATATACAGAGAAGCGATATAAGAAATGCTCTTGATTTAGTATTGGCAATCTTTCAAGAATTTGAATCACCAGATTACTCGGAACAAGGGATTGAAGAATTCAAAAAATTTATATCCTATAATTCTATAATTGAAAAAATTGATAGAAAAGAGTTACGCTTTTGGGGATGTATTGATAATGATAATGTAATAGGTGTAATTGCAACAAGAGGAGTTAATCATATATGCTTACTGTTTGTAGAGAAATCATACCATAGGCGAGGCATAGCAAGATGTTTATTCCAAAAAGTTATAGAAGAATGTAAGCTACAGAGTAATGTTCAAAATATTACAGTAAATTCATCTCCATATGCAGTAGATGCATACCACCGTCTCGGCTTTATCGATACAGATAAAGAGCAAGTTGTGAGTGGTATTAGATTTACCCCCATGTCATATCTGTTAGAATAAAAAAAGTTAATACTTATTCCTAGAGTTAAGTCGTAATATTTATATATTCTGATCTGGGATAGGTTTGGTCATTGCTAATTTGAAGAGTGGTGGAGACGGACTTCCGATAACAAAGCATCCCCGAAGCTCCACCCGCCAAGAGACGTCGCTCTAGGCGGGTGAATTTTCGGGAATGCGGAGACGTTAGTGCGCCAAGTAAGCTTAATATTTCTTGCAAAGTGAAAGTCTTTGCTGGGTAAGGTCTAACCAACCACCCATATCGAGTATTGCGCCAAAACTGGCAACAGTAAGGTGAAGCGTATACAGAGAACTATATAGGCCATAGGGAGGACCGTAACTCCCGAAGTGAATTCAGCCTCGTTAACGTGGTAGCCTAGAAATAGGCAACAAGGGCAGACGACTACGTGTTTAACGTCACGGAAGTCAACACTAAGGAATCGTTAAAATGGTGAGATTCTGGAGGGTCTATCGGGGTCAGAGAACATGGCATGTATGGAGAGAAATGTTAGGAACTTGGGAGACCCTATAGGTTCCAAGAGATTATATCTTTGGTAGAAGTGACCAATCGAAAAACAGGCATGACAACGACCTATAGGGAGTCGGATTGACTCATAGTACTCTAAAGTTGGGAAAACCAACTATACGGGGAAGGGGTTGACAAGAATATGCAGTTTGCAAAGGAAACATTAGCCAGACATGCAGGACTGGAACAACTAATGCCAACCTCACTGCAAAGAATAGCAAAGAAAGCAAAACAGCAAAAGAAGTATCGATTTCGTAATCTGCACAGGTTAATTGGTGGACAGCCTTAAAAGAAGCCTGGATTAGCCTAAATAAAAGGGCAGCCTCTGGAGTAGATAAAATAACAGCAGCAGAATTTAAAGCAGACTTAGACAACAATTTACTAGAAATTTTAAACAGCCTAAAAGGAAAACGTTATCGAGCTAAATTAGTAAGAAGAGTAGAAATACCTAAAGGAAACGGAAAAACAAGGCCATTAGGGATACCTGCCGTAGCTGACAAGATAGTGCAAGGTGCAGTAGTAAAAATACTTGAAGCAATCTATGAACAGGACTTCATTAATAGCAGCTACGGGTATAGACCTAAAACTGGAGCTAAAACAGCAGTAACAGAGCTAACAAGAGAGCTAAACTTTGGTAAATATAGCTACATAGTAGAAGCTGACATCAAAGGATTCTTTGATAACATTGACCATGAATGGTTAATAAGAATGCTAGAACTTAGAATAGATGACCAAGCCTTTTTAAGATTAATTAGGAAATGGCTGAAAGCAGGAATTCTTGATACTACTGGTCAAGTAATAAACCCAGCAACCGGCTCTCCTCAAGGGGGGATAGCAAGTCCAATTCTATCAAATATCTATCTGCATTATGCCTTAGACCTATGGTTTGAAAAGGTTGTAAAACCTAGATGTGAAGGAGAAGCCTATCTCTGTCGGTACGCAGATGATTTTATCTGCGCATTCAGATATAAAAAAGATGCGGAAAGATTCTATCAGGTACTAGGGAAAAGATTAAGTAAATTTGGCTTAGAGCTAGCTCCTGATAAAACTAACATCATTAGCTTTTCTAGGTTTCGGAAAGAAGAGAAAACCTACTTTGAATTTCTAGGGTTTGAGTATCGCTGGCAAGTATCTCGAAAAGGGAAAGACATAATTGTTAGAAAAACCTCCAGTAAAAAGCTAAGAAAATCTCTACAAAACTTCAAAGAATGGTGTAAAGAAAACCGAAACAATAGGTTAAAGAAAATCTTTGATTTACTAAATGCTAAGCTGAGGGGATATTACAACTACTATGGAGTTATAGGAAACAGTAAGAGCCTAAATAAATTTTACTATAATGCCATCAAGATATTATATAAATGGCTTAATCGTAGAAGCCAGAGAAAAAGCTTTAACTGGGGTGAATTCCAAAGAGCATTAGCTACCTATGGTGTGTTAAAGCCCAGAATAAATGAAAAAATGGATAACCAGATGAAAATATGTTTTGCTTGATTACGGAAGCGAATATTCCTGAAGAGCCTGGTGCGGTAGTTCCACACGCCGGGATCTGTGCGGGGGGCGTCAAGTAATTGGCGTCTCTACCGTGACTCCGAAAGGGTGCTATTGGGGTATGCTTATTAGTTTATATCAGTAAAGGTAAGGTTTTGAGAGTATTGTAAAATATATTGACCACATAGACAAAGGAGTGGGGAAAATGGATGTTGAAAGAGCAGCGATGTCTGACTGTCAAGAGATTTTATCACTTCAAAAGTTAGCGTATGTAAGTGAAGCTGAGATATACGATAATTTTACAATAACACCTTTAACTCAGACTTTAATTGAAATCAAGGATGAGTTTCGTAAGAAAGTCTTCCTCAAAATTGTGTCTCAAGGGAATATTATTGGATCAGTAAGAGGGTTCGCAGAAAACGGGACATGTTATATTGAGAGACTCATCGTTCATCCGGAATTCCAGAATTGTGGTCTAGGAAAAAAGCTCATTAAGGAGTTGGAAAGTATTTTCTTCGATTGTAAAAGGTTCGAGTTATTCACTGGACATAGGAGTCAGAAGAATCTTTACTTTTATACAAAGTTGGGATACAAAATATTCAAGACCTTACAGATTACATCTAATCTTGACTTTGTATTTTTGGAGAAAGAAGGGTAGGGAAACTAGCTATAAATCGGTCGGGATGGTCTATGGGGGCGCCCCTTCAGATAACACAGAATTTAGCGCCACTTAGCGGATATGAAAAATGTAAGGTGCGGCGCAAATTCCTATACGTTGTCTGCAATGCTACAAAATCACCGCGTCTCCATGCGCGGTGATTAGGGAGTTTAACATACCGGTATTTAGAATAGTGATTTTACACAATAATTAGCATAATGAGGGGGAAAATATGGTTATTTTACATACTGAAAGATTATTAATGCGACCATTTGATATTAATGATTTGGATGATGTTTTCGAGTATTCTTGCACTCCAAATGTTGGATCAAATGCTGGATGGAAACCGCATGAGAACAAAGAAGAAACACTTAAGATAATGAATGAAATTTTTCTGAACAAGGAGACAGTATGGGGAATTGAATTAAAAGAAACCAAAAAAATTATTGGGTCAATAGGTCTAATTGATGACCCAAAACGTCAATATAACATGGTGAAAATGATCGGATATGCAATTGGGGAAGCCTATTGGGGCAAAGGATTTATGACAGAGGCTGTTTACGAAGTTATTAAATTTGGCTTTAAAGAATTAAATCTAGATGCAATTTCAGCTTATTGTTACCCATTTAATGAACGCTCAAAGAATATAATAATTAAATGTAATTTTGACTATGAGGGGACATTGAAAATGGCAGAGAAGATATTTAACGGTAATATCTATGATAATGATTGCTATTTATTAACCGCCCAGAGATTCTACCAAGAATGATTATAATAATTGGTTACGTATTAGTTATATTATGTGGATAAGTTCAAGAGGCCGCCGTTCGTCCATGCTCGCAGTATTAAAGCTAGTCTATGGAGCTCCAATTAATATAGAATGGTTAAAGGATACGAAGTAATGATTATTTAGTGAGAGGAAATAAAATGATGATAAAGACTAGATTGAAGATTGAAGGCATTCCTGCAATTTTCTGGGGAGAGCCATCAAATAAATTATTTATAGCTGTTCATGGAAATATGTCTAGCAAAGATGATGATGCAATTAGAATTTTTGCTGAAGAAGGAATTGCTAAGGGGTATCAGGTACTCAGTTTTGATTTACCTGAACATGGAGAGCGTAAAGAGGAAGATTATCTATGTAAAGTCCAAAATTGTGTTAGTGACCTAAAAACTATTGTGGAGTATGCACAGCAAAATATTTCAACTAATATAAGTGTATTTGCTTGTAGCATGGGTGCATATTTTAGTTTACTTGCATATAAAGATTTACCACTTGAGCAATGTTTATTTCTTTCTCCTATTTTGGACATGAAGCGAATTATAAACAATATGATGATATGGTTCAATGTAAATGAAGAAAAATTAGAAGCTGAAAAGGAAATTGAAACGCCAATTGGACAGAAACTCTATTGGGATTATTATTGTTATGTAAAAGCTCATCCTATCAATGTATGGGAAAAGAATACTGCGATTCTCTATGGATCAGATGATAATCTTGTTGAGTTTGATGTAGTTTCCAACTTTGTGGAACTTTACCACTGTAATTTAAATGTTTTGGAACATGGAGAACATTATTTCCATACTGATGAACAATTACAGTATTTTAGAAAGTGGTTAAAAGACAATATTATCTAGTCAAGTGGGGCCCACCGCGTCATCTAACAAGGCATCCCCGTGAAGATAGCTAGCCCGATTTTTAGGATTCTGTCACATAGGGTACGAGCAGGTTTCAGCGGAAAAGTGAACTTAAAATTATTTATATAATTGAAGGTTGGTGATAAAGTGAAAAAGTGCATTGTAATTACTGGAATAGTTGAATAAAAAATAAAAATTAGGAGGATTTTTATGACTATTCCAGATGAAAAAATATATCCGCGAACCAATGACTTTGAAACAGTATATTTAAAAGGTATAATTACAAATCCCAATATCATAGTTGGCGATTATACTATGTATAATGATTTTGTTTCTGACCCCACGCAATTTGAAAAGAATAATGTTCTATATCACTATCCTATCAATAAAGACAGACTGATTATTGGTAAGTTTTGTTCCATAGCTTGTGGAGCAAAGTTTCTATTTACCAGTGCCAATCACACTCTTAAATCACTTTCAACTTATCCATTTCCAATATTCTTTGAAGAATGGGGTTTAGATAAAAAACATGTTAAGTCTGCATGGGATAATAAGGGTGACATTGTAATTGGTAATGATGTTTGGATAGGATATGAAGCAGTTATATTATCCGGCGTTCATATTGGTGATGGTGCAATCATAGGAACAAGAGCAGTTGTAACAAAGGATATTCCTCCATATACAATTGTTGGTGGTATTCCCGCAAAAGAAATCAAAAAGCGTTTTGATGAGGAAACAATTAGTAAATTACAGCAGATACAATGGTGGAATTGGTCCTATGATAAGATACAGCAATTTTTACCCTATATTATGAATGGGGAAGTTAATAAGCTATACTTTTAAATCATTTTCCATTAAAGGCTGTAATGTGTGGTTGAATTATTCCATATTTTTTACAAGGTAGAACTGAAGAATTATTATGAAGTCTTGTTCAGGAATCCCCATCCTCCAGATTAAGATAGAAATTATCTAAGTCTGGAGGATGTCGGAGATACAAGACCGTTAGATGTCATTTGATTTTAAGATGATTACAGAAATAAACATTAGGAGAAGAATAATGACAAACGAATTAAATTGTAGAAAATGCTATGTATATGTTCTGAATACTTTAGCTGATTGGGAAATTGGTTTCATAACTGCGGAGTTAAATAGCCGGAGGTATTTTGCTAAAAACACAAAATTAGAGCTTGTCATGATCGGAAACACTTTAAAGCCAATTAAAACAATGGGGGGAATAACTATCACACCTGATAAGGATATTAACAATGTTGAATTCCGAGAAGGAGATTTACTCGTCCTTCCTGGAGCAGATACCTGGATGGATGAGAAAAATAAAGACATATTAAAAATTGTATCAAACGTAATTAATAAGAAGGTTATTGTTGCTGCAATTTGTGGTGCTACAGTTGCATTAGCTCAAAATGGTTTATTGAATGATAGAAAGCATACAAGTAATGATAAGGACTTTCTAAAAATGTTTTGTCCTGATTATACTGGAAGTTCTAATTACATAAATGCCCCCACCGTAGTAGATGATAATTTAATAACTGCCACAGGTCTTGCTCCATTAGAATTTTCATACGAGGTTTTTAAAAAGATGAACGTAATGAAAGAGGATACTTTAGAAGCATGGTATCAATTATATAAAACTAAAGAATCAAGATATTTTTACAGTTTAATGGAGTCGCTGAAATAAAATCAAACGGGGCCTAGCTGAGAATTGCTAACACTTAGCCAAGATAAAAGCGGATAAGACGCTACGGGAAGGTTTCGAAATTATATGCAATGCCACAAAAATGCCGCGCATCCATGCGCGGACCATAAAGATTAGCTTTAGCTATTCCGTATTTATAGAATAATGTGAATTTTGTTAGTGTTCCACATTATAAGAAGAATCGGCTCCTCAAAGTGCTTTAAATGTCAAAAAGATAAAGCTAGACCATACTCTAAGGTTCAGGAATAGCCGTTGGAGATGAATACTTCTTTTAGCAGTTATACGAGATTTTGATTATAAATAGGAGGCAGGTTTAACCAACCTTTTAATTTTCCATACTTTATCATAGAGTCGTGTATATCGATTTCATGCTTTAATAATTGCATAATTACTTCTCTAATTTTATCATTTTTTAGTGTCTCAAGAATTGCCCCATAATGCTTATCTAACATACCGTCTACCCCTAACAAAATCTGCTGATACATAAATCGATCTTCAATCGCTTCTGGGTCAACATTGCTTATTAGCGAAGCTGGAGGGCGTTCTGGTAACGGAACTTTGTAGTTTAAAGCTATCTTTTCAAGCATACCAATCTGCTCTTTTAATGTATCAACAGCCTTTAACATTCCTATCTTAAAATCTGGATCGTGAGTATAACTTTGGAAGAACATCGTTAGCTCTAATTGTTGATACCTCATTGAAATATGATGCCAAAGATTAAATGCTTCACTTACCGAAAGGGCTTCGCTTTCCTGGGGATTATTTGTTTTAAAAGATGGATTTACATTATCCCAACCCTTTAATTTCCCATACTTATGTAATACGCCATATTGTTGAAAATGTTTGGTCAAAAATTCATGAAATATGCCTCTAATACGATCATTTGTAAGGGTTGTGCGTACAGCACGAGCTAGGGACAATATTTGATTTACTAAAGTCTCCAATATTCGATTATATATAAACCTATCTGTCACTTCGTTGACTTGAGCAGTGACTTTTATTTCTGAAGGAGGGCGCCCTGGTAATTTAATCTTAAATTTTTCTGCCTCTTTTTCAATTGACTCAATCTGCTTGGCAAAGTAGTCCAGTAACGAGTTTATTATTACAATCAATTCCTTGTCATGAACAAGCCCTTTAAACATTTGCAAATTTTCAACGCTTTGATATCTTGATACTAGAACATTCCATAAGTTAAACGTACTCTGAACGTCGATTACTTCCATAGTATTCTTTTTTGTAAATACATCTGAAAAAAATCCCATTTCTAAATAGCTCCTCGATTGTCCTATTTGTAATTCATTTTTCCCTTTATCTCTAAGAATATACTGTTGAAGCTGCCCTTGCATATAACATAAGAGTCTAGGTGAGAACCTAGAGAAGTAGTGTGGCATTTTTCAATTCCCCAAAGGCTTTCGGGTGTCAGCAATATAATATGGTAGAATAGTTTGGAAGGGATTTATTTATGGAAGAAAAGTAAGTAAGCAGTACTGCGCTGTTGTCAGCTTATTTTCGTGGCTACCACGCCGAACGTGTAAACCCTAAGACATTTAACGATTTTCTGGCAAATAATTTACTGACCGGCTCTAAGAATTTTCATCCAAAACTTACTGCGTCTTTTTCGGATGAAGCAACTGCTCTTGCCTTCTCAATGCAAATGGTATACGGACCACCACAGATTTTTAGTAGAGCATCATATGCAGAGGATTTTCTTAAAGAGCAGATTAAACAAGGTCTGAAACAATACATTATTTTGGGTGCAGGAATGGACACCTTTGCCTTTAGGTATCCAGAAATGTTAGAAAAACTTCAATTATTTGAACTTGATCATCCAGCCACACAAAATTTTAAACTTCGTCGGGTTAAAGAATTGAAGTGGGAGATACATCCTCAAGTACATTTTACCTCAATGGATCTCACCCGAGAGAGTCTAGTATCTGCACTTAAGAACACATCCTACGATTCTACAGCACTTTCTCTTTTTAGCTGGTTAGGTGTTACATACTACTTATCCTATGATTCCGTAATATTTATTTTAAAAAGTATTGCTGATATATCTCCACCTGGAAGTATAGTTATTTTTGATTATCTTGATGTTGATGCGTTTGACTCAGAGAAAGCGGCTCCACGTGTGAAAGGGATGTTTGAAGTCAGTACAACAGATGAATGAGCCAATGAACGTTAGTTTTAATCCTTTTAAGGGGAGAGATATTGTGTTCCGATCGTTGAAGAAATTATTTATGGTTTTTTCCATACTCATATTAATTCTAAGTAATAGTACTACTGGGCAGTGTGCTCCGAACAAAATGCTTATCGGTGGCAGCTTAGCGAGTGTTGATGTTTTGAGCCCTTACGCATTATCAGTAATAAGTAAGAAAACCTCCTATTCACAGTCAATATTATTAAATCCAATCGAAGTCAAGCGCGACGATGGTTCGATTATTCAGTATTATCTTAATCTGGAAAGCCCTGAAAGCTTTACAAGGACACTTTTGGTCATTCTTCAAGGCTCAGATTGTAATAGTGTTAGAAAAATCAAAGCCATAGGCAGGCTAAGGAATGTATATCCTGATGCAGATATGTTGACAGTTGAGAAATATGGAATCACTGAGGCTCTCAGTTATAGTGATGAAGTAGAACGAAAAGACTGTCCTAGTGTTTATCTTTTGCATGATAATCCGGAACAGCGAGTATCTGATCTAGATAAAGTAATAAGCATATTGCGTAAAAACTATCATTACTCAAAAATAATTGTCATAGGTGGTAGTGAAGGGGAACTAGTAGCAAATATGATTACTGCACAAGCCGATTATATCAATGCTACAGTGTTATTTGGCGGTGGTGGACGCTTTTTCCTTGATGATGTTTTGCATAGCATGAAATTTAACGGATTAACGAAAGAAGATTTAAGTAGAAATATTGAAGGTTTTAAAAAGTTTGCGCAGTATGTCCTTTCCCATGAACCTTTTGAACTTTCTATGAGTAATCATGGTTATTGGTGGTGGAGAAAAATGCTGTCAATAGATCGAGAAGAGTTGCTTTCTAAGATTTCAACACCAGTATTAATTGTTCAAGGAGGAGAAGATAATTCAGCATCACCGGAAAAAGCAACAGAGATGGTAAGATCTCTGCAAGCAAACGGTAAGACTAATATCGATTATTATTTATATCCTGGTTATGATCATTCGTTAAATTTGTCATCTGACTATAACTCATCTGAAAAGGTAATCAAAGATATAAAGAACTGGCTCAGTAGAAAAGTATTATAGGAATTATTGGGACAAGAAATTTTATTTGATAATAAACGATATCGGAAACTTAAACATAGATATTTGCGAAGTTCAACAGGTGGTTACTATTAATCTGTCGACACAACTGCAATCTTTGGCTTGTAATCGTAAATCGTAAGGTTAAAGGGGAGTGGATTATGAAATTACTTACTTGGAATATAAAACATGGAGGTTCTTCACGTATCAATAATATCCTTCAAACCTTGGTAAATCATGATCCTGATTTAATTGTCCTGACAGAGTTCAGAGTGAAAAATGAGCTGCAAATGCGTTCCGTAACTTTGCAGGGTCTTGATGCTCTTCCATGCGTATCTTTAGCACAGGTTTATAGCAACTAAATATTTAGAAGTAAAATTTACTTACATGACATATGTGAAAGAAGGTTGGTTGAATGAAAAAACGAATAAAAGAATTCATATTAAATCTTGGCGCGGATGTATGTGGTATCGCTAATATCGAACGTTTTACCGAAGCACCTACAGGTTTCCACCCAAGGGATATCTTCTCCGATTGCCAATCGGTTATTGTATTTGGTATTGCTCTTCCCAAAGGGCTAACAAAGATCGAACCGAGATTGATATACGGTTATTTCAACTACGACACATGCTCGAAGGTTGATTGGGTAGCGTTTAGTGCAGCGAAGGAGATTGAAAGGCTCAGTGGGGGGTATGCTGTACCGCTTCCCTCAGACGGTCCTTATGAATATTGGGACGTGGAAAGACTGGAGGGTCGGGGTTTGATATCCATGAAACATGCTGCTGTGCTTGCAGGACTCGGAACGCTTGGTAAAAGCACCTTGTTGCTAAATGAAAGGTATGGTAACTTGTTGACTTTAGGAGCAATTCTTACAGAGCTTGACCTTGTTTCCGATCCACTTGCAGAGAGTATCTGTCTTGAGGCTTGCGAAATTTGTATTAAAGATTGTCCGTCACAGGCGTTAAATGGACAACGGGCAGATCAGAAAAAATGTAGGCTAAATACGTATGGAACTAATGCTAGGGGATTTGATACCGTTAACTGCAATAAATGTAGGGTAGGCTGTCCAATGCGGTTTGGAAAGAATAGAATGGAGGCTAGTGAATGAGAATAGCGGTTGCACAAACAAGACCTAAAGATGGTGATATAATTCAGAACCTTTATGAACATTATAGATTAATTAGTTTAGCTGCCGATAATGGAGTTAAGTTAATTGCGTTTCCTGAGATGTCTATTACAGGATATGTTAGAGAATTAGCTGAAAATCTTTCTTTCACAGAGGATGACTCTCGATTGGATAATCTAAGGAAGTTAGCTGCTGATAACGATATGATTATTGTTGCAGGTGCTCCAATAAGAATAGATGCTGCTTTGTATATTGGCTCATTTGTTATATTTCCTGATAATTCTATTTCAATTTATACAAAGCAGTTTCTTCATACCGGTGAGGATGAATTCTTTAAATCAAGTTTTGCCTATAATCCAATTATCAAGCTTGACAATGAGCGGATTTCTTTGGCAATCTGTGCTGATATTGATAACCCTACACACGCAAAAAATGCAAGCAACTCAAATTCTACAATTTATATTGCAAGTATCTTCTTTACACCTACAGGCATGGTGGAAGCTTATAATTTACTTAGCGATTATGCAAAGGAGTTTTCCATGAATATACTGATGTCAAATTATTGTGGGTCATCTTGGGGTCTTGAAGCTGGAGGGAGAAGTGCATTGTGGTCTAATGATGGTAATCTTATAACTGGATTAGATGCTTCCAGTACTGGCTTAGTAATTGGAGAGAAAAGTAAAGGTATATGGAACGGAATAATTATAAAGGATAATTAAAAGTATGCGTTTTAAGGGGGACATGTTAAAGATGATTGAAGAAATAAGAAATCGAAGAAGCATAAGGAAATACATTAATAAACCTATAGAAGAGGAAAAAATAGTTCAGTTACTAGAGAGTGCGAGGCTTGCTCCATCTGGCAGCAATACACAGCCTTGGCATTTCATTATAGTGAAATCAGAATCAAATAGACAGAGATTAGCTGAAAGATCACATGATCAGAAATGGATGCTTTCTGCTCCGGTCTTTATTGTATGTGTTGCAGATATACGTTCTAGAATAAAGGAAGATATTGATATCTCACTTAATGAGAGTAGTTCACAGGAGGAACTCAAGCAGATAATTAGAGATACGGCAATTGCTGTAGAGCATATGGTTCTTGAAGCTGAGAATTTGGGTTTAGGAACTTGTTGGGTTGCCTGGTTTACTCAAGATGAAATTAGACCAATTTTAAATATACCTCCAGATAAGTATGTTGTGTGTATTCTTACTGTGGGATATAGTAATGAAGTGCCGAGAGCCCGTCCGCGAAAAAAACTTGAAGAAATGGTACATAATGAAATCTGGTAAAAATATTTTAGTAGAGGCATCATGGTCCGTTACTATAACATAATCAATCCAAGGAATGAGCTATTTAATCCTCTAGAATTTTTGGGTCTAGAAATCCCTGGCTATTATATTCTTTTTGGTGGGATATGCCAGCTGGTGGGAGTTCTGCCATGGCATATTGGGAATCTTTTATCAATGTGAGTCAGCATGACATTAAATCCTAAGCATTTGAAGGATGAAGAATTAAAAAAGTCGTCACAGTAAGTGTGGCGACTTATAGTCTATTTATCTTTTCTATTGTCACTATATCACAAAATATGGAAAAAATCAAGTCTTGTATCATTGGCAGTAAAATGGTATTAAGTATTAGAGGTGATAATTTTATGGAACAAAAAAGCATGACTGCCTTAATAAGTGCATTTTCCAGAGCATATCATTCCATGCATAATACAGAGAAGGTATTTGATGATTACTTGGCAAAGGACCTTCTAGCTCAGAGTGAATATGAACAAATTGCAAGTAATATGTCCAATGGGATTAAATTTTTCAATCCATTGTTTGAGGGTACTCAAGACAAAGCTTTGCGTTGGATTGTAGATAATCAGTTGTCTCCAACCCCGCTCGGCAGAGCGGCATTTGCAGAAAAATCACTTAAAAATGCTGTACGAACTGGTGCAATCCAATACTTGATTTTTGCTGCCGGATATGATACCTTTGCATATCGCCAACCTGACTGGGCAGCAAAAATTCAGATTTTCGAACTTGACCACCCCCTTACTAGTTCTGACAAGCAAAAGCGTATTCAATCAGTAATAGCACAAAAGACTTCCAATCTGCACTATGTAGCTGTGGATTTCACAGAGAAAGGTTGGGAAGATAGTTTGGTTGCCTGTTCAGGATTTAATCCAAACAATATTAGTTTTTGCAGCCTACTTGGAATAAGCTACTATCTATCTAAGTCAATTTTTGCACAATTAATCAATGATATTTCAAGCATTATTCCAAACGGTAGCAGCATTGTTTTTGATTATCCAGATGAGAATACCTATACCCCAGAAGCAGGAGAACGAACCAAAAAGCAAGTAGCAATGGCTGGTGCGGTAAACGAAAAAATGCTTGCAAGCTATGCTTATTTAGAGTTGGAAAAGCTATTGGCTGATAGCAATTTCTTGATTAATGAGCATCTAACGCCAGATGAAATAACAGCTCAGTATTTCAAGAAATATAATCAAGCCAATCCAGAGCATCCCATGACAGCCTTTGATAATGTAAATTATTGTTTGGCGGTGAAGAAATAGAACCAATCTTGGGTTCAGTTAGGAGGATATAGAGTGAAATGGCAGTTGAATATAAATCAGTTGTGCCTTGGGGGAGATCATTTAAAGAATATGTAGATATGTTCAATCTAACAGAATTAGATCTAGAGAAAGATATATTAGGTTGCGGGGATGGTCCGGCAAGTTTTAATAGTACTATGAACCAAATGGGGAAGACGGTAATTTCTGTTGATCCAATATATCAGCTTAAAGCTCAAGAAATTGCAAAACGTATTGAAGAAACATATCAGAATGTCATTGACCAGACTCGGGAAAATGAAGATAAATTTGTTTGGAATAAAATGAAAGATATAGAACATTTAGGCAGAATTAGAATGGCTGCTATGAAAGAGTTTCTAGCAGATTATGATGTTGGCAAAAATGAAAAAAGATATGTTTTTGGTGAATTGCCAACCCTGCCATTTAAAGACAACCAATTTGATCTAGCATTGTCTTCACATTTTCTGTTTTTATATACTCACAATCTATCTTTAGAATTTCACATCCAGTCAATAAATGAAATGCTGCGGATATCAAAGGAAGTTAGAATTTTTCCACTGCTAGACGTAAATTCAACAAGGTCAGCATATGTAGACAAGATTATTAATATATACACTGAAATGAACTATTACGTTGAGGAAGTAAAAGTAGATTATGAATTCCAAAAAGGTGGTAACACCATGTTGAGAATAGCTGAGATGTGATTATATGAATATTTTATAAGATTGTGAGGCTGATGTTTTGAAGATTTCAGCTAGTTGCTATGCTGTTACTGGACTATATTTTCTACCGCCTTGGGGAATTAATGCTGGCTTTATAGTAGGTAAAGAGAAAAGTATGATTATTGATTCAGGAGTTAATTATCTTTCAGCTCAGACTATATACGGGTATGCTTTAGCTGTGAAAGAAAGTAATACTTTCATTGTTATTAATACTGAAAAGCACCTTGACCACATTGGCGGGAATTCATTTTTCGAAGATAAAGGCATTGATATTTATGGGCACCACCAAATTTTGCGACAAGAAAAAGACATTGAATATTTAATAAAAGATTTTGATCTATCCAATTTGAATACTATTAGACGGAGAAATAAAGAAACGTCAATATTATTTAATAAAACACGAATTATTAACCCAAATAGAAAAGTATTTTGTGATATGGAACTAGACTTGGGTACCTTAAAAGCACAAATCATTATGACCCCTGGACATACGGACACGAATATATCAGTTTATATACCTTCTGAGGGTGTTTTATACTGTGGAGATTGTATAGTTGACCGCTTTATTCCTAATCTTGAAGATGGTACGATTTCTGATTGGGAAACATGGAGACAATCACTAGAGAAAATAGAGGGTATATCTCCAACCATAATAGTACCTGGACATGGTGACATCATAAGTGGACAGAGTAATATTAAAGGAGAAATTGAAAGGATAAAAACTATTTTAGATAAGGCTATAGAGACTGGTATAGCACCAACTATAGTTTAATTTACCAAATTAAGATAAGAATTTCCTATTTTAGCAGGAAAATGCTAGTTGTTATTGAAGCTATAAAGGCAGAAGCTCAGAAAATGTATTAAGAAACGAGGTAAGAGAATGAGCAAAGTTTCCTTAAATCTAAAAGATGTAATCGATTTAGAATTATTGCAAAAGTTCCAAGATGATTTTGCCAAAGCTATGGGAATGGCTAGTATTACTGTAGATAACCAGGGGCCAGTAACTAATCCCAGTAATTTTACCGATTTTTGTATGAAATTCACTAGGGAAAACCCGGAAGGTGCCAAACGATGCAATGATTGTGATCTTAAAGGAGGCAAAGAAGCTGCTGAAACCGGAAAACCAGCTATTTATTATTGCCACGCTGGCCTAATGGATTTTGCTGCTCCGATCATTATAGAAGGCAAGCAAATTGGCGCCATGCTAGGGGGACAAGTGCTGTCTCAATTACCAGACAAAGAGAGTTTTAAGAGAATCGCTGGAGAAATGGGAATTAACGAAGAAGATTATCTGGAAGCTTTAGATAAAATAAGGATTGTTCCTGAAGAAAGCATTCGTGCAGCGGCAAACTTACTGTATGTAGTAGCCAATGCCTTATCTAAAATAGGTTACCAAAAATTGAAGCTTATGGAGCAAACTGCTAGTTTTGATCAATTAACTTGTGATATGCTCAATGATATCAAAGAGTTATTAGATAGAATAGGCAGTATTGATCTACAGATAAAATCTTTGGCGGCAACATCTAGTGACTTATCCGTTTTTTCCAGTAATGCTAATAATAAAGTAGCGGAAACCGATGAAATATTAAGATTTATTCGCAATGTAGCGAACCAAACTAAACTTCTGGGGTTAAATGCCGCTATCGAAGCTGCCAGAGCTGGAGAACATGGTAGAGGGTTTTCAGTGGTAGCAGAAGAAGTAAGGAATTTAGCAGGCGTAAGTGTAGAATCAGCAGGGAGGATTGAAAATATTCTTAAAAGTATTCAGCAAGAGATATTACAGATGGGAGAAGGTATTAATCAAACAAGCTCTATAGTCGATGTCCATAAGGAGTATATGGATCAAATAATGAATAAAATTAAATGTTTAGAGAACTCTTCTGGAAGATTAAAGGAACTTTCCATAACCATGAAAGAAAACCTAGCCATATAAGAAGAACAGGAATATGAACTTAAGACAAGGGGCTGTCGCACGAAC
>Ga0079099_1558425_pt1 | contig 20644 bp, 16 predicted proteins | sample ADurb_H2B_02_Slu_FD_77098 | JGI IMG/M metagenome (GOLD analysis project Ga0079099, IMG submission 77098) | Active sludge microbial communities from Illinois, USA, of municipal wastewater-treating anaerobic digesters - ADurb_H2B_02_SludgeMetaT... | ecosystem: Engineered > Bioreactor > Anaerobic >... | reverse complement strand
CCTTGGTATAGTTTAAACCATAATTCCATTTATTGCTATTTTTGGGTTTGGCATGCCAAACCCCTACAAAGTTCGCTCTTTATTAGGGCTTGAAGACCGGTGCGGAAGACGAAGGAGGTTGTGTGTCAATGAAAACAAAAGAGGCCTTTGCAAGCCTCTTATAGGGCGGGTGGGGGTCGAACCCACACAGTGTCACCACCGACGGATTTTAAGTCCGTTGCGTCTGCCTATTCCGCCACCGCCCCATGTGTGCAGTATTTTACCATCATCTCGGTTTTTTTAAACCACGATTTTGCGCAAGGACCCCTTTCCCAAGCGTTGGTGTAGCTCATATTGATCATAACCGCATGTATGTAGGGGTAACCCCCCGTGGTTACCTAAGGCGGACCCCCGTGCATACACAGGGCAGACACGGGGGTCTGCCCCTACGACAGCCACCTCTCCTCAAATTCAAGATGTAGGGGTAACCTCCCGTGGTTACCCAGGGCGGACACGGAGGTCCGCCCCTACCGGAATAAGCATGTCTTTTTAAGTAATCACATCCTCACCCTGAGGCTAGTACGATTAAGATTCAAAGCCGGGTTGAACCCCGCAAAAATACACAGGGCAGGTATCGCAACCCGGACTACATAGAAAATTCAAAACCCTCTTCAGTCTCCCGTCCGCTCCGCGGCGGGATCCAGCTTCCCCCAGGGGAAGCCCAAAGGATAGCCCTCCCTTGAGGGAGGGTCCGTCGAAGATCCCAGCCTCGAAGAGGCGTGTGGACCAAGCGGGGGAGAGTGACTTTGTTGATTCGGCATAAAACATTGATCGCTGAAATGACCCTCATCAGTCTCCCGACTGCTTCGCGGCAGGCGCCAGCTTCCCTCAAGGGAAAGCCCAGGGCTTAGCACCCTCTTCAGTCACCCACCCCCATTAATTCTCCCTCTTAAGAGGGAGTACTCAAACCTCCGAAACGCAAGCAGCCCCAAGGGAAGTCTGAAGAATAGCCCTCCCTTGAGGGAGAATCCGTCGAAGATCCCAGCCTCGAAGAGGCGTGTGGACCAAGCGGGGGAGAGTGTCTTTGCTGTTTTGCTAAAGTGACCCTCATCAGTCTCCCGTCCGCTCCGCGGCGGGAGCCAGCTTCCCCCAAGGGAAGCCCAGGACTTACCACCCTCTTCAGTCACCCACCCCCTTTGATTCCCCCTCTTAAGAGGGGGTACTCAATCCTCCGGAACGCAAGCAGCCCCCAAGGGAAGCCTAAAACCCTCGATCCCGCCGGTGTCCACAGCGCAAAGCCTCCCCGTGGGACCGAGCGCTGGATTTGACCTTTAGGTCTCCAGCTTTTCGGCTTTGTAACAGCAATCGACTTAGTAGCTGGTAAAAGTTGAAACTGCAGGCGACCTGCGAAGGTAGGGCGGGTTGGCGTCACAAAGCTTCTGCAGGAGCACACCGGGTTATAGCCTACCCACCGCAGCACAAGCAAATTGATTCATCTTTTGGTGGGTTGGCTATCTTGATATTAAGTCAGGACGAGATTCTGTGACGCCAACCCACCCTACCAAGATATCTTGACCCTCTTCAGTCACCCACCCCCTTTAATTCCCCCTCTTAAGAGGGGGTACTCAAACCTCCGGCACGCAAGCAGCCCCCAGGGGATGCCCGAAGTGAAAAACAACCCCGTTTTCGGCGCGATATCTTATAATTGTTCCCCTATGGAACTGACCCTCGGCAACTGGCTGCTTTCTTCTCTGCCCATTCTGACCGTCATCATTCTCATGCTCCTCTTCAAATGGGGAGGTTTGCGCGCTGGCGCCATGAGCTGGCTGGTGGCGGCCGCCGTCAGCCTGATCGCGTTTGGCGGAAGTTGGCTGATCCTTGCCTGGTCGCAAGTGAAAGCGCTTGTGCTGGCATTGAACATGCTCGTAATCATTTGGGGCGCCCTGCTGCTCTACAGCCTTGCCAGCGAGGTTGGTACCATCCGCGCGATCGGTCTATTCCTCCCCCGCCTTTCCAATGACCGTTCCATCCAGCTCCTGATGATCGCCTGGCTGCTTACTTCTTTCCTGCAGGGCATGGGCGGCTTCGGAGTGCCTGTGGCGGTGTGTGCGCCAATCCTGGTGGGGATGGGTTATGACCCGATTCTCTCCATTATCATGACCGCCATCGGGCACGGCTGGGCAGTCTCGTTTGGCTCGATGGCGACCGCTTTCGAGTCGCTGATTGCTGTTTCGGGAGTGCCTGGTTTGCTCATCGCCCCCTATGCCGCCATCCTGCTCGCGCTCAGCTTCGTGCCAACAGGCGTGATTATCACCTTTCTCGGCACCGGATGGAAGGGCGTGCGCCACGCCTTCCCCGCCATCCTCTCGGTCAGCCTCACAATGGGCACCACGCTCTACCTTCTCAACACGCTGGGTCTCTGGAGCCTCAGCACGATCGGACCTTCGCTCGTTGGCATCGCCACGCTTTTCCTCCTCACGCGCCTGCCAGCCTATCACGGCGTGAGGACCGTTATCGCGAATGGCGGTCAGGAACTTTCTCCCCGGGATCTTCTGCTGCGCCTGACGCCCTACATTTTGCTCGTGGTGATCGGTTTTTCTGTCATCCTGATCCAGCCCCTCAACACTTTCCTCAATCAGGTGGGGATCAGTTTCAAGTACCCTGAGATCATTTCCGGGTTAGGGTTCGTCACTCCGGCGGAATCCAGCGCCACCATTCACCCCTTTTCTCACCCAGGCACGGTGCTGTTGGTGAGCGTATTGCTCTCATCGATCCTGCTGAAGCGCAAAGGGCTGATCACTAGAACCTCCCCCCGCCGAATTTTGAGCGTCACTGCTCACAACGCGGTCGATGCCAGCCTGGGGGTGGTGATGATGGCTGGAGTGTCGACGATCATGACCCACGTCGGCATGACAAGCACGCTCGCAAGGGGGATCGCTGAAACGATCAACGGGGTGATATACCCGGCGGTGGCGCCCTTCGTTGGGGTGATGGGCGCCTTTTTGACCGGTTCAAACAATAACAGCAACATCCTGTTTGGCGCGCTCCAGGCAGAGGCAGCCGCTCTGCTCAAGCTCAACGTGCCGCTGATCCTGGCGGCACAGAATGCTGGCGGTTCGCTGGGGAGCGTGATGTCTCCCACGAAGCTGATCGTCAGCTGTACTACCGTTGGGCTCGGGGGGCAGGAAGGCAAGGTCTTGCGCAAGATGATCGGTTATGGTTTAATCCCGATAATCATTGTGGCTGTCGCGACAGGTATCTGGTCGTGGCTGCTCAACAGTGGAGTCTGAAATGAGCCTGAGTAAAGGAGCCAAAAGGTTTCGAATCAACATGCTGATCCTCGCGATCGAAGCATTGCTGCCATTCTTGCTGCTTTTTGCGCTAAATAATGGTTACACAGACCTTGGCAGGGTTACTTCCGCAATCCTGGTTTTGGGTATTATTTATCTGGTGGTGTTCAAATGAAAATCAAAAAACAAACTATATTCCTGATCGTAGGGCTGCTTTTACTGGCTGTCAGCGGCTTTCTCTTCACACGGCGGGCGATCCCGGTCGCCTCGCAAAGCCAGGCTGTTGCCCTGGCTGACTGGATCTACGGCAGTGGCGGCAACCTGAACGTGACGGTGACCTATCCCGAAAAGCTGGAAACCGGCCGCAAGAATCTGATCACGGTGGCATACCAGGCAGATGAAGCGCTTGAGAGCGTGTTGGATGACGGAGTCGTTTTTGACTTGCAGCTCGACATGATCAAAACCGTCATCCAGCCACAGAAACGCATGCTGATCCCGGTGGAGAGGGGACGAAAAACCTTCATCTGGGAAGTGGAGCCTTTCACTGCCGGTATATCCAAAGCAAGCATTTCAATGGCGCTTGGCGACAACACCCTGAGCGGTAACTACGCCATCACAAATCAGCAAAGCATTGATTTCAGCATGGAAATCACCGAGTCGACCGCTGCCACCCGGAGCGACCTGACCACCTGGGGCTTTGTCTGCCTGGCTGTCGGGCTGCTGAGCCTGCTGGCTGCCTACTTGCTGAATAAGAAAAAGCAGCCTGCAAAAAAACGAAAGTAACACAAAATGGATCAACCCATCCGACGCCGTTCACTCCGCAGTGTTTTTTCGGCTGCGCCGCTGAACGCTCTGGACCCAATCCCGCCAGTGATGATCACGGGGGTCACCAGCGACTCGCGCCGCGTCCGGAAGGACTATGCCTTCGTCGCCATCAAAGGCGAAAACAGCGACGGCTACCATTACATACCATCCGCTGTTGCCAACGGCGCCAGGGTCATCCTCAGCGACCGACCCAAACCGGAAGGGCTTCCCATCCCCTACGTCCGCCTGCAAGGAGACTTGCATTTCGCATTGGCGTACCTGGCGGCGAGTTTTCAGCGCTTTCCAGCGCGGAAACTGCGCATGATCGGCGTCACCGGCACCGACGGCAAAACCACCACCTCGCTGCTGATCCATCACCTTCTGACCAAATCCGGCACTAACGCCGGCATGATCAGCACCGTCAACGCACTGATTGGCGACCAGGCGCTCGATACCGGCTTCCACGTGACCACGCCTGATTCCCCCGACATCCAAGCTTACCTGGCTCAAATGGTGGCTGCCGGCATGACGCACTGCGTGCTCGAAACGACCTCTCATGGGCTCGCACAAGGACGCGTGATCGCCTGCGATTACGACCTTGCAGTTATTACGAATGTGACCCACGAGCATCTCGATTATCACGGCAGCTACGAGAATTACCTCCAAACCAAGGGCAGGTTGTTCGAGATGCTCCGGGAAACCCCGCCTAAACCGATTGGCAACCTTCGGTTGGCAATTCTCAATAAGGATGACCGCTCCTACAACTATCTCAAGCGCATTGCACCCCCAGGCTTCCTCACCTATAGCCAGATTAATGAAGCTCACTTCTGGGCGGATGGCATCACCAGCACCACCAGCGATCTGACCTTCACGCTGCACACCGAAACACACCAGTTGCCTGTCCACTGCCCCATCGCCGGCATTTATAACGTCTCCAACATCCTCGCCGCGATTGCCGCGGTTACTTCGCTCGGAGTACCGCTTGAAAGGGCTGTGAAGGACCTTGAGAGCTTTGAAGGCGCCCCCGGACGCATGCAGCGCATTGAGCTTGGGCAGGACTTCACTGCCATTGTCGACTTTGCGCATACACCAAATGCCCTTGAAAACGCCCTGGACACCGCCCGCGCCATGACGAACGGTCGGGTGATCGCCGTCTACGGCTCAGCCGGCCTGCGCGACCGCGAAAAGCGGCGCATGATGCCCGCTGTCTCAATCAAACTCGCTGACATCACCATCCTCACGGCTGAAGACCCGCGTACTGAGCCGCTTGACGGCATCCTGGAAGACATGGCGCAATCTGCGATCCAAGCCGGCGGCGTGGAAGGCGTTAACTTTTACCGTGTTGCTGACCGCGGAGACGCACTGCGCAAAGCCATTAGCCTGGCCCAGCCAGGCGACCTAGTGATCTCCTGCGGGAAGGGGCACGAGCAGTCGATGTGCTTTGGCAGCGAGGAATACCTTTGGGATGACCGCACTGCCATGCGAGCCGCCCTCGCCGAACATCTTGGCATTGAGGGCGCGCAAATGCCCTGGCTGCCGACCAGTTCTTCACCAAAACCTGTTTAATTAGTTCAACTATTTCTGTTTGCGGGTACGCTGAAACATTTCCCCCAGCGAGCCACCATTAAAACCACCAAAAACTGCCATCAGACCGATCAGTGCTGAGAGCAAACCGCTCTTCCAGGTCATCAACCCGATAACGAGCATTCCAGCCAGCCCGCCATAGACCCCATAAGTCAGACCGCGTCTGTCTTTGGCGATCATGGTCACAATGAAACCGACCGCCAGAGAACCGAGGAAAATGCCCAACATCAGGGTCGTATCCAGCCCGGTCACTAACTCGCCGTAGCGCGCCATCAGCCCATCTACCAGGCTGAAGAATAGCAGTGCCATGGCAACATTACCAACCATCGCCAGCACTAAATATACGATTTTGGTCCCACGCAGGTCAAGGATCTTGCTCAATTTCATGCGCTAATTCTATCAGGACTTTTCGGAAAGCAGGGGTTTACCGTGTCTTCCAGAGTCATTTCCAAATCTCCTTTTTCGAAGCCGAGTTACGTCCTGCTATATGATGAAGAGACATGCTGCGCATGGGATTTCATCGTGCCAGCAGCTCCCGCATGGCAAAATAATCCAAAAATCCTGTACTTCCAGCCGCGAATGTATTTCTTCATGCCGGGATCTTCACATTTCAGATGGGTCAGTCTTTAGGGCAAGATCGCATAATAGACCGCGTTGCCAAAAGCGAGAAACACCTGCCGGTTTGCGGCGACCGCGAAGGCTGTCGCTTTGGCAGTCGGCAAACTGCCGTCGCTCAATCCCGGTCGGAGCACCTGGTTTAGGTTTAAGCGCAGACTGAATTGATACAGTTCAGCCGTTTCTGGTTCCAGGAAGTAAATCGAAGGATCTGGAGGAGGGGAATATGCCATCTGGTTGAACTTCAAACTCGCCAAGTCCACGCCTGCCCCTCCGCCAACCGCATCCTGGTAAGGGTAAGGGTCTTCACATGTTACCAAACCGCTGATCTGAGAAGCCAGGCAGTGCGAACTGTGCCCGTCGGCATGGAGCAGGAAGAGCTCATCTTTGCTCACAGCCAGGTCGACAGCCTCTTGCAGCTTCACTGGCATGGCATCGAAGTAAGACACCGGCACCTCGTCAAAATTCGAACTGAATCCACGGTAAATCCAGATGGCATTTGCAGCCGAGTCGAGCACGAGCAGCTTCCCCGCGTCGAAAGCAATGCTCTTCAGCTCCTGCCATCCGCCGTCCGGAGGCAGCAAGATAGCTGCTGTGGGGTTTGAACCAACCGCACAGTACAAAAGGTTGCCCGCAGCGTCAATCGCTAAAATCGGTGCCTTAGCAGGATTGTTGATCGGGATTGCCAGCATATCCACCAACTTGCCAACCTGCACCCCGCCAATACTGCCCGGACCGCAGCGAAACGCCTCGTCCAGAGAATATCCTTGTGATTGCAACGTCAGGTGCCTGACTTCGCCGCTGGTTTGATCCAACAGGTAGAGATCGCGATTTAGCGAAATGATGTTGCTGACGCTCATGTCGGGGAACAAACCAGCCGCAAAAGCGGGCTTGTAGATCAGCCTTTTGGCTCCATCCAGTTCATCCAAAGCCAGCCTCGCCCTCAGATACAACGCATTTACCTCTTCTGATTTTTGATACGCAGCGGCTTTATCCAACCATTCAATGGTCTGGTTCCAAACCTCGCGCTTCAGCTCATCCGTCTGCATCAGTGCCGCATTGTTGGCGGAAGCTTCCGCTTGTGCCAAGAAATAACTATACTCTTTACCCTGCCCCTGAGAGAGGTAGATGAATGTGGTCAATCCCACCAGCAGCAAAGGTACCAGGATAGCAATCAGCCATTTGCTCAGGGCAGAAAGTTCAGTCACTGGCTTGCCCTCTTCCCGTTTCTTTTCTCTGCTTTTCTGGAAGATCGTCTCGATTTTTTCATCGACACTCTTCAAGATACTTGCCCCCTTCGCCACGCTGTGCAAGGCATCCGTTTTGAACTGCTCCCCGTCAAAAATCGGCGCGGACGGCGCCTCTTCTGCATTTTTTGTTTCAACCACGGGCTCTTCGGGGATGATTTCCGGTTCTACTGGTGCCACTGCAGGCTCTTCCGGCTGCGTTTCTGGCTTTGTTTCTGGGATAGTTGAAAGGCTTACCAGCGGCACGTTTCTAAACAAGTCCTCTGCCAGTGAGCCATTCTCTTCTTCGAGCTCTGGTGTTTCCAGCACTTCCTCCGGCCATTCGAGCTCCTGCGCTTCAGCCGCCTCAGGCTCACCTTGCTTATCCTCGGTTTCCGTAGTTTCCTGGATCTCCGGAGGAGCTTTAGCTTCCAGACGCGCTTTGAGGCTCAAACCTTCGCCATAAGTCAGCCTGATGACGTCCACCCCACCTAACAATGGCACAAATTCACCCAGGCTGGCAGTGTCAGCCTTCAAGCGTTCGGATGCCAGTAGATCCGCGGGGATTTCCTGAGCAAGCAGCATAAAATCACCATCTGCCACAGAGGCTTGGAAAAATCGCGGATGGACGACCGAGCTGAGTCCCAATCCTCTCGGATCGAGCTCAGCGTCAAAGAGATGCTCACGACCGTTCTTCCTGACCAGCAGCGCCTCCGCCTTGCCGTTGATCCCAATAAACAACGTCTCATGGTGGACAACTCCCATGAGCAACGATGCAGTCTGCCAGCTATCCTTGTCTTGCAGCTGGCTGTTGCCAGAAAGAAAGGTCTTGTTCAGCCCATCCGCCAGGCCGCGCATCGCATTCGTGACCGAACCACCCGTCTTGAAGAAGGCTGCCGCCAGCTTGCTCAACGTCTGATTCAGCACTTCATCGCTCAGGCTTACTGCATCAGACGGCCAAAGCTTGATAATCAGGCTGTCTTCCTCGCGCCCGCGTGCGGCACCTTTCCCCGCAGAAGCGGTACATAGCAGCCTGGGCTGATGAGTTTCGAATGCGTAAACGGTCAGGTCAAATTTCATGGCACACCTTTTAAATCAATAGTGATATTGCGTAAATTGAGGAGTACACAATTCATGCCAGAGGGTATAATCGGTCACATGCAATTTTCACTGATCACCGATCCCGGCGAATGGCAGAGCCTCGAGGTTGAATGGCAAGCCCTCGTGGCTCAGGCACACCGTCCGTTGCCGTTCCTCGAGTTTTGGTATCAGAAAACCTGGTGGCAGACGTTCGGCGGGGGAGAATGGTCTTCCGAGACCAGCCGCCTCCAGCTTATCATTGCCTGCCAGGATGGTCAGCTAATTGGTGTAGCACCCCTCTTTTACTCAGAAAAAGCAGGCAACCCGCCAGCTCTGCGTTTTATCGGTCAGATCGAGGTCTCGGATTATCTCGATTTCCTCTGCCCGCTGTCGGAACTACCACGCTTTATGGAAGGTTTGCTGGATTTTATCAAGGCTGAACCTGGCTTGCTTTCGCGTAATCTCGACCTGGCAAACTTCGAGGAAGACTCAGCCAGCCTGTCCCTCCTGCGCGAGCTTTGTGAGCAAAAAGGTCTGCCCTATAGCAGCGAGGTTTTACAGCCATCGCCCTACATTCCCCTCCAACCGAGCTGGGAAGAGTATCTCGCCTCGATCTCCAAGAAACAGCGCCATGAGATTCGTCGAAAGATGCGCAACGCAGAAGCCCGCCACGCAACCGATTGGTACTTTGTCACTGCTGAACATGACCTCCAAGCAGAAGTGCAGGCATTTATCGAGATGATGCGCAATGACCCCAGCAAAGTCGCGTTTCTATCTCCGGTGATGGAAAGCTTCCTTGCAGAAACCGCCGCGAGAGCATTCGAGGTTGGCCAATTGCATCTTTCTTTCCTGACCTTCGATGGAAAAAAGGCAGCCGCTTATTTCTCCTTCCTGGCTGGTAGTAAGCTCTGGGTTTACAATTCGGCTTGGGAACCAGCCTTCGGGCCCTGTTCACCTGGATGGGTGCTGCTGGCAAAAGTGATCACCTGGGCGATCGAACATGAGCTGACCGAAGTTGACATGATGCGCGGCGATGAGGTTTATAAGTATCGTTTCGGCGGGATCGATCGCCATGTAGTTTCCTTCAAAACCCAGTTAAGTTAGCTCTCAAATCCCCAATAATATCTAACGCAATATTAACGAGGGGCGGGTATGCTTTTCTTGACGAGGTTTATCCTCGCATGGTAACATTAAGCAAGGCTATCTTAGCACTCTCTGATCGAGAGTGCTAATTATGAAGAGAAACATGACTGACTTGACTTCGCGACAAAAAATAATCCTGTCACTGATCGTGCACGAGCATACCCGCACGGCACAACCTGTCGCGTCCAAGACTCTGATTGAAGATTACGGTCTGCAGATCAGCTCTGCCACGGTGCGCAACGAGATGAACACGCTCACCGAGCTCGGTCTCATCCGTCAGCCCCACACTTCGGCAGGGCGTGTGCCCACCGAAGAAGGCTATCGCTTTTTTGTCAGCAACCTGGTGCAGCAGACTGCTCTTCCGATCGCTACACGCAACACGATCACCCACCAGTTCTACCAATCGCGGCGCGGTCTGGATCACTGGCTGCCCCTGGCAGCCTCGGTCCTGGCGAATCAAAGCCAGGCGGTCTCGCTGGTCACTGCGCCACACTCTGAGAAGATCGCCTTCAAGCATATCGAACTGATCTCCACCCGAGGGTCACAGGTGCTCATGGTCCTGGTGCTCGTTGGCGGTGAGATCCGTCAGCAAATCCTTGCGCTCGATGAGGTTTACAGCCAGGAATCTCTCTCTCGAATGGCAAATCAATTCAATCAAGATCTCGAAAATAAGTCGGTTCGTCAAATCGAAGCGCTTGAAGCCAGTGCCGATCCCCTTACTCAGCAAATACAGGCTGCCATCCTCGATCAAATGCATCTCACAGAAGAGCTTGTCACAGGTGAACTTTTCCTGGATGGTTTATCGAATGTTCTCTCAACCCCCGAGTTCGCCTCGACCAACCAGGATCATTCACCCCTGCGCCTGCTGGAAGAGCGTCCCATGCTCAATGATTTGTTCTCACGCACAGTGCTGACGGAGGATATTGGTGGCGTGCAGGTGCTGATCGGAGGGGAAGGTACCTGGCAAGACCTGAGAGATTGCGCGGTCATCCTGACCCGCTACGGCATCCAGGACCAACTTTCAGGTATGCTTGGCATCCTCGGTCCGATGCGGATGTCTTACGGTAATGCCATCAGTGCTGTCCACTTCGTGGCGGATCTGCTCTCCGACCTCATTACCGACACGTTGATTGATTAGAACAACACATCATGAAATACATTCGAGGAAGAAAATGACTGAAGATACTGAAAACAAAAACGAAACTTTGCTGCCAGAAGAAGTAACCCCAGACCTGGCATCATTAAAGGCTGAAAACGAAGAACTGCGGAAGCAAAATGAAGACTACCTCGACAGCCTCCAGCGTGAGCGAGCCAGTTTTGCCAATTACAAACGCCGTATCGACCTGGACAATGCCAGTTATGCTGACCGCCTGCTCGCGGAACATGTTAAGTTTTTCCTGCCAGTTGCGGATGACCTGGAGCGTTCGCTCCTCCACCGCCCGGAAGACCCAGAGTGCGCCAGCTGGATCATGGGAATTGAGCTCATCCTGCAAAAACTACTCAAATCCCTTGAAGCAAAAGACGTTCGCCCAATGGATATTAAACCTGGCGACATGTTTGACCCCAACACGCAGGAAGCAGTCACGCACGAAGAAAACGACACTTATACCAATGGACAGATTATTGAAGTCATCCAGACCGGCTATCTAATCAAAGACCGCGTCATCCGACCCGCCCTCGTTAGAGTCGCAAAATAGGAGCAATCATGGGAAAAATTATTGGCATTGATCTCGGAACTACGAACTCAGTCGCAGCCGTCATGATAGGCGGTGAGCCTGTCGTCATTCCTTCTGCCGAGGGTGAACGCCTGGTGCCGTCCGTCGTAGCAGTCAACAAAAACAATGAACGTTTGGTTGGGCGTGTTGCCCGCAACCAGGCGATCATTAACCCGGAAAACACGATCTTCTCGATCAAGCGTTTCATGGGTCGCCGGGCTGATGACCCCGAAGTCCAGCGTGCCAAAAGCCGCGTGCCGTATCAGATCAATAAGGCTCCCAATGGCGACCTACGCGTGGTAATGGGTGGCAAAGACTATTCTGCTCCTGAAATTTCCGCCATGATCCTGGGCAAAATCAAACGCGACGCTGAAGCCTACCTCGGTGAGCCTGTCACCCAGGCAGTCATTACGGTGCCGGCGTATTTCAACGACACTCAGCGCAATGCCACAAAAGATGCTGGCAAGATCGCCGGTCTCGAAGTGCTGCGCATCATCAACGAACCCACCGCCTCCTCCCTGGCTTACGGGCTCGACAAAAAAGAAAAGAACGAAACCATCGCTGTTTATGATCTTGGTGGCGGCACCTTCGATATTTCCATCCTCGAAGTTGGGGACGGCGTCTTCCAGGTGAAATCCACCTCCGGGGATACCTTCCTTGGCGGCGATGACTTTGACCAGCGTATCATTGACTGGCTCGCGGATGAGTTCAAACGCGAAAATGGTATCAACCTGCGCGAGGATCGCCAGGCGTTGCAGCGCTTAAAGGAAGCTGCTGAGCGGGTGAAAATCGAGCTTTCCACTACCATGCAGGCTGAAATCAACCTGCCCTACATCACTGCTGACGCATCCGGACCTAAACATCTCGTCACCACGCTCACGCGCTCAAAACTGGAGCAGCTGACCGACGAATTCGTCCAGCGCACCATGAAACCTGTGGAGCAAGCGCTGAACGATGCCAACCTCAAACCATCCGATATCGACGAGGTGGTCATGGTGGGCGGCATGACCCGCATGCCCGCCGTACAGGACGCTGTGCGCAAATTCTTCGACAAAGAGCCCCACAAAGGCGTCAATCCCGACGAAGTCGTGGCGATCGGCGCCGCCATCCAGGCAGGTGTGCTTGGCGGCGAGGTCAAAGATATCCTTCTGCTTGACGTCACGCCTCTGTCTCTCTCAATCGAGACTTTGGGCGGGATTGCCACACCCCTGATCAAACGCAACACCACCATTCCCACGCGTGAAAGCCAGGTCTTTTCAACGGCTTCCGACAGCCAAACCCAGGTGGAGATCCACGTCCTTCAGGGCGAACGTCCGATGGCTGCAGACAATAAGTCCCTCGGAAAGTTCACCCTCGATGGCATTCCGCCAGCGCCGCGCGGCGTTCCGCAGATTGAAGTCACTTTTGACATCAACGCCAACGGTATTTTGGAAGTCACCGCCAAAGACAAAGCCACCAACCGCCAGCAGAACATCACCATCACGGCTTCTTCCGGCTTGAGCGAATCTGAGGTTGAACAGATGCGCAAGGATGCCGAAATTCATGCCGAAGAAGACCGCAAACGCCGCGAGTTGATCGAAGCCCGCAACACTGCTGACAATGCGATTTACAGCTCAGAAAAAACTCTTTCAGATCTGGGCGAGAAAGTACCTGCTGACTTGAAATCCCGCGTTGAGGATGCAATCGCTAAAGTTCGCTCTGTGCGCGATCAGGACGACTCCAACGCGATCAACAGCTCCGTGGAAGAGCTCATGAAGGTCCTCCAGGAAGTTGGGCAGGCTGCCTATACCCAGACCCAATCCGAAACCCCTGACCAAACCCAGACCGATCAGGGACAAGCTCCTGATGACGACGGTGATGTGGTTGACGGCGAGTTTCATCACGCAGATTAGTTAAAACAGTATAAAATTCATCCTTGGCAGGTTTCCCTGCCAAGGATGTGGTCTAAATAGAGAATGACAAACAAACGAGATTATTACGAAGTTTTGGGTGTACCCCGTTCTGCCAGCGCAGATGATATCAAGAATGCGTTCCGCAATTTGGCGCGAAAGTATCACCCTGATGTCAATAGTGCCGACGATGCCGAAGAAAAATTCAAAGAGATCAATGAAGCTTACGGCGTCCTGAGCGACCCCGATAAACGCGCGGCTTATGACCGCCACGGCTTCCAGGGTGTCAACACCAACGGCATGCCCGATTACTCCAACATGGACCTCTCGGATCTTTTTGACCTCTTCGGTCTGGGTGGTTTTGGCGGTTTTGGTGGTTTTGGTGGATCTTCCCGCCGCAGCCGCAATGCGCCCCGCCGTGGCGCTGACATTAGCACACGCCTCAAACTGACTTTTGAAGAAGCGGTCTTTGGTGCGGAAAAAGAAATCGAGATCACCCGCAACGAAAAGTGCTCTGTTTGTTCCGGCACAGGTGCGGAACCTGGCTCCAAACCTGTTACCTGCCGTACCTGCAAGGGCACCGGTGAAGTTCGCCAGGTACAGCAAACCTTCCTGGGACAGATGGTTCAGGTTGTCACCTGCCCGACCTGTGGTGGTCGCGGCGAAATGATTGAAAAACCTTGCCCTAACTGCCATGGCACAGGGCTTGAACGTAGAACTATCCGGAAAAAGGTCAACATTCCAGCCGGCATCGACGATGGTAACCAGGTCCGCCTGATGGGCGAAGGTCAGCCAGGTGCCAATGGCGGTCCGAACGGTAATCTTTACATCGAGATTGAAGTCGCTCCGCACAAATTCTTCCGGAGGAATGGCAACGACATTTTGCTCGATATCGATATCAACATGGCGCAGGCAGCACTGGGAGATGAAATCACCATCCCTACCCTTGATGGCGACGTTAAACTACGCATCCCGCCAGGCACTCAGCCTGGGCGAGTTTTTCGTCTCAAGGATAAAGGCGTTCCCATCCTTCAGAGAACCGACCGCGGGAATCAGTTGGTAACTGTTAACGTTCAAATCCCAACCTCGCTGACTGATCAACAGGAAGAGTTGCTCAAGACCCTGGGTAAAACCATGGGCACGGATATTAAGATCCAGGAGCGCAGTTTCTTCGACAAACTAAAGGATGCCTTCGGTGGATAAACCTTATGCCTGGCTTGAAACCTCAATCGTTTGTAGTGGAGAATTAGCCGAAGCCGTCGCCGAGGTCTTCTCCCGCTTTTCCCCCGACGGGGTTGTAATCAACAGCGTCACCCACTTCAATGCGATCGATCACGAGGAGGTTCCCACGGGTGACATGCAGGTCGTCGCCTATTTTCCCCAGAATGAGCAATCTGATGCTCTACGGCACCAGCTTGAAGAAGCGATCTGGCACATGTCCCAAATTGTCCCGATTGGCCCCATCGAATATAAGCTTATCCTCGACCAAAATTGGATGGAAGCCTGGAAAGCCAACTATAAGCCGCTCAAAATCGGTCGCAACCTGATTGTCCTGCCAGCCTGGGTGGACCCTGTTTTGGCTGAAGGCCGCATTCCGATCATTATCTCACCCGACATGGCATTCGGCACGGGTACGCACCCCTCCACCCAACTTTGCATGCTTGCCCTCGAAAAATATGGCGTCAAAGAAATGGATGTGATTGATATCGGCACCGGCAGCGGCATCTTGTCCATTGAAGCCGCCAAACTCGGAGCCAACCGCATTTTGGGCGTGGATAATGACCCTGAGGCGATTCCGTCAGCCATCCATAATGCCGCCCTAAACGGCGTGGGGAACAAAATCGTGTTCGAAGTCGGAACGCATACCGATGTGCTCAACCGAAAGGATGGGTTCACTCAAGCTCCACGCGTCATCGCCAACATCCTCTCACCGATTCTGACGAATATGTTATCCACCGGACTGACGGATCTGGTCAGCCCAACTGGCTTGCTTTTTCTCGGTGGCGTCCTCGAGCACCAGGCGCAGGATCTGGCAGATCTTGCCCGTAGCCTGGGCATGACCCTGCGCGAAACCCTTCACCAGGAAGATTGGGTCGTTCTCGTTCTTCATAAAGCGGCTTAATTACCACACTCTGCTTCGCGGGCACAGGCGCAACTACTTCTCGCTAATGACGGTGTTGTTCGTGCCGGTCTCCAGACCGAGCACGCGAACTGACCGGAGGTCTCCAGCTATTGAATTTCAAAAAGCGGATCACCACGCTTCGCTCGATCAATCCACAAAATTATTCACAAAACAACCCTTGACAGTGTCATAGTAACCGCGACGACAAGTAATCACCACTCCCCCTGACCTTTCGATTAAGGCTTAATCACATTTTTCGTTTCGGATTGTCTCGCCCGGATGCACACCTGCCATCAGCAGCCCAATATCTTCCTTGGTTGCAGTCTCTCTCGGCAAAATATCCATGATTTTACCTTCATAGATCACCGCAATCCGATCAGCCAGCGCCAAGATCTCATCCAGATCTTCCGAGATCAGCAGGATTGCCGTGCCCTTCTTGCGTTCCATCAACAACTGCTCATGCACATACTCGCTCGCGCCGATATCCAGGCCTCTTGTAGGCTGTGCTGCCACGATCGCGCGCGGTTCACGTGAGAGCTCACGCGCCAGAAGGACCTTCTGGATATTTCCACCGGAGAGACTCTTCGCCAGCGTCTTCCTCGAAGGTGTTTTGACGCGATACTGCTCGATCAAGCGATCAGCATGGTCGTTGATGTAAGACATTTGCAGGAACCCATGTTTGGAAAAGGGCATTTTGTGATGTTCACGCAGCACCAGGTTTTCGGAAATGCTGAAGTCGCGAATCATGCCGTCTTTCATGCGCTCTTCGGGGATATAGGAAAGACCTTTTTCAGTGATTTCTGCCGGCTTTTTGCCCGTCACATCTTCTCCTTCGATGAGAATCCTTCCTTTTGTGATCGGTCTTAATCCTGTTAGTGCTTCAGCCAGTTCAAGCTGTCCATTGCCTGAAACGCCTGCCAAACCCACGATCTCGCCAGAATGCACTGTCAGATTGACCCCGCGCAGTCCTTCCACGCCACGGTCACTCCTACAACTGACGTCTTCAAGCGCTAGGCGCACCTCCCCAACCTGGGGTTTATCCGTGCTTTTGATGAACTCTATTTCACGACCCACCATCCACTTTGCCAGCGTGTTTTGGGTTACGTCGCAGGTGAGACGTGTGCCCACGTTGCGACCATCGCGCAAAACCGTTACGCGTTCGCTGATCGAGATCACCTCGTGCAGCTTGTGCGAGATAAACACCAGCCCATAGCCGTCGCTTTGCATTTGCCGCATGATCGCGAACAATTCATTGACTTCCTGCGGGGTCAACACAGCTGTTGGCTCATCCAGAAGCAATATTGCCGCTCCTCGGTAGAGAGCCTTGATAATCTCCACTCTCTGCTGCTGACCAACACTAAGCTGCCAGATATAGGCACTTGGGTCGATGCTCAGGTGATATTTGTCTGCCAGGGAGATGATTCTCTCCGAGACCCTGTCCAGGTCGGTCAAGGGTTTTCGACTCGAAGGCAAGCCCAAGGCCACGTTTTCAGCAACAGTAAGCGTGGGCACCAGCATAAAATGCTGATGGATCATGCCAATGCCTTGCTGGATTGCGGATGTTGGGGAATTTATCCTCACAGTTTTCCCATTTATCAGGATCTCACCCGCGTCTGGGTGATACATTCCATAAAGGATCTTCATCAGAGTGCTTTTTCCAGCTCCGTTTTCCCCCAACAGCGCATGTACCTCGCCAGCTCGCAAGTCAAAATTGACATTATCATTTGCCAAAACCCCGGGAAAGCGTTTGGTAATGCCGCGCATCTCAAGGGTCTCAAAGGCTACTTTTTCGTTGATAACCGGGCTGTTCTTCTGCATCCCTCGTTCCTTTTCGGGTCAGGCATTCCTGCCTGACCCGTTCTTATTAGTCTGTACTAAGGTTTGGGGATGACAATGCTGCCATCATTGATGCCAGCGATAACTTCCTCAACCTTGGTCTTAATTTCCTCGCTGAGTTCGATCTCGGGGTTAATCGTGATAACCTGACCACCGTTTTGCAAGGTCGCAGAGAAGGTATGCCCGCCCATTATCCCTGCCGCGTGCAGTGAAATGATCTCACGCAGGATCACTTCCCAGTGGTATACTTGGCTGGCTACCACAGTCTTTGGAGCAAAGGCATTCTGATTTGCCTGCGTACCGAACCAATACAAACCAGCTTCTTCAGCTTTGCCAATGGCGCCAACCACCATTTGAGCAGAGCCGGTCAGAATATCGGCACCAGCCGCGATATGGGTGGTTGCAGCTTCGGCTGCGAGTGCCACATCTGAGAAACTACCAATGTAGGTCACACGCACGTCGATGCTTGGGTCAACAGATTTTACGCCTGCCACGAAACCATCCACATATAGTTTGGCATCGCCAGTCTCAATCGGACCAACAACACCAATAATCTTCGATTTGGTCAACATGCCAGCCATGACGCCATTCACATACCCACCCTGATCCGAAGCGGCTTCATAGGCGTGCACATTCGGCAGTCCAAATGTATCCACCGTGGTGCCCCAAGCGAACACGGTTTCCGGGAAGTCAGGTGCAATTTCCTGCACAGAGGAGCCATACTGTGAGCCATGGGCGATAACAATGTCATAGCCTTTGGTGGCATAATCACGAATGGCAGCTGCAGCATCATCAACAACAAACATATTTTCGGTAAAAGCATATTCCAGATCGTCACCCATTTCCGCTTTCAGTACTATTAGGGCATCTGAAATACTCTGCGTGAAAGCCAGGTCATTAATGCTGCTGGGAGAAACAACTGCGATGCGCAAAGGCTCGCTGGTTTCGCCACCTGTGGCTGGCGATTCTGCTTCCGGAGTCTGCGCGCAGGCACCCAGGAACATCGCCACGACTAAAAGGACTGAGACTAAGGTAAATACTTTCTTCATAATTCTCCTTTGTGTTAGGGAAGAGGCTTTTGCGCCATCCTCCCGGATTTTATCCTTCCCGCTCGAATACTTTGGTCAAGGCGGACGGACCCCGGCCTTTAGAGACAGAAAGGGTCAAGACTAAGAGTGTCAAAATGTACGGCATCATGACTGCCAACTCCGCCGGGATGGGGATGCCAAGCACCTGGATCCAAAGCTGCAGAGCGTTGACCATGCTGAAGAGCAGTGCGCCACCTAGGATTCCAAAAGGTTTCCAGCTTCCAAAATAGACCAGCGCGACGGCGATAAAACCCTGACCAGCTGTCATGTTCTGCTGGAAGACATTCAACAGTGCAACTGAAAGCGACGCGCCAGCAATTCCCGAAAACACTCCGCCCATGATGACGGTTAGATATCGGATGCCTGCCACGCTGACCCCCAGCGAGTCCGCCGCTTCAGGATTCTCGCCCACTGCCCGGATCTTCAAGCCAAGCGTTGTTTTATTTAACACGAACCAGGCAACCGGCACAAGCAAAAATGCTAGGTAGACAAGTGCGTTATGATTGAAAAAGATCTCGCCTATCACCGGGATCTTGCCCAGCAGAGGGACCGAAATCTTTTGGAAACCCCTTACGCCTTCTACTGTCCCAACTAGTTTTTGGAATAGCAAATTGCTCATTCCCATGCCAAAGAGATAAAAACCAATACCGCTGATGCCTTGGGTGGCATGCAAATTGACTGTCACAAATGCCATTGCCAGCCCCATCAAAGCCCCCACACCCATGGCTGCCAGCAAGCCGAGCCACAAATTACTCGTTTTCAGCGTGACATAAAACGCGACAAATGAACCGAGTAGCATCTGCCCTTCCACCCCCAAGTTCAGGACGCCGCTGCGCTGCCCAAACATCTCGCCGATCGAGGCGAACAGATAGGGAGTTGTCAGGCGAATACCCGAAGAAATGATCCCGATGATGACTGTGGCACTAAGCAGATCCGAAATCATGCCTCACCTGCTTCCTGCTGCATCTCAGCATCCTCTGGCTCTGCCAGCTCAGTCCCGAATTGACTCTGCCTCCGTTTCTGACTACGCCTGCGAAAGAACTCACTGCTCACCACAAACACCACCACCAAGCCATTCAGCGCTGTGATCAACGCCGATGGCACCTGCACTACGCGCTGCATGGCATTCGCCCCCACCAGCAGCCCGCCAAACAACACTGACGCGGGAATGGTAATCAGGGGGTGCAACTGCCCAAACAAGGCGGCAACAATTCCGTTAAACCCCGCGTTGCCTGTAAAACCCGTTGCCGATCCATCCGTAATCATGCGATAATTTACCCCATAAACCTGCATCATGCCTGCCAGGCCGGCAAAAGCGCCGCTGAGCAGCAGTGCCACCACGATGTGCTTTTTGACATCAATACCGCCATATTTCGAAGCTGGCTGGCTTTGCCCAACAGCCCTGATCCGATACCCAAGTGTAGTACGCCATAACAAAAAGTAGACCGCTACTGCCAGCAAGATTGCGATCAGCAGTCCCATGTGCAATCTCGTCGGCGAGAGCCGCGGCAGGCGATAGGTCTCAAGCAGCCTTGCCGTCTGAGGGATTTGCGATGCTGCTTCCCTTTGCACTGGGTCAATCATCGGTCCGCGCATCAGATAGTTCATGACTTGTACTGCGATGGCGTTCATCATCACCGTGCTTAGGATTTCATTGACATTGAAATAAGCTTTCAAGATGCCCGGAATACCGCCCCAGATCATCCCACCGATAATACCGAGCAGCATGGCAATGATAATCGCCAGCCAACCGGGCAACTCGGTAAAAGTCAAACCAAACCAAGTGGAGAGGATCGCCCCGATGATCATCTGTCCTTCTCCACCAATATTCGTGACACTGCCGCGATAGGCAATACAGGTCCCCAACCCAACCAGCAGCAAAGGAACAGCTTTTACTAAAGTTTCAGTAAAGGCATTGAAGCTGCCGAAAGCCCCTTGAGCCAACGCGCCGTAAGCCACTAGGGGGTTAGCACCCAACAACATTAAGAAAATCGCCCCCACCAGCAACGCTGCCAGCGTGGCAAAAATCGGCATCAATTGATCAAAAATGGAACCTGCTCGGTCTTTCAAACGCAAATCCGATGTTGCCTGTTTTGGCGGCATAGTCAAAACTCCAGATCGGTTCAAATGCTCAGGAAATTACCCGCTTAACCCGACGGGTTTTCCTGGCGAGGTAAGGATAAGGATTATTGACCAATTTTACCAGTAAAGTAAAAAAACGCTCATAGCAAACGAAGAGCAGGGATGATTGTGTCGCGTTCCGTGAATTTTTT
>Ga0079099_1001805_pt1 | contig 21073 bp, 16 predicted proteins | sample ADurb_H2B_02_Slu_FD_77098 | JGI IMG/M metagenome (GOLD analysis project Ga0079099, IMG submission 77098) | Active sludge microbial communities from Illinois, USA, of municipal wastewater-treating anaerobic digesters - ADurb_H2B_02_SludgeMetaT... | ecosystem: Engineered > Bioreactor > Anaerobic >... | reverse complement strand
TCCTTCTAAAACTGTTATCATAGAGGAAGTAAAACCTTTTCAAATCATGGATCGGAGCACTATGGCAACCATTATTGTAGATAAAATTGCGAAGAGTTTTGGCGCCACCCAGGCAGTCAAAGACGTGTCTTTCGAGGTCCATCCAGGCGAGATTTTTGGTCTGCTCGGTCCAAATGGATCCGGTAAAACCACCTCAATCCGTGTCATTTTGGATATCTACCAACCAGATTCTGGCAGCGTGACCATCCTCGACGGTCCGATGACCAACGAAAAGCTCAATCACATCGGGTACATCCCTGAGGAACGCGGGCTTTACCAGGATGTGCCTCTCGACCGCTGTCTGACGTATCTTGCCACTCTCAAAGGTCTCACAGAAGACCAAATCAAAGAACGTTTACCCAAATACCTGGCTAAATTCGATCTGACCGAACATGCAAAAAAGAAAGCCAAGGAACTCAGTAAAGGTATGCAGCAAAAGGGGCAGCTCATCGCCGCCCTGATTCACGACCCCGAGATTATCATCATTGATGAGCCTTTTTCTGCGCTTGACCCCATCAACACACAGTTGGTCAAGGACTTGCTGATCGAGCAGCGTAATGCAGGTAAAACCATTGTCATGTGCACCCATCAAATGAACCAGGTGGAGCAACTTTGCGACCGCCTGGTGCTCATTGACCACGGTCAGGTACTCTTACAAGGCGAACTCTCGGAGATCCGCAACCGCTTCAGCACCAATGAAGTGATTATGGACGCACTCAATCCCCTGCCAGAGAAACTTAATGGTGTGTCGCGGATCGAGAAACTCAATGGAGCTTATCGCCTTAGCCCACAGGAAGGTCTCTCTTCCCACGAACTACTCAACGAGTTGGTCACGCAAGGCATCCAACTCAATTCCTTTGAAGTGGCAGTGCCGACCCTCGATGAAATCTTCATCAAGGTTGTGAAAGAAAGCGGCGGTGTCGATGAATAAGACCATTAACGTTGCCAGGTACGAATACTTGCACCATGTCGGTAACAGAAGCTTCTGGATTTCCCTGGTAAGCGTACCGCTTGGTTTTGTGTTGATTATTGTTCTCTCGATGCTACTTTCGTTTCTCGCTTTTGATACCCGCCCGGTTGGTATTGTGGATAATGGTAATTTGATCCAGATCAAGCCTGACAATTCGAAACCATCAACTTTCTTTGATCCGCAGACATATCTCTATGTCTATCCCGATGAAAGCGCTGCACGCGCTGCCGCGTTAGCCGGTGAGATTCAAGGCTTTGCGGTCCTGCCCGAAGATTACACCTCGCATTTTCAGTTAACCTACTGGACCGACAAGCAGCCTGACAGCGATGTTCAGGCGGAAATTACCAACTTTATCAGCAAGAATCTAATGGTTGCCGAGAATATCGATTCAGCAGTCTTCACGCGCATCAACGAAGGCAGCCACATCAGCCTGCAATCATTGGACGGCAGCCAGACCTCCGACGGAACTGGCTGGCATCGGATTATTGTGCCAATCGTGATCGGCTTGCTCAACTTTATCGTGGTGATGAGCAGCGGTGGCTATTTGCTCAAAGCTCTGGTTGAAGAAAAAGAAAACCGCACCATCGAGATTATGCTCACTTCTGTCCCTTCACGAGAAATCATGGCTGGCAAAATAATTGGCAATCTCAGCGTAGGTCTGACTCAAATCATAGTCTGGGTCCTTCTGCTTGGCATCGCGGGGTTTATCTTCCGCAACCAGTTGGAATTCCTGGCGGATATCAATCTTTCAGGCTCATACGTGGCGATCAGCGTCGCTTTGATGGTCCTATCGTTCCTCTTCACTGCAGCTTTGATGGCAACCATCGGCGCGGCGATGACAAGCACTGAGGAATCGCAGGGAGTGATTGGACTAATGGTAATACCGATGATGTTCCCTTTCTACTTCTTCAGTGTCTTTCTCAGCAACCCCAATGGCATTCTCGCCAGAGTGTTGAGTTTTATCCCCCTCAGTGCCCCCCTGGCACTCTCTCTCCGCATGGCATTCAGTTCAGTTTCACCGCTGGAAATCGGCCTTATCTTCGTGGTCATTATCCTTTTGACACTGCTTATGTTCTGGCTCTCGGGGGTCGTCTTTAAACGCGGCATGCTGCAATATAGCAAGCGGCTCTCGCTCAAAGAGATCTTCAACAAGGAGACCCGCAATGCGTGACATTCTTAACGTCTTCAAATTTGAATTTCTGACGGTTCTCAGGCGCCGGTCTTTCATCCTCGGCCTGATTCTTGTGCCACTCATTCCTTCCTTGCTATTGGGGGTCTTAAACCTCATCAACCAGGACGAATCCCAGTCTGTTGAGGAAGTGATCATCCAGGAAGTCGGCAGTCCCCTCCCCATCGGAGTAGTGGATCAGGCGAATGTGCTCAAGGAGTACCCCGAATGGCTGACACAAGGCAGGCTTGTGCCCCTGGAGTCAGAGGCGGATGCACGTGAGAAGACTGCCGCTGGTCAGTTGCAGGGCTTTTATGTGATCGAACCTGATTATCTCGAAACCGGCAATATGCGCTTCATTAAACCTCAAATCAGCATGATCACGGAGCTCCTTCAGCAGGACGTCCTCAAAGATCTGATTAATTACAATCTTCTTGGGGCTGACCAGGAACGCTTTATGCGCTTTATGAACCCAGCCAACTTTACCTTTGAATATCTCAATCCTGAAACCGCTGACACGCGCGACCAATCCAACGCAGGTACCTATTGGGTCCCATATGCAGTCACCATGTTCTTCTATATGATCATCGTGATCAGTTCCGGCTTGATGCTAAGTGCCGTCACCAAGGACAAAGAGAACAAAACCATCGAAATCCTGCTTACTTCAGCACGGCCTCTCGATCTCTTTATCGGTAAGATCCTGGCATTCGGTTTGCTGAGCCTGCTCCAGATGGTTGTCTGGTTTGGGACGTTGGTCTTGCTCGTGGACATGGGTAAAACTTCGCTTCCTTTCCTGCAGAATATCAGCATCCCAACCAGTGTGCTGTGGGCAAGCGTGCCCTTCTATATCAGCGGCTTCTTGCTCTACGGCAGCCTGATGGCAGGCATGGGCGCCGTGGCACCCAACCTCCGGGAAGGAAATCAATCCACCTTTGTGTTGAATCTTCCCCTGATCTTTACAATCCTGTCAATCAACCAATTGATTGAGACCCCATTTTCGTCCTTTACAACCTTCATGACGCTCTTTCCCTTCACGTCTCCGGTGGTGATGCTCACACGGCTCTCGGTCGGTCCCGTTCCCGCCTGGCAGCTCATCGCCAGCATCGCGCTGCTGGTTGGCACAGTCATTATCGTCATCCGCGGCGTTGCCAACCTCTTCAGCTCTCAGTACCTGCTCAGCGGGCAGAAAATAAAAATTGGTTTGTTCTTACGAACGGTGTTTATCGGTCACCGCCGGGCTTGACCCCATCTGACGGAAACAGCAGACCAATCGGTCTGCTGTTTTTTTGGCGTTATACTTACTAACACCTCTTGTTTATGAGGCTATGATGAAAGCACATAAATCCTTACTATTAATCTTATTGGCGGTTTTGTTATTCAGCGCCTGTCAACCCGCATCCAACGCCGTTACTCCCACAGACCCACTGGATAGTGTTCGCACCGAGGCTGCCAGAACGGTTGAGGCACTCACCACCCACATCGTGGCAACAGACCACGCCGCCCGCACGCAAACAGCCGTCTCTTTCGTGCCTTCCCCAATGCCGCCAACCCCCGAACCAACCCCTGCTCCGACCCTCAGCCTGCCAATGGACCCTCCCGTCCCCACCGCCGCTCTGCTGCCCTCACCCAGCCCCTCCGCAAGTTGCGACCAGGCAGCTTTTGTCGATGAAACCATCCCGGACGGAAGCCAATTCCCACCCGGCACTGTCTTTACCAAGACATGGACATTGCGCAATGCAGGCTCATGCACCTGGAATGCGGATTACGATGTGGTTTTCAGCAGTGGAAATCCCATGAACGCGCCTGAAGTCATTCCGCTTGCCAAGGAGTCCGTCCCGCCAGGAAGCGATGTGACCATCAGCATCCCTTTCACATCTCCATTGGTTGGTGGTAGCTATCGGGCGGATTTCAAACTGCGTAATGCGGCGGGCGTGCTCTTTAGCTTCAAGGATCCATCCCAGACGTTCTGGGTGGAGATCCAGGTAATGATCGGCAAAATCGACCTGGTCGCCATGGCTTGCAGCATCCGATGGACTAGTGCCTCAGGAGAACTCCCCTGCCCCGGTTTGCCGACAGATACACGCGGCTTTGCCTATACAGATTTGGCGCCCATGCTCGAAAACGGCAGCAAAGATAACGAACCCGCCTTATGGCTTGGAGTTCAGCAGAGTCAGGATGGTATTCTGCGGGGCACGTTGCCGGTTATGTTGATACCCGAAAACGCCAAATTCAGCACAATTTTGGGTTGTGCTTCTGATCAAAAGTCCTGCGATGTGACTTTGCGGCTCAGTTACCGGGAAGGCGACAAACCGCTGGTTGAAATCGCCCAATGGCAGAAAGAGTATGATGGCAAACTGCTTGGCATCAGCCAGGACTTGTCTGCACTTTCAGGAAAAAGCGTTCGGATCATCCTGCAGCTTGAAGCAAATGGCTCCCCCCAGGGAGATACCGTCCACCTGCTCGCTCCAGTTATTGCGCCTTGATCAACCCGGCTAAGCTTGACAAAATGAGCAATCACCTTGACAATTGATAAACGAAAATACCCAGTCTGCTGAAGACCTGGAGGAACTATGACACGAATAAAAATTACTAAACTACTGCTGGGGCTCAGTGTGGCGGTTTTAGCGCTAAGCGCTTGCGGACCACGCGTCAGTACACCCAGTCCGGACCAAATGAGAACGTATGTAGCCGAAACCATTGCATTTCAACTGACCCGGACCGAAATTGCGCGCCCGAGTGAGACTCCCACACCCACGCTTGCTCCCACCCTCACTCTGGCTCCCCCCACAGCTACAGTTGCAGTTCCGACCGCTGCGGTTGGTCTGCCAACCAGCACAGTTTCCGGACCAACCACAGCCACGCCGCCCCCACCCCAAACAGGCGTTGATGCTGGCGTCTGGACTTATAGTAATCCAGCCGATGGTTCGAACATCCAGGCTGGCAGAGAATTTAAAGTGGTTGTCACCTTAATGAACACCGGAACAACCACCTGGAATACCAGCTACTACATCATGCACACTGGCGGACCCGCCATGGGCGCTCCTACCAAGATCAACATGCCCTACGAAGTACCGCCAAACATGAGCGTGCAGATCTCGATCGATTTCACCGCCCCCTCAGAACCCGGCGCGGTTAAGAGCGAGTGGGTGATCGTAAATCCCAGTGACGTAGGGTTCGCCATCTTCTGGTTTGAATACAACATCGTCTAAAGCAGGCAGCATGTCCCTTGAAGATTTGATCAAAGCCGAGGCATTAAGTCTCGGCTTTGTGCTTTGCGGCTTTAGCCGCGCAGACACCCCACCGCACTATGAGGCCTATCTGGATTGGATCGAAGCTGGGCATTACGCTGACATGGACTACATGGCGCGACCAAACGCCATTGAAGCCCGCTATGACCCCGCCAAACTTCTGCCGGGATGCCGTACGGTTATCAGCCTCGCCACACCCTACCCTGTCCCGGCTAACACCCAAAAACCCCAACAAAACCAGGGAAGCATTGCTGCTTATGCCCTTCTGCCCGATTACCACCAGGTACTGAAAGCTGCGGCAGAGCTCCTTGCGCAGAAAATCGCCCAACTCACTGACCAACCACTCAAGCACCTGGTTTGCGTCGACACTGCTCCAGTCCTCGAAAAAGACTACGCGCAGCAAGCTGGCTTGGGGTGGATTGCCCGGAATTCCTGTCTGACCTCCCAAACCTACGGATCGTGGCTTTTTCTGTGTGAACTCCTGGTTGACATCCCTCTCATGCCGGATCACCCTCTCACAAACTCCGACTGCGCCGATTGCCACCGCTGCCAAATGGCTTGCCCCACCAAAGCGATCCTTCCTAACCGCTCCATCGACGCCCGCCGATGCCTTTCTTACCTAAGCATTGAGCATCGCGGACCTATCCCGGTTGCCTTTCGCCCTCTGCTTGGTCAGCGTATTTTCGGCTGTGATACCTGTCAGACCATCTGCCCCTCCAACCAAAAACCGCAAAATACCACTCCTTTATTTGTTATCTCCGAACGGCTCGATCCACATCCCGACTTACTCCAATCGTTCTTGCTTACAGAAGCGGACTTCAAATCCCGTTATGCCCACTCTCCCATTTTGCGGGTCAAATACCAGGGTTTCCGCCGCAATATCGCGATCGCGCTCGGCAATGCCCGTCTTGAAGCAGCCAGACCTGCTCTTTCGGACTGCGCAGCCAACGAGTCAGACGCGGTTGTACGTGAAGCAGCCCAGTGGGCGCTCTCCCAGTACTGAAATAGCTTAAAGCGATGCCTTTGTGGCATAATTAAACCAATTTTGAGCTTTGAGGAGAGGTTATGCAAACATTGCATGTTATTTCCCATACACACTGGGATCGCGAATGGTATAAGACCTTCCAACAGTTCCGCCTGCAGCTCGTCCACCTTGTGGATAACCTTTTAATCATCCTCGATAATGAGCCGGATTACCTGCATTTCATGCTGGATGGGCAGACAATTGTGCTTGAGGACTACTTGCAGGTTCGCATGGCAAACTTGCCTCGGTTGCAGCAATATATCCAGGAAAAGCGAATCCTGATCGGTCCCTGGTACGTCTTGCCGGATGAATTCCTGGTCTCCCCGGAAGCGATCGTGCGTAATTTGTTGATTGGGAAAGATATCTGCCAGCTCTTTGGTCAGCGCATGATGGTTGGCTACATCCCCGACCCCTTCGGACATCTCTCCCAGTTACCGCAGATCCTCAACGGTTTTCACATGGATACCGCCTGCCTTTGGCGCGGTGTGCCAGAAGGCTCCCCCACGCTGCTCACCTGGCAATCCCCCGATGGCTCCAGCGTCCTGCTGGCTCACCTCTATGATGGTTATGGCAATCTTGCCGAATGGCCAGCCTCTGATCCGGACCAATCCACATACCTCCTCAATGCCAAAGCCGATAAGCTTCAACCCTACAACCCCTGTTCGCATTACCTGATGATGCGCGGTAGCGATCACCTTGAACCCCGTCCGGAACTGCCTGAGCATCTACGCTATTTCAACCAGCACAATCGGTCAGACCGGCAGGCAATCCACTCCACTCTTCCAGGCTACCTGGCAGCCGTCACCAATGAAATTTCTGAACGAAACATCCCTCTCCAGATCCTGCAGGGTGAGCTGCGCGACCCCCACAAGGCTCACATTTTGCCGGCTGTCCTTTCCGCCAGGATGTGGATCAAGCAGCGCAATCACTACTCGCAGAACTTGCTCGAACGCTGGGTGGAGCCGTTTTCTACCTGGGCTGAACTGCAGACCCGCGGTAAAGCTGCCTTCACTCCACCCACTGTACATCAAAAAACCAGTCGCATCGCTGACCCAGGATCGGTCGTGCACCAGGCATGGAAACTGCTCATCAGCAATCACCCGCACGATTCCATTTGCGGCTGCTCCATCGATGCCACCCATAATGACATGATCAGCCGCTTCGACCAGGTCGATCAAATGGGCGAAGAACTCACCAGCCAGTCATTGGACGCTCTCAGTTTCGCGATCAACACGTCAACGAACGGCGAACACGGTGAGTACGCGGCTCTGACAGTCTTCAACGCTTCCCCCTACCGCCACAGCGCGATCGTTAACACCTCAATAGACATGCCACATGACCTCAAATCGCTGCGTGTCATCGACTCAGATGGCAAGGAGGTTGCGGCAGATTGCGTGTTGGGCGGACACGTATTTAAGGAGTCCAATGTTTATCCTGTCAGAGAACTCATGGGGCTTCTCCAGGGAGCTTCCGAGTCGGGTCATGATGGCAAAGCCCTGGTTTACGCCAAGCTGACGGATGAAAATGGATTGCCTTGCATTGAAGCTGAGTTTTCATCTCTGCTCAAACCCGATCTCGAGAACCTTGCTGCTGCGTTTAACCAGGTAATCGCTCTGATCTCTCATTCTGATCCGGAAGCCCTGGTTAGAGTGAAGGTCTTCAATGTGCCCACTGCCTCCCTGGACTTTTTCGCCGAAGATCTTCCTGCGATGGGCTACTGCACTTATTGGATCTGCCAATCTGACGAACCGGACGATGCCTATGAAGAGCCGGATGAGGATCTGGACGATTTCATCTCCAACCAATTCCTGAAAATCCAAGTCGCCGGTGATGATGGCAGCCTCAGCCTGACGGACCTCCGAACAGGTCGGGTTTTTGAGGGGCTGTGCCAGATTGTGGACGTGGGAGACCGGGGCGATGAGTACAACTTTACACCCCCCGAGCATGACACTGAGATCCGACCCACCCTGGTTTCTACATCCACGTACAAAACCAGCCTGTACGAGACTCTCATTCTGAGCCTGACGCTTGACCTGCCTGTCTCTCTGACGGAATCGCGTGACAGTCGCGAGGAAACCACCATTACCCACAACCTCGATGTTCTGATAACACTGGTCAAAGATGTACCCCAGGCAGAAGTCCAGGTCTACTTCGAAAACGAAGCACTCGATCATCGCCTTGGGGTATGCTTCAAAACCGGTCTGAAGGTAGATTCTGCCCGCTATGATGGGCATTACGATATCCTCACCCGCGCCATTGATCTCCCCAAAACCGATAGTTCCTGGCGAGAGTTGCCCCGCCCCGAAGTGCCCCAGCGCAGTTTCGTGGACGTGAGCGATGAGCAGGGCGGCTTGATGATTGCCAATCATGGCTTGCCTGAAGTCGCAGTGGTACGCGACGAGAATGGTGAGGCCGAAATCAACCTCACCTTGCTGCGTTGCGTTGGCTGGCTCAGCCGGGATGATCTCTGGAACCGGGTCGGGCATGCCGGCCCGCCTCTGATGACCCCCGACGCCCAGGAGTTGCGCCCCTATACCTTCGATTTCTGCATCATTCCGCACGGTCCGGACTTTTTTGAGGCTGTTAAGTTAGCGCAATCCTTCCAAACTGACCTGGACGTCAGAACCTCCAGCCTGCATCCAGGCAGTTTGCCTGCCGAAAGCGCCATGGTGGAAGTATCTCATGCGGAATTCATGATCACAGCCATCAAGGAAGCCGAAGATGAAAGCGGCTGGGTCGTGCGCGGCGTTAACCTGGGTGATGAAACCATCCACTTACATTTGAAACCTAATATGCTCAACAAAAGCGCTCATTTGGTGAACCTCGACGAAAGTCTCCTTCACGACCTGGTGCAACAGCCTGACGGTAGCGTGGAGCTTGAGGTTCCTTCAAGGCGCGTTATCAGCATCTTGTTCAAAATCACAGATTGAGATTCCGGTTTTGACACAAGTTGACTTCTTCATAGCGGACATTCCCATCCATGGGCGGCTGATCCTGGCGCCGATGGATGGCATCTCGGATGCAGCGTTTCGCCTGCTTACCCGCAGGCTTGGTTCTGCTTATTCCGTCTCCGAATTTATCAACACACTCGACTACGCCCATCAAAAAAACTATCAAAAGAAGCGCCTCCTCGCGCGTGACGAAGAACGTCCCTTCACGGCACAGCTGCTTGATAACGATGCTGTCCGTATGGCGGAGTGCGCCGCCCGCATCGAGGAAGAATTCCATCCCGACATGATCGACATCAACATGGGATGCGCCGCCAAAAGCGTGGCAGGTCGGGGAGCTGGCGTTGGAATGATGCGCAACCAGCAGCTGGTTAAAGATGCTGTTTTGCTTGTGTCGCGTGCTGTCAAGGTCCCTGTGACCGTCAAGATGCGTTTGGGTTGGGACAGTAATTCACAAAACTATCTCGAAATAGCCGGCCTGGCAGCAGAAAATGGCGCCAAGGCCATCGCGTTGCACGGACGCACCGGCAAGATTTCTTATCATAAACCTGCGCAGTGGCAGCCTATCGCTGAGCTAAAGCGTGCCTTTCCGCAGTTGCCTGTCATCGGCAATGGCGACGTCGCCACTCCCGCCGACGCGCGCCGTATGCTGGAGGAAACCGGCTGCGACGCAGTAATGATCGGACGGGCAGCCAAAGCCAACCCCTGGATCTTTTCCTGGCGCGATCGGGATGAGGTCAGCATCCAGGAAGTGGCAGATACCACTCTCTGGCAGTTGAAGGATATGATCGCAACAGACCCTGAGAACGCCATCATGCCTTTTCGTAAATACCTGAAGGCTTATCTCGAACCCTATCAGCTTCCGCGTGAAACCATGCGAGCCTTGCTTACCTGCAGCGATGCCAGCGAACTTTTAACCTTGCTTAATGATACCTTTACCAAACTGGGAGCAAGCTTAAAGTAAGTTCCTCCGGATGTACTTTCATCCGGAGTAAAATAAGAAAACTGAACAAACGAGGAGACCATTAAATGAACCCAAGTCAATCTTTTGAAGATCAGAGTTACAAGCGCGTTATCCGCGCCTGGACCATGTATGACTGGGCGAACTCCGCCTTCGCCACCACAATTATGGGCGCAATTTTGCCCACCTACTTTGCCACCTATATCGCCAGTGGCAATTCCGTTCCGATTTGGGGTTATGCGGTCGCCATCGGCAGCCTCATCGCTGCTTTGCTCAGCCCGATCCTCGGCGGCATCGCAGATTTCAGAGCCTCCAAGAAACTCTTTCTTGGGATTTTCGCAGCCCTCGGCATCATCAGCACCGCTTTGTTATTCTTTGTTTCCGGTCCGGAACAACAAACCCTTTGCATCGTGCTCTATATCCTTGGAACGATTGGATTTGCTGGCTCGCTGGTTTTCTACGACTCCCTGCTGCCGCATGTGGCAAAACCGGAAGATATGGACAAAGTTTCTTCCCGCGGATATGCTGTCGGGTATATCGGCGGTGGAGTGCTGCTGCTCATCAATGTCCTCATGATTTTCTTAGGACCAAACTTGTTGACAAATATGACCAACGAAGCAGCCACGCAATTGATGATGCGCCTCAGCCTGGCGAGTGTTGCGATCTGGTGGGCAGTGTTCTCCATTCCCCTTTTCCGAAGGGTTAAAGAGCCTGCCGCCATGGCAGAGAAACAAGAAATTGGGAAAAATGGCATCACTGTCAGCCTCCAGCGCCTTGGCAAGGCGTTTCGCGAGATCCGTGATTACCAGGATCTTTTCTGGTTTCTGCTGACGTTCCTGGTTTACTCCAACGGCATCGGCACCATCATTACCATGGCTGCTGCCTTTGCCACAGACCTGGGGTTCAGCACCATGACCGTGCTGGGTACCTTCCTGATGGTTCAGTTCGTAGCCGCGCCATTTGCTCTGCTTTTCGGCAGACTCGGCTCCAAGCTTGGCAACAAAAAGGCGATTTCCATCAGCCTGGTCATTTACACCCTGGTGGCAATTATAGGCTTCTTCATGACCAAAGATTGGCATATGTTCGCACTGGGCTTTGGTGTGGCAACCGTACAGGGTGGCAGCCAGGCTCTGAGCCGCTCTTTAATCGGTAAACTCATGCCTAAGAGTAAAACTGCAGAATTTTACGGCCTTTTCAGCGTTTCAGAGAAATTCAATACCATCATCGGTCCGGCAATCATGGCGTTGGTCACCCAACTCACCGGTAATGTCCGCCTGGGCATTATATCGCTGGTTATCTTTTTCATAGCTGGCATACTGATGCTCCAGAAGGTCGACCTCGAACGTGGCGCGCGCAAGGCAAAAGCGGAAGACGAACTCATGATTGTGGTTGAATGACCTTGAATTCCAAGTTAACCGCTAGTTTTAACCTCCCAATTACTCTGGGAGGTTTTTGTTATCATTTTGTAACAATTTTTAGATTCTCTTTACATCCTGCTCAAAGTGACTATAATTCTGTTGCTTAACATCACAATTCCGGGAGAATTGACAAATGAAGAAATTCCGCGTGGCGGTATTGGCAAACATCAAGGCAAACGCGCCTGCCTTTGAAGGCATGAGTGAGGATCAGTGGGACGATCTCGACTCAGAATCAACCGTCCTCTCTTTGCGCGATGCCATCCGCGCCGGTGGGCACGAATGTGAATTCCTCGAAGCCGACGAATCTATCATCGATACCGTTCGCGCTTACAAACCCGACATCTGTTTTAATATTGCCGAAGGCCATTTCGGCGACTCGCGTGAAGCGCAAATTCCCGCCATCCTCGAGAAACTTCAAATCCCCTACACCGGTTCAAAAGTGCTCACGCTCGCCCTCGCTCTTGACAAACCCATGACCAAGCGTATTCTCGCCTGGCACAACCTGCCTACGCCTGAATTTCAATCCTTTGAACGCGAAGATGAACCCCTGGAAGAGGGTATGCACTACCCCCTGTTCATCAAACCCAGCCGCGAAGGCACGGGTATGGGCATCTCTTATCAGTCCATCCTGCATAACGACGATGAACTTCGAACGCAGCTGCACTACATCCTTAAGCGCTACAAACAGCCAGCCTTGGTAGAGCGCTTTATTGAAGGGCGTGAGGTCACAGTCGGCTTGGTTGGCAATCTGATTGGCCCTGTTGCCCGCCGTATTCCCCTGGATGAAGACGCGCATCGCATTCACGCCGGCTTGCACTTTCTGCCACCCATGGAAGTAAATCTCGACCCCTACCTTGAGACCGATGGCGTCTACGGCAATTACCTGAAGACCGCCCTGGCTGCTGAACTTGAGTATCTCTGCCCTGCTCCATTGGACGAAGACATGGTGGATGAACTCAACTGGCTGGCAGCAGCTGTCTTCCGTGTTACAGGCGCTCTCGATTTCGCCCGAATTGACTTCAGGCTTGACAAGAACGACAACCTCAAACCTTACATCCTCGAGATCAATCCTCTGCCAGGATTGATGCCCAAGCTTTCTGACATTGTCATCGAAGCCAATGCTGACGGGATCAGCCATACCGATCTGATCAACCTGATCCTGAATACCGCGCTGGCGCGTTATGGCATGATTTAGTGCCGGTTTATGCCCGAAACTGTTCTGCGGTTGATGACCCCCGAAGATTACCCCGCGCTGTTCGCCCTTTGGAACAGCGTGCCGGATTTTAATAGGGGACTGCGCAGCCTGGACGACAGTGAAGCAGGCATCCTCAAGTTTCTTAAGCGTAATCCAACCACTTGTTTTGTAGCAGTAATTGCCGGTGAGATTGTTGGCGGCATCCTGGCCGGGCATGACGGCAGGCGCGGCTATATTTACCACGCCATCGTTTTGCCCCAACACCAGAGAAAGGGCATCGGAAAGCAACTGGCAGATGCTGCCTGTGAGGCGCTGAGAGCAGAAGGGATCAGCAAGGCTGGCTTGCTGGTCTTTGCGACAAACCAACAAGGCAATGCCTTCTGGGAAAGTCAGGGCTGGCAGACCCGCCCGGATCTCACCTACCGCAATAAGTCTCTCAACGAAGAAAACATCTGAATCTACCTCCGCCTTTCTTCCAGCCTGAAGGAAAACACGCCGCGATGAGGCTCAGCCTCTCAACCAGATAACCAAATCTTTCCCTTCTAATTTCCAATTGGCACGATTCGTGCTGCGATTCAGGATGAACCATTCGTTTAGTGAAAGGAGGCGCAATGGCTCATTGGTCCTTTTGTGGCATGAATTGTGAGGAATGCCCTGTCTACCAAGCCACCCAAAAACAGGATCAGGCGCACAAGGTCTGGCTGGCAGCAGAGTATTCGAGTGAAAGCAGCTGGTATTCTCCATCAGAAATGACTTGTTATGGCTGTCATAGTGAGCAAAGGCTCGAGAGTAAAATGGGACAGGCTTGCCTGCTGAGAAAGTGCGGTTTGAACCGTGTCCATCAGACCTGCGCTGAATGCCCTGACTTTCCCTGCAGCCTGATTGAGCGCTACGTCTCCATCGAGACCGATGCCCGCTGCCAGCTCCAACTTTGGCATGAACGCCTGACAGCGACTGTGTAATTCCCCTCTTAATAAGATTGTTTTTGTGACTTACTTCCTCTGATTAATCGACAAAAAATGCCCGCTCCTTGGGCGAGACAAGATGATTGTAGGGATGACACATGTCTCACTCCGACCAAGGGATTGTTTCCCCAATAAATAAAATTGAATGGTTGTGGGATCTGTGCGGTGGGAGTAAACCCCCACCGTACGAAGTAAACCTAACCGAACGAAATAAATCACCACCGTACGGGTGAGTCTTGGTACATCGCGATTCGTGTATGTCCTGAATAATAAACTGTTTAAATCAATGTATGCCAATGTAGGGCGAAATTGAGGGCATCGTGAACGATGTGATGTGCGAACGTATCGTGCCCTCAATTCGCCATTGACGATGACCTAAGTGGCTGGGCTCGTTGATTGTAAATATTCGATGGCGTGTTGGCGGATTGAACCCCACAAAAAGGTATGGGGCAGCCAGCACAATTTAGGTTCAATTGGTAATACATTCGGTGCGTTCAATCTCGCCCTACAACCGAGTCGAGTTCAAGCAAATGTCGGAGTGAGCCTGCGGAAGGCGTGTGTAGGAAAAGGCTTTGTGGCAGTCTCATTCCGACCTACGAATCCATTTTAAAAGTGAATTCGATTAACATTTCTGGTGCTTCCAATCTCGCCCTACAAAAAACCGGCGAAATATCGCCGGTTTTTGTCATATTTCTACTAAACAACTACAACTTGCCCCTCATGCGCGGGTCGAGCACATCCCGCAGCGCATCGCCCACCAGGTTCCAGCCCATCACAAAAAAGGTTAGGGTCAACCCTGGGTAGACCACAATGTACCAATAGCGATCCAAATTGGTAATCCAATTTCGTGCAAAGCTGAGGATTTGCCCCCAGTCGGCGTAACCGACTTCGGTACCAATTCCAAGGAAAGAGAGCGCAGCAAAACTCAAGACCACATCGCCAATGCCGAGGCTTGCCAAGACCAGCGTGGGGAAGATCGCGTTAGGCAGAACGTGTTTAAATAAAATGCGGTTTTTCTTCACACCCGAAACTTTGGCAGCCAGAACAAAATCGCGTTCCTTGATAGACAGGATGTCGGAACGAATAACGCGAGCGTAACCCATCCAGCCGAAGGTAGTCATGGCAATCAATGGTGGCCACAAACTGCGTCCGAGAACAGGGGTCAGAACTGCCGAAAAGATCAACGCCATCATGATATAAGGAAGTGTCATGAAAATATCCGTGATCCTCATGATGATGTTATCCACCCAACCGCCATAATAGCCTGCAATGGAACCCAATACTACGCCAATGATCACCGTCACAGCCACGACCAAGAGACCAGTCTTGAAAGCGGTTCGGGCACCCCAGACAATACCATACAAAATGTCATACTGACCCTGCGTGGTTCCCAGCACATGCGTCATTTCGGTTTTACCGGTCAAAGGTTCATACCAAAATGGCAAATCAGGTACTTTACGAGTCCACTCTGCTCCAGGACCCCTTGGTTCACCGCTATAGCCATCGCGGGGCATTTTATAGGGGTCTTTATCAACAGGAGGCATGATCGCAGGAGCAAAAACTGCGATCAGAACAAAAATCAGGATCAAAATAAAACCAATAATAGATGCTGGCGTTTTGAATAAGCCTTTAACAATACGATAGTTATCCGTTCCCAACGTTTTTTCCAGCCAGGTGATCTTTCGGTCACTAAAGACCTCATCGAGCATACGGTTGTCACCAGTCGGGATCATTTCAGGTTGTTCAGTCATCTGGGCTCCTTATGCAAGACGGACTCTGGGGTCAATAAAGGCGTAGACTACGTCCACGATCAGATTTGCGATGATCAGGATCGCGCCACTGAAAATTGCCAGACCAAGCACTGTGACAACATCCAGTTGAGCAGCAGCATCTGCAGCCGCCTTGCCAATTCCAGGGTAATTGAAGACAGTTTCTGTAAGCACAACACCACCCAGCAGACCAACGATGCTGGAGCCAGCCATGGTTACGATTGGCAGCATGGCATTTGGTCGGGCGTGTTGATTGATAACGGCGTTTTCGCTCAAACCTTTGGCGCGCGCGGTTGTGACGTAATCCATGCGCAGTGTCTCGAGCATGGATGAGCGCATCACACGCACATAGGTTGCCCAATTGATATAAGACAAAGTCAAAATTGGCATGATCATGTGCCTGAGCGCATCCCAAAATACATCAAAGCGCAGGTTGAGCAAGGCATCTATTGAAAGCAAATGCGTATATTGTTTTAATTCACCTGAAAAGATAAGCTGGCTAACCCAATCCGACATTTTTCCAGGAAAGAAGATTTGCGGTCCAGCGTAAAGCAGCATCAGCAGCAGCAAACCAAACACGAAAGACGGGAAGGATGTGCCAATGATGCTATACACCCTGGCAGCCTGATCGATGAACTTGTTTTGGTTCACCGCAGCTTTCACACCCAGCCAGATACCCACTGAGAGCATCGGGTAAACAGTCCACAAAGCCAGATCCACCGTGTTCGGGAAGCGATTCCTGACGATATCGATAACATCCTGTGAAGCAGAACGGGAGTAACCAAAATCGCCAAAGAGAATACCGCCATCACGTTCTCCGGTAACGGGGTCTTTCACACCGACGAGCCATATTCCATATTGCGTCAGGAATGGCTTATCCAGCCCGTATCGTGTAATAATGCCCTGGATCTGCTTATCATTTTTGGGGAAATCCTTGACATATAGTGCCGATCTTTCGACCGGGCCCAGCAATTGCAGCATGCTAAAGATGATCAGCGTGACTCCGATCAATAAAATTGGCACCATCAGCAAACGACGAATGATGTAGTTGGTCATAAAGTTTCCTCACAGTTCATTTTGCCTTCGGAACAGGCAGAAAATCGTTCAGCTCATTCCGAAGAAAAAATGACTTCGGATCTGCGGGAGCCCCTGAGGGCTCCCGCAGTTCGAGTCTAAGTTACTGACTACTCAACATAGAAGTTAAAGATCAAAACATCCTGCTGTAAAGCCGGGCGTCCGTAATAGAGACGCAGGGGCTGACCATTACCCTCAGTACAGCCTTCGGTGCTGAAGCGATCCAAGCCAAGCAAGGATGTATCGACAACGCAAACGGGAATGGGATCGTCATACGCATTGGTCTCAGGGTTGTAAATCGCGATCTCGCCGACCAGCTGATCCACCTGCGGACGCATGGCGGTATCGACATCGATGATGTCAGCTTCACCAGCCTGAAGCATCGCAAAGCGGGTACCAAATTCAGGTACGATCTTAATTGCGACACGTTCAGTCTTGGCGGGTTCGCCCCAATAACCATCGAAAGCGGTCAAAACAATTTCCTCACCAGGTGTCCAGTGATCCAGCTTGTAGGCACCGGTACCATTGGCTATCTTGCTGAAAGGATCGTCTGCAGAGACCATAGCATAGTAATTCTGCCAGGTATCGCATTCGCCATTCCAACCGCCGTTTTCAACAACCCATTCCTTGTCCATGATGGAACCCCAGCCTTGGGCAATAGTGGCCAACCAGGGGCCCCAGGCTTGTGCAAGGGTGATGGTGACAGTATTTGCTTCATCATCGGTAGCGAAGTGAGAGTAAACCGTCTCGCAAGCTGCAACCAGTTTTTCGGGAGGATTGGTGATGAGAGTTTCGCGGCTGTCAGCGGAAGCGAAGTCATCTACGATACCGGTGATATCATCGATTCCAACACCGAGGATTGGTTCAGCCAGGAGCCACTGCGGTGAGGAGTAGCCACCCTGCAGCAGACCGCGGACAAAGGAGTAAACCACATCTGATGGGGTCAAATCGCCACCTTCGTGGAATTTGACACCATCGCGGAGTTTGAAGGTCCATGTAGTGCCATCTTCGGAGACTTCCCAGGATTCGGCTAATTGACCAACAAATTTATCGGTGGCGATGCCATCATAGAAAACGAGTGTTTCGTAAACATTCTGGATGACTTCACCGCTGGCGGTATCGTAGCTCAAAGCTGGGTCCAGCGTATCGGCATCACCAATGGTAGCGTTCACGATGGTTGTGGGGTCAGCCCCGCCGTTCTTGGAAATGGTCTTGTAATCTTCACCCGAGAAAATTGGGTTCATCACACGACCAGATAAGTAGGACTGTTCGTAACCGTGGGCGGTCACCAAGACAACAGGGATACCGACAGCCTGATCAAAGTAGAGTTGGTTCATTTGCTGATAGACTGCATGCCGTTCAGCAGGATCGATCAGGCTAACACCTTTATCCAGGAGTGCTTTGAATTGAGCTCTCAGGTCTTCTGGCAGGTTCTGGCGGGCGCCATAGGTGCCAGTGGTGTAGGGCTGATACCAGTTGTGGGGATCATGAATATCTTCCTGCCAGCCAGCAACCATGATGGGGAGTTTATGGGCGCGTTGGGCAGCCAGGTAGGCAGGCCAGGGCAGACCAAGTACTTCAATGACAAATTTGTCGTTGATCTCAGCCAGGTTGTTCTGCAAAATTTCTGCATATGTCTGACGGGTGGCATTACCAGTGTTGTAACCCATCTGAAGTCTGAAACCCATTTCCCAGACATCATCAGGATCTTCACCAGCGGGGATACCATCTTTATCGACGTCAGCCAGTTTAAATTCTTCAGCAGCCTTTTCGAGGTCAAACGTGAAGTGAGGGGCATCAGGATCGTAACCAGGCATACCAACCAAGGCCAGACCAGTGGACTGGATAGCTTCGCCCTGGTAGATTTCGTTAATGACGGCATCCCAATCGAAGGCGTATGCAAAACCGCGGCGAATGTGGACATCATCGAAGAAGGTTGGCGGAGCGCCATTGCCATCGAGCTTATTCGATCCCAGGTACTGACTCATCGAGACGGGTTCTTCCACCACAGGTTCCTCGGTGGGTTCTTCTGCCACGGGTTCCTCGGTGGGTTCTTCTGCCACAGGTTCCTCGGTGGGTTCTTCTGCCACTGGGGGCTCAGTAACAACAGGGGTTGTGGTTTGGCATGCTGAGAGAAGCATGCCGAGAACTAACACTAAAGCAAGTAAAACTGAAAACTTACGCATTTTTCTCCTCCTTGAGAGAATGAATTTGGATCTATCTACTCAGTTTCGTCATTTTAAGATTGAATTTTCCTCAAATGTGACCTCCTTTAAAGGGCTGGGAACCTCGGCCTTAAAACACTCAACAAAGTGACCCGGCAGGATTTCACGGAATTCCGGCCTACCCTTTTCGCATTCTTCATCCGCCTTGGGGCAGCGTGTTCTAAAACGGCAGCCAGAAGGTGGATTTGCAGGCGATGGCACATCGCCTTCCAAGACGATACGCGATCGCTTGCGATAATGCTCAGGATCCGGAACCGGAATGGCTGATAGTAAAGCCTGGGTATAAGGGTGAAGAGGATTGTTATAAATTTCATTGCGATCTGCCAGTTCAACGATAATGCCGAGGTACATTACCGCGACACGATCACTGATGTGGCGGACCATGGAAAGGTCATGCGCAATGAACAGATAAGTTAGATTGAGCTCTTTTTGAAGATCTTCGAATAAGTTGATAATCTGCGCCTGGATGGACACATCCAGCGCTGAGATAGGCTCATCGCAGACGATAAAAGCTGGGTTCAGTGCCAATGCCCGTGCAATGCCAATACGTTGGCGCTGACCGCCAGAAAACTCATGTGGGAAGCGGTAGATGAAGTCGGGATCCAAGCGAACCAAGCGCATCAACTCTTTAACGCGATTATCGAGTTGTTTACCTGTAGCCATGCCAAATGCTAGAAGCGGTTCGGAAATGATATCGCGAACAGTCATACGCGGGTTGAGGCTGGCATAAGGGTCCTGAAAGATCATCTGGATTTCTTTGCGCATCAAACGCATTGGTTCTTCTTTGAGACTAACCAAGTCAATATCTCTGAAGTAAACATGACCGGCGGTGGGCTTGTAGAGCTGTACGATTGCCCGGCCTGTCGTGGTTTTCCCACAACCAGATTCCCCTACCAAACCCAAGGTCTCGCCCTTCTTAACCTGGAACGACACCCCGTCCACAGCTTTTACTGACCCAACTTGTCGGCGAATAACACCCCGGTAGATAGGGAAATGCACCTTTAGATCTTCTACTCTGATCAATGTTTCTTCGTTATTAGACATCCCGCACGCTCCCATCTTTAGTGTTCACCCAGCAAGCTACCCGATGACCCTCCTCGATTTCTATCAACGGTGGGTTGACCAGTCTGCATTTCTCAATCACCCATTTACAACGTGGAGCAAATGGGCAGGAATGAGGTTTCTTATAAAGCATTGGGGGCATCCCATCAATGGAATACAAGCGTTTGCGTCCTTCACTTTGTATCTGGGGTAAGCTGCCTAATAGACCGATGGTGTAGGGATGCAATGGGTTACGATACAGATCGTCAATCAGGGAATCTTCGATAATAAAACCGCCATACATTACATTCACGCGATGAGCAACACTGGCGACCACGCCAAGATCATGCGTGATCCAGATGATCGCCATACCTACTTCCTCGCGCAATCGGATGACAAGTTCAACGATCTGCGCCTGGATGGTAACGTCCAACGCCGTGGTCGGCTCATCCGCAATCAGGATCTGCGGAGCACAACTGAGTGCCATGGCGATCATGACACGCTGACGCATACCGCCGGAATATTGATGTGGATAGTCCTTCAATCGGTCTGCTGCCCGGGGGATGCCGACCAGCTCAAGTAATTCGATCGATCGATCGCGCGCTTGTTCCTTAGTTAGACCCAGGTGCAGCATCAGCGGTTCCGCCAACTGCTTCCCGATGGTCATGACCGGATTCAAAGAGGTCATGGGGTCCTGAAAGATCATGGAAATCTGACCACCTCGGACGTGCCGAATTTCCTCATTCGACATTTTGAGCAAGTCTTTCCCCTTGAACATGGCTTGCCCAGCCACGATCTTGCCAGGGGGTTGTTGGATCAGTCGGAGGATGGAAAGCATCGTTACACTCTTGCCGCAGCCACTTTCGCCGACAACTCCCAACGTCTCCCCTTCCTTGAGTTTGAAATCGACGCCATTAACAGCATGGACAATCCCTTCCGGGGTGTTGAACTGCGTTTCCAATCCTTGAACGTTCAGAAGTTCGCCTGTCATCAATTATTCCTTAATCAAACTTTGTTAGGCATCAGCC
>Ga0079099_1033886_pt1 | contig 21255 bp, 15 predicted proteins | sample ADurb_H2B_02_Slu_FD_77098 | JGI IMG/M metagenome (GOLD analysis project Ga0079099, IMG submission 77098) | Active sludge microbial communities from Illinois, USA, of municipal wastewater-treating anaerobic digesters - ADurb_H2B_02_SludgeMetaT... | ecosystem: Engineered > Bioreactor > Anaerobic >... | reverse complement strand
GAGTAGTTTACAATCTGTTAGTTATGAAAAAAACAGCAGGCTCAAAATTTATTCAACAAGAACAAGCAACATTAGGCAGAATGATCGGCTTGTATTGTAACGCAAAGCACAACACCCAGGATAGTTTGTGCCCGGATTGTCAGGAACTGTTCAATTACGCCAGGGAACGGGTGGGACGCTGCCCGGTACACTGCAATCTAGGTTCCTATCAGGAGAGCAACTATGACTTGGAGCATTTACTTTTTAGGTATACTTTTTGCACTCTTTTGCACTCTACTGTATAATAAGACAAACTTGGAAAACTTAGCGCCTGACCTGCTACGGCAGATGACGAGGTGGGAGGTTTCTTCTCGCAAGGGAAGACTAACCATGACAACATGGGAAAATCGATAGATCGGCGGATGCCTCCAGGGTTAACTCCCTTTTTTCAAGATAGATAAAAGAAAAAATGAGGAGCACTTATGTGTGGAATTGTTGCTTACATTGGCGGACAGGATGCCACGCCTATAGTCGTTGATGGACTAAAAAAACTTGAGTACCGTGGTTATGACTCCGCTGGTATAGCTATTCTTGATGATGGCAAAATCGAGATCAGAAGGGCTGCCGGTAAAGTCGCGTTGTTGGAAACGCTGATTGAAAAAAATCCAGTCCAAGGAACCACAGGAATCGGACACACCCGTTGGGCAACGCATGGTGCCCCCAGCGAGCTCAACGCCCACCCTCATCTCGGGATGGCCGGCAGGATTGTCATTGTCCATAACGGCATCGTTGAGAACTATCTTTCTCTCAAGGAAGAATTAGTGTCTGAAGGTGTTGTTTTTAAATCTGAAACGGATACTGAGACCATCGCTCATCTTATTGAAATTTTCTACAACGAAACAAACGACCTCACTGCGGCTGTTCAAAAAGCACTCAAAATGATCAAAGGTGCTCATGGTTTGGTTGTTATGTCAACCGTTGAACCAGAAAAGTTGATTGCAGCCCGGTTAGGAAATGCAGGTGGAGTTGCGCTCGGAATTGGTGAAAATGAGATGTTCATCGCCAGCGATATACCCGCTATTATGGGTCATACTCGAAAAATTGTCTTCTTAGAATCCGGTCAGTTCGCAATCGTTCGGAGAGATGGATTTTCAATTCATGACCTGGAAGGCAACCCAGTTAAATCTGAAATTCAAAACATACCTTGGGACCCTATCTTTGCCGAGAAGGGTAAGTATCGCCACTTTATGCAAAAGGAAATCCATGAGCAAGTGCGCTCCTTATCCGACACGCTTAGCGGTAGAGTTGATTTTCAGGATTATCGGATCATCTTACCAGGTTTAAATTTAAACAAAGAAAAAGCACAGAAGATCAAGAAAATTTTCATTACAGCTTGTGGAACGGCTGCCTATGCTGGTATGGTCGGCAAATATCTGATTGAGCATATTGCTCGAATCCCGGTTGAAGTTATGGTTGCATCTGAATTTCGTTACTGTGACCCCATTTTAGAAGACGGAACGGTTGTATTGGCAATCTCCCAATCTGGTGAAACTGCTGATACACTGGCGGCAATGGAGGAAGCACGAAAAAAAGGCGCGACTTTATGGTCAATCGTGAACGCGATTGGTTCGCAGGCGATACGCATAGCTGATGGTTGTATTTCTATGCAAGTGGGACCTGAAATTGGAGTGGCTTCGACCAAAGCTTTCACTGCGCCAATCCTTGATCTCTATATGATTGCAGTTTATCTGGCAGATCTGAGGGGTACGATTGACCGAGACAGGCGATTAGAACTCGTCAAAGATTTATTGACTGTACCATCTTTGGTTGAAAAAGCCCTGGAGAACGACAGAGCAGTCAAGCAAATCGCTAATCGTTACAAAGACATCAAAGGCGCATTGTATATTGGCAGAGGAGTAAATATGCCAATTGCGTATGAAGGTGCATTGAAGTTGAAAGAAATATCTTATATTCATGCTGAAGGTTATCCAGCGGGTGAGATGAAACATGGTCCGATTGCCTTGGTAGACAAGGATTTGCCGGTAGTCGTTATTGCTACTCAAGATCCCTGGTACGACAAAGTGATCAGTCAGATTGAACAGGCTAAAGCACGCAGTGGTAAGGTTTTGGCAGTAGCTACAGAGGGTGATGAACTCATCCCGACAATAGCGGATGAAATTTTCTGGATACCTAAGACTCCCTGGCTTTTGAGCCCGGCAGTGACAATCATTCCGCTGCAACTGTTTGCCTATCATATTGCGGCTTTTCGTGGATTGGATATTGACCAACCAAGGAACCTGGCAAAGTCGGTCACAGTAGAATAATCGCTACCTTTTATCTAAAAAGTTAACCATAAAAGGGATACTGTTTCATATTTGCATATTTCAGAAAAGTTCAGTCAAGGAGAGTTCTTTATTCATCCTATTCTTGAGTAATTGTACCCAATCTTTGGAAGCCTCTGAACAAGAGAAGATAGGCAAAGAGGCAGAGATTGGTTGATAAAGCAAAGGCGTGGGGTTTCGAGTGGAAAGTCTCTGTCTGTTGTCATTCACATAACCGTGAAAGACAATCTTGGAGAGGGTATCTTTGCGTCTCAGAAAAGCAAGCATGGATTGAGCGCCATCGACCGACCAAGAGAAACCACGTCCACGCATTCATTGTCGGACAAGTTTTTCGCCGTTGGCTTCTGCACAACCCAGAGTGCCTGATTTCAGATCCGAAGGTAAGCGATACTTGAGGTCAGGCAGAGCGTGCTGGTTGTTCTTAAGATAATCCAAAGTGCGCTTTAGCAACGTGGCCTGTTTGCCCTTGGTCTGGTTGATCAATTCCAGGATTTGAGGTTTGACAGTATCGAAGGGCTGGGAGAAAAGAGCGTCCAAGAGCACCTGGCTATTGGTCAGTTTGCTGAAGGCAGAGTGAACAGTGCGAGCTGTCCCTGACCTGTCATCCCTGACCCTTGCGCTCACACGCTCTGGTGTTATACTTTTTTCTTAGTTGCGATGACGCAGGACGAGTACGCCGTTATCCACCGCCAGTGAAGCAGGGAGAGTGTGAACCTGCCCGGTTGGAACCGCTGAAAACCCCCTGCCAGCTTGAGTCTGAACGGCATACGCCTACTAAGACGAACGGAAGCCCCGTTACCGGCATTTTGAGATGCTTCGCTAGGAGCAATCTGGGTGGAACCGCGTGAGAGACCTCTCGCCCCAGAGCGAGGGTCTTTTTGTTTTAAGTCCGGCTGTACCAAAAGACCCCGGAAAAATCTCATCCTACAACCGGCAAGGAGGAAGAAATGTCACATCAAAATGAGGATTACGAAAAATCAGAACTTTATCGAATCCGCCACTCCACTTCCCATGTCATGGCAGAAGCGGTGCTGGAGTTGTTCCCCGAAGCGAAGATCGCCATCGGACCAGCTATTGAAGACGGCTTTTATTACGATTTCGATCTCCCCCGAAGCCTCACCCCGGAGGATCTGGAAGTCATCGAAAACCGCATGAAGGAGCTGATCAAGGCGAAGGAAACCTTCGTTTATCGCGAGGTCAGCGCTGACCAAGCCCGCCAGATCTTTAAAGACCAGCCCTACAAGCTGGAACTGATCGATGGTTTGGAGCATGGCAACCTGGATGACGACGGCAATCCCACCCAGGAAAAACAGATCATCTCAACTTACCAATCCGGTAAGTTCATCGACCTGTGCCGCGGGCCGCACGTGGAGTCAACCGCGCAAATCAATCCTAATGCGATCAAATTGCTGAATGTCGCGGGCGCTTATTGGCGCGGCGACGAAAAACGCCCCATGCTCCAGCGCATTTATGGCACCGCCTGGGAAAGCAAAGATCAGCTCAAGGAGTACCTCTGGAAACTCGAGGAAGCCAAAAAACGCGACCACCGCAAGCTCGGCAGGGAACTTGACCTATATAGCTCCAATGACGAGGTTGGTCAGGGTTTGATCCTCTGGCACCCCAATGGGGGCATGATCCGCCACCAGATCGAGCGCTACTGGGACGACCAGCATATCGCCAACGGTTACGACCTGGTCTACACGCCCCATATTGGCAAAGCCAGCTTGTGGGAGACGAGCGGTCATTTGGGGTTCTATAAAGAGAACATGTATTCCCCGATCCAAATCGAGGAGCAGGAATATTACATCAAGCCGATGAACTGCCCCTTCCACCTGCACATCTACAAGAGCCAGCTGCGTTCTTATCGCGATTTGCCGCTGCGATTTGCCGAAAAGGGCACGGTCTATCGCTATGAGCGCTCGGGTGTGCTGCACGGTCTGATGCGCGTCCGCGGCTTCACCCAGGATGATGCCCACCACTTCTGCCGGCCGGACCAAATGCCCGAAGAAATTGACTTTACACTCAATTTCAGCATGAACATGCTGCGCGCTTTTGGTTTCAAGGATTTCCAGGCATATCTGAGTACCAAGCCAGAAAAGAGCGTGGGCGATGACAAGATGTGGCACGATGCCGAAGTTGCCCTGGAAGAAACACTGAAGCGCGTGGGCGTCCCCTACGAGGTGGATGCCGGCGGTGGCGCCTTCTACGGACCCAAGATCGATCTCAAGGTCAAGGATGCCCTCGGGCGGGAATGGCAGCTTTCGACCATTCAGTTTGACTTCAATGAGCCAGAACGCTTCGATTTGAGCTACATAGGGGAAGATGGCAAGGAACACCGCCCCTACATGGTGCACCGCGCTTTGCTTGGCTCGATGGAACGCTTCTTCGGCGTGCTGATTGAGCATTATGCCGGCGCGTTCCCGGTTTGGCTTTCGCCGAAACAGGTGACCCTGATCCCGATTGCCGACCGACACAACGACTATGCGCGTGAGGTGGCCGCCCGCTTGAAGAAAGCCGGCTTACGCCTGACGGTGGATGATGGTTCAGATCGTATGAACGCCAAGATCCGCAACGCCCAGAAGCAGAAAGTGCCATATATGCTCGTCATCGGTGACCGTGAGATGGAAGAAGGCCAGGTTGCTCTGCGCAGGCGCAGCGGTGAAAGCCTGCCAGCCATGAGCGTGGATACGTTTATCGAGCTTGCCTTGCGCGAGATTGACGAGAAGGTTTAATGTATTGAAATTGACCCGCATTAGAGGGAGGCGTTCAGGTCTTTTGAAACGCAAAAGCGGCTGATTTTCAGCCGCTTTTGTGTGGGTGGTATAGGACTCGAACCTACGACCTTTGCGATGTCAACGCAACGCTCTAACCAACTGAGCTAACCGCCCATAGAGACAAGCATTATACCTGAGCCAAATAGATTTCGCAAGCCAAATTTGACGTTTTATTGTGACGTTTTATTTCTAATTTGTAAGGTGCCATGCATCTAGGAGAATGCTTTCCACGATAAAGGCTGTGAATGGTCTGCACATTTGGTCAGACCACGACTTCAACCATCACTCGATTGTCACGTAGGGTCGACGCCCGCGTTAATCGCAATGAGTGACCGGGAAATTCGGTTCGGAAAAGGCAGTCCTTTTCCCTACGGGAGTAAGACAGGTGCATCGATCGGAAAAATGGGGGTAAATCGACGAGAACCTTGTAGGGTTGACGCCTGCGTCAACCATGATTGGTGACAGGGAGGTTGTGGGATTAATGCCTGCATAAACTATTATGTCCGATGGGTAGCATTCTAAGATTTATCGCTGTTCAAAACCTCCCCCTGAGGTATGCCTCTACCTTCTTTCAATGAGGAACAGGCAGGCCAGTTCCCTACGACGACCAGATTACAATAATGAACAAGCGGGTCATTTCCCGACCTCGAATGAAATTGCGATGTCTCGGAGGGCACCACGTTTTCAACCAACCCAAAGCATCATTCCTTACTTTGTGCTGTGCTAAGGTAGAATCAAGGTGAAATCGATTGGAGAGCTAGAGCATGGCAGATCTTCAGCAGGTCAAATTTGAAAAGATGGTGTATGGCGGCGATTGCTTGGGGCGCCTGGCGGATGGACGGGCGGTGTTTGTGCCCTTTGTGCTGCCTGGGGAAACAGCCGAAATTGAGATCAATGAAAGCAAGCAGCGTTTCGCCAGCGGGCGAGCCGTGAAGCTGTTTGAGGAATCACCCGACCGGATCGCCCCTCCTTGCCCCTACTTCTCGGTTTGCGGCGGCTGCCATTACCAGCACTTGGGCTACACGCAGCAGCTTGAGCTGAAAAAAGACCTTGTCAGAGATCAACTGGAGCGGCTTGGCAAGCTCAGCGACCTGCCCGAAATTCCAATCACTGGGAGCCCAACTGCTTTTGGCTACCGCAACCAGGTTCAGTTCCACCCAGTGAAGAGTGAGAAAGCAGAAGCTTCTGCGAGCCTGGGTTTTAAACGAGCCTCTTCAGACGAAGTGCTGCCGATCGAAAAATGCCTCCTGATCCCGGATGAAATGAATGAGCTCCTCACCCAAATCGAGCTGGAAGCAGGATCCGCTATCACGCGCATTGCGATGCGCAATGACAGCGATGGCGAAATCATGCTTGTCTTCGAAGGAGAGAGCGATGAGCCGCCTGAACTCTCGCTCGATTTACCAGTGTCCGCAACTTATCTCAGCTCGGACGGACGCAGCTTGAATTTGGGGGGCAATGACGCCCTGGTTTATCACGTTTTGGGGAAGGAATTCCTGGTCTCGCCCGAATCCTTCTTCCAGGTGAACTTGCCTGTGGCGGAGGAGATGGTTCTTCACGTTCTTGGGCTGCTTGAAGGCCGGAAAAACCTGTCCATCCTCGAGCTCTACAGCGGGGTCGGGCTTTTCAGCCGATTTCTTGCCCCTCTTGCCAGCCGGTTAACCGCCATCGAGAGCGCTCCTTCGGCTTGCTTTGATTTCGCGGGAAACCTGGACGAGTTTGAGAATATCAGCCTCTACGAAGGCGCTGTTGAAGTGATCCTGCCAGAGATCGTTGCGCAGATCAAACCCACCGATCTGGTGGTGCTCGATCCACCGCGCGCTGGCCTCAACGCCAAAGCCCGCCAGGCACTGATCGACCTGAACCCTAAGGAAATCATCTATATCTCCTGCGACCCCAGCACCCTCGCCCGCGACCTAAAACACTTCAGCGAAGCCGGCTATTGCCTGCAGAATGTGCATGCCTTCGATATGTTCCCCCAAACCGCCCATGTTGAGACGGTGGTGTTACTTTCAAAGGTGAATAAATAGAAGGATCTAAATCAGACCATGAGTTCCGAGTCTATTTTTACCGGACCGAGATGGAAACTCTCACGTTCGAGAGTGGCGCGGATGTGACTTTTAAACCGACCGCAATCGTGAATTACAAAGCCACTGACGACACACTTGCCCACGGACTATCACAAACAGGAGTTTTCAATTGAGGATATCGATGGAAGGTGGATCGGTTTTGGAATAAATGAAACCCGGACAACTGACATTGTCCAAGACGGAGGGTAGAATCATTCCATATCTTCCCCTCCAGAAAGAAAAATTACGTATAAAAGATTAAGAGTAGCCCTGATTGGCGGTGCCATCCTGGGGATTGTCTGTGTGGTTTTGGTTTCCTTTGCCCACTACAGCTCCACCGGTTTCCAGGATCATATTAGTTTCATCGCAGGTGTGGTGTATGGCGTCATCCTTGAAACCTGGCTAAGCCAACCTGAAAAACAACTATGAGAGTAAAGTAAACCAAGACCAAATTAAAGCTTAAAATTGAGGGGGTTATTGATGTTTCCAGTATAATTATAGGACATTCTATGTAGCCTGCTCCTTCGTTCTTTCGTAAAGTTACATTAATATTGAGGCAATGCGCCTCACACCGGCGACAACGCGACACAGTATAATTGTGAGATAAAATTAACTAATAATTATTTTCCTAAGACGCAGAAATTAAATTCGATTGCCTGAACAACAAAAGGAGACAAGAATGAAAAATAACCTTATTAAAACTAATTACATGATAAGAACAATCAGGCAATCGTTGACTTTTCTTTTGGTGTTCATTGTGCTATTAGGTCTTGTTGCCTGCGGGGAACAAAACCCCGTCGAAACAGAAACGGTAACTGGGACACAGGAATCTGAGACTCAGACTATCCAAGTGGCTACTGAAGTTGTCGAAACAGAACCGGTCATTGTCGAACGGGAGTTAGGTCCCGAGCCTCTGCAAACGGCAAATGAAGCCACAGCGTTAGCGTTGAGATATTACATCTATTCACGGCTCAAGACTGAAGAACTCATTCAAGCAGATTTTGAGTCCATGCCCGAAGGGACGTTTCAAAGCCAAATGGATGAGCTCGTCTCAATTTGGCAAACAGCAGAAACTCTCACTTCAGAGGCTGAACTTATCACCGATCAAGCGGTCATGCTATTGGAAACAGCATCTGATTATCAGACAAGTGTTTTCGATCCGTTACAAATGCAATTCAAAACCCTCGCTTCGAAAGGATCGGATGTTCCAGCGATTGCTCTTGCCAGTTATTCCAGCCAAGTCATCGACCGGCAAACCTGGGCTGAAAACCTTTCGAAGCAATATGACGCGTTACGAGGCGCACAGCGATATAAACAGCTTGCACAGCAACTGGGCACTGATACAAAAACAGCTGTTGAACAGATGGCATTAGCGCAGAAAATCATCCGCAATGCTGCAGACCTTGAGGAAGCTCAAGCAGAGGTAAACGCGTATACCAGCAGCATCAATATTGTTGAGGGATACAAAACAGCCAGCAAGGTAGGACTTTTCGTTGGGGCAACCATCGCAACCGGCGGAGGAAACCTGACCGCACTGGCTGGCAGCAGCATGTCCCTGGGCACGGCTGGAGCAGTGATCGTAGGTGGAGTGGATTGCATTGTTGACGTTGGGCAGACCACCAGCTCCATCATACTTGGTGAAGACCATCAGGTAACAGTCGATTTTCAAACAGCCGGGGATGTGATCCAACCAGTCTCAATGGTTGTGAGCCTGGTCACATTGGATCCCAACGCTGCAGTTGAGCAGATCGCCTTGTTAGGCGAAGCGATGATGGAGTGGAGTAATCCTGGCAAAGTCACCGGAATAGCAGTGGAAATGACCAAAAATGGGACCTCACGCGTGTTGGCAAGGCTGATTGAATTAATGGGCGAAAGCATCCCAGACGTTGAGAAGACACTGGAAGGGCTAAAACTGCATTATCCAAAAGAGGAAGGAACTTCTCTATCAGAGCTGATATTGGCCAACAGCGTTGGTTCCGAAGAGGCTCAAGCAAAAATGCAAGAGCTCAGGGCTCAAATCGCCCAGCTAGCTGGAGAAGATGTGGACCAAAGTCAGGAAGAAGGAACCCTGACTGGGGAACAACAGGAACCTGCCGCAGACTCCATCACGACGAATGGCATGGCCGGCACTTACAGCGCCAGCGCAGAGTTACTATCCACCGCGGAAGATATAGAAGCTGAAAGCAGCCTGCCTGTAACTTTGCAGCTCAACGAAGGCGGTACGGGCACAGCAAACGTTAACGGCTTTAGCGGCGATGCACAATACGCTGGCAATTCGGTCTATTTTTCTGTGACGATGGAGGAAGGCGGCTATCAGCTTATTTGTGCGTTCGAGGGAGTAGCAAGCAGAAATGGCAGCCAGATCGGGATAAACGGGGTTATGCAATGTTCGATGATGGGCATCACTCTCGCTTCCTATAGTTGGAGTGCACAAAAGTAAGCTTTCCTGTTATAAGAAATACTTCCCGGAGAGGACTACATTCCGATAAACAATAATAACGCGAGCAGTATCGTCCCAATTGGGCAATTTTGATTGCTTGAGGAGAATACGGAAATCTACTGGGGTTCCGGTACATTTACACATATGTCAACCCTAACAGCCTTACCTACCTGGTTTACCGCTGCAAAATCCTCATAATTCCAATCATTACCAACAATAATTTAACCTAATGCCTTTTTGTAAAAAAAGTAGATTGTAATAGCTCAATCAACTAACAGACTATTTCGTTTTATGACATCGCTGTACCAGTAAGCGCTGTCCTTTATATAGCGTTTTTGGGTTTCGTAATCAACATAGATGATCCCAAATCGCTCTGAATAGCCCCTGGACCATTCAAAGTTATCCATTAACGACCACACCAAATAGCCAGTGACCGGGATGCCCGCCTGAATTGCCTGCCAGACTGCTCGGATGTGGGTCTGCAGGTAATCGATACGCCTCTGGTCATGGACGCTTCCAGTCTCATCGGGTCCATCGGCGTAACTGGCTCCATTTTCAGTCACCATCAATTGCTTAGGACGATACTCCCGGAAAATTCGCTCGAGGATTTCGAACAAACCCTCTGGATAGACCTCCCAACCCATGTCGGTCTTGGGCACATCTGCTCTCTTTTCAGCCAGAACATGTTCTGGTTTTGCTGAGACAAACTGCCGGCTGTAGTAATTGATCCCCAAAAGGTCAGTTTCTTGAGCGATCAGCTCCATGTCACCGGGTTTGATGAATTCAGGCTCGGTTGACTCCAACGCACCCATGCGAACATAATCCGCAAGCATATCTTTTGGGTAACCACGCCCAAAAATGGGGTCGGCGAACCAGCGAATGAGCTCTCCATCCATAAAACGAATTCTGTCCTCGCTGACTGGGGCATCAGGGTCGTTATGGATCGGGCTCATGTTCAGCACAATCCCGACCTGCGCATCGGGTACAGCGTTACGCAATTCCTTAACCGCCACGCCATGCGCAAGCAAAAGATAATGAGCTGCCAGGATGCCCTTCGAGCGATCTTTCATTCCCGGCGCGTGTTCGCCAAAGGTATAACTCAGATGGCTGGCACACCACGGCTCGTTGATGGTAAACCAGGTTTTCACTCTGTCACCAAGATGGCGGGCAACCACACTGGTGTACTCAGCAAAGGCATCCACAACGGAACGATTCAGCCAGGCTCCCTCCAGGGCGGTTGGCAAATCCCAATGGTAAAGGGTTGCCATGGGTTGAATATCAGCCTCCAAAAGCGCATCCACCAGCCTGCTGTAAAAATCCAAGCCGGGCTTATTGATCTTTCCGCGACCCTCTGGCAAGATGCGCGGCCAGGCAATCGAGAAACGGTAGGATTTAAAACCCAACGACTTCATCAGTTGGATATCTTCCTGCCAGCGGTGATAATGATCGCAGGCAACATCTCCTGTATCGCCATTGTGTGTTTTTCCGGGTGTATGTGAAAAAACATCCCAGATAGACTCACCCCTGCCGTCCTCTTTTACCGCGCCTTCAATTTGGTAAGCACAGGTGGCAGTCCCCCACAGGAAGTAATCCGGAAATTTTAACATGGATGTCATCGCGCTTATCCTTTGCTGATCAGATGAGTTGAGTAAAAGTAGATTTCAATAGCGGGTAGAGTTGCCGATAGATTTGATAGGCATGCCGGTAAACTTCGAAGGTATCCGGGTTGGGATCAGTCTTTCCGGTAATCTGGATGGTATCGTGACAGGCTGTGACCACGTCCGGCCATGCGCCTCCCCCCACCCCAGCTAAAAGCGCGGCACCGAAAGCCCCTCCTTCAGCGGTATTGACGCTGACCAGTTCACTCTCCAGCACATCTGCCAAAACCTGGCGCCACAAAGCACCCTTTGTACCGCCGCCCGAGGCACGCACCTGTCTGACACTCTCCAGACCGGCATCCCGGATCAGGTTGAAACTGTCTTTCAAGCCAAAAGCGACGCCTTCGAGGACGGCACGGGTCATATGCCTGCGCGTGTGGCGGAGCGTCAGACCAATAAAAGCACCCCGAGCTAATGGGTCTGGGTGTGGGGTACGTTCGCCGCTCAAATATGGCAGGAATAGCAATCCTTCGCTTCCAGCGGGCACAGTTTCCGCTTCGCGCAAAAGTTCGTCAAAACTGACCCCGGGCGCCAGCGTGTCGCGGTACCACTGCAAACTGCCGGCCGCAGAGAGCATCACTCCCATAAAATGCCACCGATCCGGAAGGGCATGACAAAACGCATGCAGCCGGCCTTGTGGTTCAACGAGAGGCGCAGGGGTGGTGGCAAAGATCACGCCACTTGTCCCTACGGTTAAGCCTATAATTCCAGGCTCGACCGCTCCAACTCCAACAGCCCCAGCCGCCTGGTCACCGCCGCCTGCAACTACTGGGGTGCCCCGTTCCAGACCGGTCAATGCGGCTGCAGACTCGCTAACATACCCGGTAATTTCAGGACCTTCGTAGGTCGGGGGCATCCATTCGCGAGGAATATTCAATGCTTCGAGCAGTTCCTCAGACCAATCCCTGGCTTTCAGATCAAACAGCACAGTGCCTGAGCCATCTGCCTTGTCCATGGCAAATTCGCCCGTTAGTTTGTAGCGAATGTAATCTTTGGGTAAAAGGACATGGCGAGCCCTGGAGTAGATTTCAGGTTCATTTTCAGCAACCCAAAGGATCTTTGGCGCGGTAAAACCTGTCAGAGCGACATTGCCGCTGATCTGGATAAATCGTTCCTTGCCAACCCTCTGATGGATCTCGTCACATTGTGCCTGACAGCGTTGGTCATTCCACAAAATGGCGGGGCGCAGCACCTCACCCTCTGCGTCCAGCAATATCAGGCCGTGCATCTGACCGGTGAGACCAATCGCCTCAATTTCGCTTGATGATATCCCGGTCTGAAGGATTACGTTCCGAATGCTCTGAACGACCGCCTGCCACCATTGCGCGGGATCCTGTTCGGACCACAACGGTTTGGATGAGGAGAGGGTATGCGCTGAAGACGCCATACCCAAAACCTTGCCATTCTGATCAATCAGCAGAGCTTTGCTGCTGGTGGTGGAGACATCCAACCCCAAAAAGTAAGCCATCGTCAACCCTCCTATAGGGTAATTGTGACCGGGCAATCGAACACGCGGTCTTTTACAATTTGTTTGGTTTCACCAGTGACCTCGAAGGTAGCTTGAAGGCGAATGTCCTCAGAAGAGCTGCCAACCAGGATTTTCACAGTGCCAGGCTCCAAGACCAACCTAAGGCCTTCGCCGTAGTATGCTAACATATTAACAGGGAGGTCAAAACGGATACTTTTCCTTTCGCCCGGCAATAAATGCATTCGCGCAAATCCGCGCAATTCTTTTACAGGCCGTGGGAACTCAGCATACTCATCGCCGGTATAGAGCTGCACAACCTCATCGCCAGCTACGTTCCCAATATTAGTCACGTCAAAGGCAACACACAAAGTGTCATCCAGTCCAGCATGATTTTTATCAAGGGTCAGGTTGCTGTATTCAAACTGGGTGTAACTCAAGCCATGCCCAAATGGAAACAGCGGTTTTACGGTTTCGTTAACATAATCGCCATAAATGTTAGAGCGCATACCCGAAGGTTTATGGTTATAGAATACCGGCACCTGCCCAACTGAACGCGCGATCGAAACAGGCAATTTGCCGCCAGGATTGATTTCGCCCAGGAGTGCACTCGCAATCGCGCCTGCGCCTTCCTCGCCCGGAACCCAAGCCTCGAGCACTGCATTTGAAGCTTCAATCAAACCCGGAATAGATAAAGGCCGCCCGTTGATCAACACCAGCACGACCGGCTTGCCAGTCTCGAGGATGGCTCGCAGCAATTCAGCCTGCACGCCGGGCAGCCCGAGGTCGGTTGAGTCCCTGAATTCGCCTGTGGTGCAGTCATAAGCCAACCCGGACTTATGCCCGAGCACAACCACCGCTACATCAGCAGTCTTTGTGAGATCAACTGCCTCAACAAAGCCGGATTTATCCTTGCCTGAGACATCGCAGCCTTTGGCATATTCCACCTCCATGGAAGCTGGCAGGGCTTGCCTGAGGCTCTCGAAAACAGTCGGGACTTCGACCGGCATTTTTTCGATGTCCGCCTGGGTCAAGCCCTCGTAACCCGATCCACTTGGTGGGTCCTGGTGCATCAGTTCAAGCACGGCAGAATAAGAATAATCGCCCAACATGCAGCGCCTGTTATCGGCGTTCGGACCGATCAGGGCGATCTTTTTGACCGTATCTTTGAGTGGCAATGCGCCATCGTTCTTGAGCAGTACCAGGCTTTGCCCGGCAATCTGCTTTGCCAGTTCCCGGTTGGCAGGGGTTTCAAATTCAGCCAACACGCCGCCCTCATCCACATAGGGATTTTCGAACAAACCTAATTCGAATTTCTTAGTCAGGTGGCGTGTGACAGACAAATCGATTGTTTCAAGAGAGAGCTCCCCTGCTTCCAAAGCTTCCTGCAAACCAGGCATGTAGCAATCAAAAGTGGGCAGTTCCACGTCAATTCCAGCGGTGAGTGCCCTGATGGCAGCATCCTTGCGGTTTGGAGAAGATTTGTGATAGTTGTGGATCATCACTACAGCTTCGTAATCAGAAACAACCAGCCCATCAAAACCCAGTGTGTCCCGCAGGAGGTCGGTAAGGATGCGCTTTGAAGCAGCCACGACTTCGCCATCCAATTCCGGATAGGCATTCATCATCGACATCAAACCCGCATCGCGGATAGCTGCCTGGAAGGGAGCCATGTAGACATCCCAAAGGTCTCTTTCGCCCAAGTGCACAGGACCACAATTCAAGCCCCCCTGCGAAAAGGCGTGCCCGATGAAATGCTTCGCGGTCGCCATGACCGCCTCCGCAGGGTTCTCGCCTTGCAACCCCTGGATGTACGCTTTGCCAAACTGGCTTACAAGCATAGGATCTTCGCCAAAAGTCTCCTCAATCCGCCCCCAACGCGGGTCGCGACCAACGTCCAACACTGGTGCCAGCCCCTGGCGCGCGCCAATGGCGAGCATCTGCTTGCGAATCTGCTCCGTCATTTTTTTAGCAAGGTCAGGCTCAAACGTGCTAGCCAGACCGATCATTTGTGGGTAGACTGTGCTGCCCAGAGCCATCACTCCGGAACAGCATTCTTCATGGTTGATGGTCGGGATTCCCAGGCGGGTTTCTTCCAGCAGGAACTTTTGGATGCGGTTATAGGCTTTGGCAGTCTCCAAAGGCGTCAGGTTGCCCGCGCCGGCGATGCGCGTGATCTGCCCCACCCCATCTTTTAGCTTTGCCTTTACTTTTTCCTGGTCCAAGCGCCCCTTAGTCTGGAGCTCATAAAACCAATATCCACCGAGCTGGCGGATTTTCTCCTGGAGGGTCATTTGCGCCAACAAATCGCTGACACGTTTCTGAATTTGAGTGGGGGGCGGGGTCATGGCTGTCTCTTTCCAGTTTATTGTTAAGTGAAAATTTACGAACGCATGCCAAGCAGCAGATCAATGGTCAACTGGTCGAGCCGCTCATATTTAAGCCCGCGCCCTGCGATTGCTTTGCGGTCAAAGGGTTGTGCCTTGATCGCGTCGGCTTTTTCGGGTGAGTACTTGCCAAACAGCGCGGCAAGAGCGGGATCTTCCGTGTTGATCTCAGCCAAAATCGCCTGGATCTCCGGGTCTGCATTAAACTGAGCAGCCTTTTCCTTCAACATCAGGTAAGTGCGCATGCAGCCACGCGCGAAATCCTTCACACCCTCATAATCTTCCGTGCGGTAGGCATGGGCATCAAAGTGACGTGAACCGCTGTAGCCTACGTCTTCAAGGAACTTCACCAGGTAGAAAGCCGCCTTCAGGTCACGCGATCCAAAGCGCAGGTCCTGGTCGTAGCGACCGGGGTATTGATCGTTCAGGTCAATGTGGAAGAGCTTGCCGGCTTCCCACGCCTGGGCGACGCCGTGCATAAAGTTCAGTCCTGACATGTGCTCGTGGGCAACTTCAGGGTTGACACCGACCATCTCCGGGTGATCCAGCGTAGCGATGAAGCCAAGCATGTGACCAATGGTGGGGTTGTAAATATCGCCGCGGGGCTCGTTTGGTTTGGCTTCCAGGGCAAATTTTAAGCCGTAACCTTTGTCCAGGTTGTATTCGCACAGGAAATTCAGCGCTTCGCGGTTGCGCTTGATTGATTCAACCGCGCTTTTACTGCTGTCGGTCTCAATGCCTTCACGACCGCCCCAAAAAACGTAGACTTTTGCGCCAAATTCGACTCCCAAGTCAATAGCGCGCATGGTTTTCTGCAGAGCGTAAGCGCGCACCTTGGGATCGTTGCTGGTAAAGGCACCGTCCTTGAACACCGGATCGCCAAACAAGTTGGTGGTAGCCATGGGCACTACCAGGCCGGTTTCATCCAATGCTTTGCGAAAATCGCGTTTGATTGCCTCTTCTTCGGCTGGGGTGGCATCGATTGGAATCAGGTCATTGTCATGGAAGTTAACGCCATAGGCACCAACCTCGCCTAATAGATAGACCAACTCCGCCGGGGTTTTGGGATCGCGTACCGGACCGCCGAATGGATCTCTCCCGATTGATCCTACTGTCCATAATCCAAAAGTAAATTTGTCTTCGGGTTTAGGGTTAAATGTGTTCACCGTTTATCTCCTTTGATTTTTGTGTTTTTTATAGTAGTGCTTTGACCTTAGTTTTACTTCAATTTTCCGCCAATTCCATCACTACGTTCACCTCGAGGGTTCCCTCGGGAGGAATGGGAATAACATAGCCTTCAATTAATTGACCATCAACAATAAGCCTGGTCGAACTAGAGGAGCTGCATCTTTCAACTTTTATGTTGTAGACCACACCCCGGAAGATGCGCTTTGCCTCAAAGCCTTTCCAGTCACTTGGAATAACCGGATGGATCGACAGGCCATTATAGGTAGGCTTTATGCCAAGGATATACTGGGTGATAGCTACGTAATTCCAACTGGCAGTACCTGTCAGCCAGGAATTCTTGGCTTCCCCATGCGTCGGTGCATCCTTACCGGCAATCGTTTGGGCGTACACATAGGGCTCACAACGGTGAACCTCGCTGATTGCCTCACGGACGGATGGATTAATGCGTTTATAGTAATCAAAGGCCCGGTCGCCCCTGCCGATGACCGTCTCCGCGATCATGATCCATGGGTTGGAGTGGCAAAAGATGCTCGCGTTCTCTTTATATCCTGGTGGATAGGAAGAAATTTCTCCCAATCGCAGCTGATAACGGCTATATGCAGGGTTCAACAGCACTACTCCATGAGGAGTTGCTAACCTTTCTCTCACCGCATCAAGCGCTTGGCGGGCTTTGCCATCCTCCACCCCCAACCCAGCCATAACACACAGCCCCTGGGGCTCGATAAAGATTTGACCTTCGTCGTTGAGGCGCGAACCGAGCGGCTCACCAAAGGCGTCATAGGCGCGCCTGAACCACTCTCCATCCCAGCCAGCTTGCCAGACCGCCTGCTCCATCTGCTGCGCTTTTTCTAAATAAAACTCTGGAGCATGAAAGTCATACGCCTTAGTAACAGTGCGCGAAGCAACAAATGAGGCGAGTTGAACCATTTCCTGGCAGGACAAGATGAACAAGCCAGCGATCATGACGCTTTCAGCGGTATTGCCATCCTGGTTGGTGGTGGTTTGGAAGGATTGTCCAGGCGTGTCGGAGAAGCAATTGAGGTTCAGGCAGTCATTCCAATCCGCCCTGCCAATCAGCGGCAGCTGGTGAGGTCCCAAACGTTCAAGTGTGTACTGAATAGCCCGCTGAAGGTGTTCGAACAAGGGCATTTCGGTGCCTCGCTGGTTCTCGTAGGGCACCATTTCGTCAAGGATGGAAAGATCCCCGGTTTCTTTCACGTACGCCGCGGTTGCGAGTACCAGCCAGTGAGGGTCGTCATTGAAACCAGAACCCACGTCATTATTGCCGCGTTTGGTCAATGGTGAGTACTGATGGAAAGCGCCGCCATTGATTAGCTGTGTAGCCGCCAGGTCGAGCAGCCTCTCACGAGCGCGTTCGGGCACAATGTGCACAAAACCCAGCAGATCCTGGGCGGAATCGCGGAACCCCATGCCACGTCCAATGCCACTTTCGAAGTAAGAAGCTGAACGGCTCATGTTGAAAGTGATCATACACTGGTATGCATTCCAGATGTTGACCATGCGGTTAGTATCCTCATCTGGGGTAACCACTGTGAACTTGCTCAGCAGTTCTTTCCAGTATTCTCTTAATTCCTCAAAAGCTTTGTCCACACGGTCAAGCGAGAGGAATTCCCGGATAACCGGCAAAACGCCTGCCTTATTGATCGTGTTTGAGTCCGCCGGATCAAATTTTTCGTTTGTAGAATTTTCATGATATCCAAGCAAAAAGATCACCCGTTTTGCCTCACCGGGTTTCAAGTGCAGCTTGAGGTGGTGTGAGCCGATCGGCTGCCAGCCGTGTGCAATGGAGTTTTTCGACTGGCCACTTTCCACAACGAGAGGCCTGTCCCATCCCCGGTTGGGTCCCAGGAACGCATCCCGCTGGGTATCAAACCCATTTAGTGGTTCAGAACAGGCAAAATAGGCGAAATGGTTTCGCCGCTCGCGATATTCCGTCTTATGAAAGATGGTGCCCCTCAAAACGTCTCCACCATCAGGATCTATGTGCAGATCTGGCACCTCCACCTCGCCGGTGTTGAAATTGCGTTGGAAGTTGGTGGAGTCATCCCAGGCATCCCACAGCGCAAATTCGACCGCTGAGAACAGGTCAAGGTTGACCTCATCTTCCCTCTCATTTGCCAGTGTGACATCCCACACTTCACATTCTAAGTTAAGCGGAACAAAGTAGCGTATGCGGGCTTCGACGCCCTTTTTCTTTGACGTGATGACGGTATAGCCCATGCCATGACGGCATTCGTAGCTATCCAAATCCACCCGTGTTGGCATCCAGCTGGGAGACCAAATCTCGCCGCTATCAGCATCGCGCAGATAGATATACCGACCGCCCATGTCGAGAGGAGCGTTATTGTAACGGTAGCGGGTTAATCTCCTCAGGCGGGCATCCTTATAAAAAGAATATCCACCAGCAGTATTGGAAATAAGTCCAAAAAAAGAGTCTGTACCAAGGTAATTGATCCAGGGTAAAGGAGTGTCAGGGCGCGTAATTACATATTCTCTTGATTTATCGTCAAAATAACCAAACCGCATAAAGAATCCTCCACCTGTAACCGGCAACAATTAATAGAATGAACGCTTAATCAGGCAAAGCCCTGGCTCTAACAAAGCCAGAACTTCAGCCTAACGCGCTGCAATTGTGATCTTCTTCTAACCTCATTCCTTGACAGCACCCATCGAAATCCCATTCACGATATAGCGTGAGAACAGGAAATAGATGAGGATGATCGGAACGACCGAAGCTGCCAACCCAAGGTAAATAGCTCCGTATTCATGCCGATAAATATCGCCTCGAAGGGTTTGAACCAACATTGGCAAGGTGTATTTATCTCGAGACGTAATCAGGATGAAGGCATTGAAGAAGTTGTTCCAGGATGCCACGAAAGCAAAAATACCCATAGTGAACATGCCGGGTAGAGCGATCGGGATCATGATGCGGTGAAAGATACCAAGCTCAGAAGCACCGTCGATCCGACCTGCGTCAATTAGATCCTGGATCATAATCGAGTCAAGATATTGCTTGGCAAAAAAGACCGAACCTGCTGACGCAATGCTGGGTAAGATCAGAGACGCGTAGGAGTCCGTTAGCCCCAGTTTTGACATCCACTGGTAAAAACCGATGATGGAAAGCTGCATGGGGATCATGACCAGCACAATGATCAGGTTGTACAGGGTGTTTTTACCTTTAAAATTGTATCCGACGATACCATAAGCTGTAAGCATGGAAAAGTAGACTGTGACTATTGTTGTCAAAACCGCAATAGTCAAACTGTTTAAGAAGCCCCTCGGTAGATCAAGCCCTTTGCTGAGCAAGATTTTGTAATTCGTTATGAGGTATTTGCTTGGAAGCAGGCTAATCCCCTGCTGAATTTCCAGAGTCGAACGGGTAGCGTTTACGATTAGCATCCACACAGGGAGAAGTGTGATAACCACCAGGATCACCAAGAAAAGGTATACAAATGTTCGGGAAATAATCGTTCCGGTTCGATAACTGATTTTCATGTCCTGCCCTCCTATTTGTCAGCCTCGGCTGGCTCATCATGTTTTTCGCGTAATAAGAAGAATATCAATAGCGCGACAATGCTGGTCATCAGGAACACGACCAGACCAACCGCAGAAGCTGCGCCAATGTGCCCTTTGCTGCTGTGAAATTTCATATACATGTTGATGGTATTTGTAAGGATGGAATTGCCCGGGCTACCTCTTCCATCCGTCAGAAGGTATGGGATGTCGAACATCTGCATACCACCTACCAATGATGTTACCAGAATATAAATTAAAACCGGCTTGATCAAAGGTAAGGTGATCATCCGAAACATCTGGAACGTGCCGGCGCCATCGACCTCTGCAGCCTCATATAAGGAGGGTGATATGGTCGTCATGGCAGCCATCAGGAGGATGGTGGTCTGTCCGAACCACATCCACCATTGGATGAAAACCACTAACCCCCGAGCAACAGCTGGCTTTCGAAGAAAGTCGACTGCCTCAGTTAAAAAACCAGATCTGACCAATAATTGGTTCACCGGTCCATAATATGAAAATAAAGAAAAGAAGAGAGCAGCTACAGCTGATGCCATCATCAAATTGGGCATATAAAAGATCATGCGCCAAATTCCTACCCCCTTGATCTTCAGGCGATTATTGGTAAACCAAATCGCAAGCAGAAATGCAATTCCTATTTGCGGAATAAAGTTCATCAACCACAATTCCCAGGTATTCTTTATTGCAGTTGTGAAGGTACTATCTGCAAATAACTGTCGAAAATTCTGCAAACCAATGAATCTGTAACTACTGGACATAAGCGTCCGGTCTGTGAAGCTCAAAACAATAGTGTTTATTACCGGATATAAACCGAAGACCAAGAAACCTATGATGAATGGGGCAACAAAAAGGTAACCATACTGCTGATGCTTAAGTTTCTTAAACATTGTGCTCCCTAATTAGCTGTTTCATGTGTAGATGAGTCAGTACAGAATTTGTACTGACTCATCCATAAAATCAGGTGTCTAATATTCGATAACCAGATCCGGGAACTCGTTCCGGACAGCATCTTTCCAGAGCTTCCACATTTCGTCCAGGGTAATCGTACCTTCGAGATACGAGTTCAAAGGATCATTGAGGGCGCGCTGAATTGCGTCGTCAGAGCCCTGCATCAGGCGGCCATTCACGCGAGGCGCAGCAGCCGCAAAGCCACCGTAGGGGTTCTGACCGCCGAGGAATTTGCTTAATTCGGAGTCATCGAAGAAGGAAATGATCTTCTCGACAACAACCTGGCTGCCAACAAAGTCGCCAGGTGCCTGATATTGATCATCAGGAACGGTGGGATCGATAGCTTTCAGGTATTCATTGGTGTATACACCAGTTGCCCAATTGGTCAGATTCTCTTCATCCAGAGTGCAGAAACGAACGAACTCTTTTGCAAGGTCCATGTTCTTGGTT
>Ga0079099_1022757_pt1 | contig 21974 bp, 20 predicted proteins | sample ADurb_H2B_02_Slu_FD_77098 | JGI IMG/M metagenome (GOLD analysis project Ga0079099, IMG submission 77098) | Active sludge microbial communities from Illinois, USA, of municipal wastewater-treating anaerobic digesters - ADurb_H2B_02_SludgeMetaT... | ecosystem: Engineered > Bioreactor > Anaerobic >... | reverse complement strand
CTCTAATTTAGTAATTTTTAATCAGAAAATTCTCAATTTTTCTAGGTTCTCCCGGACTTTTGGTGAAAATTACTTCTTCAAAAACTAACATATCTGTAATAGACTCAGACAAAATCATCTTATAACAGGAGGAATAGAAATGCTAGAACTATCCGCCTTCTTCCCAAAACATTTTCGGTTCCTCTCTAAATCAAGTGGGTAATTGGAAGTCCAATTTACCAGCAATGATATAGCACATGGTTATTAAATTAGCCTCTGACCTATAACCTCTAGCTTTAGCTGCCTGAATTAGGCTATTAATACCTTCAACTAGACCATTACTGATTTTGCTATCAAACCAGTTGAGTATCCCTTGCCAATGGCTTCTTACTGTTTTTACTGCTTTAGCAATAGGTTCTAGGTTGCTATCTAGAGCCCATAGACACCAATGTCTAAGAAAAGCTTCTCTATCTTCTCTTGCTGTTTGGTTAAAGAGCTGACTAAAGTTAAGTTTAATCTGATAAGCTTTAGCTGTCTTAGAATTCATAAGGGCTAGGTTCTCTATCATTTCCTTCTGTCAGGTCTTTAACTTACTAGGGGTCTTGAGCCATAAGTATTTAGTGTTCTTTAGGTGCTCATTTTCTTTGACTTCTTGTCGTCTTACTTCATCCACAGCTTCATTGATTACTTTCATTATATGGAAGCGACCAAAGGTAATGGCAGCTTTGGGAAGATTGTCTTTTACTCCTTGGATAAAGGATGGAGAAAGGTCACAGCTTACATTAATCTGACGATTCGCATGTATAATTAACCAATTAAGATTTAACTAGTAGAACCGCCAAGATAGATTTCTTCCGGCTGGAATCCCATCCAACGGACAATACCCAAAGCCTCCTGGTCTATATCATCAGGGAAGATTCTGGTATTATTGAAAATGACCAGACCTATCCTATCTAAAGCTTCTAGGATTGTTTGAACTGATGGAATTTGGGTAGGTTTTGTACCCGGTTGCCTTAAACCAGTATTTCTTTCTTTAAGCTCTTTTCTTACCTTCCATTGAAGAAAAGATAACTATCATTAAAGCTAGGATAAAAACATAACCTAGTGCTTCTACTCTTCTAGGTAGGTTAAGATAAATGGCTCCCATATAGACAGAATTTTTTAGAAATCTAAACTTACTTTCCACTGTTATTTGCTTTTTATACTCAGCTAGAATAGCTGCAGGATTATAGATAGTATGGTTTCTGACAGAAGCAATCAGCACAAAGGTACTTTCTAGCTGACAGCATTTAAGGAAAAAATCTTTTCTTACTCCTACTATTTCATACTGGATAAGATAGGTTATTTCTATAAGAGGTTGTTGTCCTTCTAAGGGTCTACCCTTAGTGAGATATTTCTTATTAGTTTTTTCTACTATTGCAGCCTGGATTTCAAATCCCTTTTTCTCAACCTCTTTAACTAATTTTTCTAGAGTTACTTGAGCATCATGGATACAAGCAAATTCTTGGAAGCATAGCTTTTTAGCCTTTTTCTCTAAAGCTTCTTTTTCTTTAGCAAAACGTCTTTTTAATGTTTGCTCTTTTTGTTGTTCTAGAGCAGAGGAATGAACTACTACAAAGCTATATTTCTTGCCTTCTAGTTCTTTTTCCTCATACCAGACTCTATAAGTAGAACCTTTTTCAGATAGTTCTCCTACCTCAAGCCAATTGTCAGCCTGCCAAGCCTCTTCTTTTAATTGAGTGGCTAGGCTAAAGGTTTCTGGTAAGCGAGAAATAAACTGAATGTGTTTCTTAGTGAAGAGTTTTAGGGCATCCATAGAGACGGTAGCTGCATCGGAAACAAAAACAATATTTCTGTAGTCTTTTTTAGAGAAGAATTCTTTCATTTCTACAGCAGCTTTAGGGTTCCAGGCTTTATCTGATTTATTACCAGCTAGCATCTGTCCCATAACTATTTGACCATCTTGCTGAAGACCAACTCCCATCTTTATCTGCTTTAGATCAGGGCGGTGGTCTTTAGAATGGCCATAGGCTATCTTAAAATCACCATGGGGTTCTACATCATACTCTCCTTGAAGAGACTTACTGGTAGTATCAAAGTGGATAGTATTTATGTTAAGCTTATTAGTACTAAGCAAGTTAAGGGAAATCTCACTGATTAAGTTATTCATCGGGATTTCGGCTAGTCTATCCAAGGCTCTAGCATAAGCATCATCATTAAAATGCTCATGAGAAAGTCCAGGATAAAGAAGTTCTACATCTTGATCTTTCCAGAGCTCTTCTAGTTTCCATAAAGCCTTTCTACCACAAATGATACTGGTGATGAGGCTTTCTATCATTATTCCTGGAGAAGCCTTAGTATTGGCTGGCTTCCACTGCACCATCTCATCAATGGTTGCTCCTATTTTAAGTTTTCTACAAAGGTGAGCTATCAAAGAAATTCCACCAGGTTTTATCACTTTAAGGGAATTATTTTTCATTTGCCTACTCCTTTAGTTTTTTTCTTCTAAAGAAGGGTTTCCATATATTATTTTAATTCCGTTTTGGATATTATTACATGCGAATCGTCAGATTAATTATTGTTTCTTCTTTACCTTGGTGCTCTCTGAAATCTTCTACAAACCTTTTAACTGTCTCTTTGTCTTTGCCTGAAGTAGCGTACAGTAAGCCTCTTTTATCTAAATCGATAAATAAGGATATATACTTATGACCTCTTTTAGCTGAAGTCTCATCAACACCTATCTTTTTAACAGACGAATAATCTTCCTTAGCACGGGCTTTCTCTACATAGTGGTTTAGAATTCTCCATAGCCTGGTATCATGTTCCCCTACTAATTGGGCAATAGCATTAACAGGCATCTCTTTTGCCAACATCATTATGTAAGCTTCAAAAAGTGTTTTTTGCAAGTAGATTTTCAAACATTCCGGAAGCTAATTTTCCAAGCACCCCATTTCCACTGCTGGGATTTCATGGTTGAGTTTGTAAGTCTATGACTTGGGCCAGTATGAACTAGCAGGTGGCTGTGATGCACAAGCCTGTCAATGATGGCACTGGTCAGTTTATCATCGTAAAAAATGCCATTCCATTTACTAAACTCCAAGTTGGTTGTGATTATTATGCTTCTTTTCTCATAACACTCTGAAATAACCTGGAAGAGAAGCTAGGAACCTTCTTTTTCGAAGGGAATATAACCTCACTCATCACAGACTAATAAGTCAGTTTTTTGGATCGTCAACATTTAATTAGACAACTTTTTTAAGGTTATGTTCTTTATACTGTTTGGGAGTTAGTTACCCCAGGGTAGAGTGAATCCTGGCGTTATTAAACCAATTGACATAGTCTGCCAGCATAAATTCTAGTTGGTCTAGGCTCTCAAAACAATAGTTTTTAATAAATTCAGTTTTTACTATTTTGAAGGTGGCTTCGGCTACAGCATTATCATAGGGACATCCTTTCATACTAAGAGACCGCTTGATTTTAAAGGTATCTAAGACTTCATCAATTAATTTATTTTTGAATTCATTGCCTCTATCAGTATGAAACAATGTAATGGCATCCAGCCTTGTCCTTACGCTAGCAAAAGCCTTATAGACTAGGTTAGCATCCTTATAGGGGCCTGCACTATAGCCTATGATTTCTCTATTAAAGAGGTCAACCAGTAAACAGATATAATTCCAGCGATTCTTGACTCTTACATAGGTTAAATCACTTACTACTACCGAATAGGGACTCTCTGTATGGAATTCTCTATTAAGTTCATTAGCTATCTTTGATTCGTTGCATTTATCTACACGAGGCTTATATTGAGCGACAGTGTAATTAGATACTAGACCATTGGTTTTCATAATTCTACCGATTTTCCTTCTTGATACTATGAAGCCTAGTTTCTTAAGCTCTATCTTGATTTTTCTAGTCCCATAGTTATTCCTACTTACTTTAAAGATTTCTGTTACTTTGGGGGTTATTTCATCAGTTAAATTTTTGTCTTTAGATTCATAGTAGTAAGTGCTTCTAGGGATTTATAGGACTTTGCACATTGCTGATACACAGTATTTGTGAGCATTACTTTTGATCACATTTACTTTCGTCCTATTATCAGCGCTGCGTGCTTTAAAATATCGTTCTCCATCTTTAATTGCTGGTTCTCTTTCCTTAGCTTAGTTAACTCAGTTTCTTCTGGAGAACGGTTATCCTTCTCCTTGAAAGAGCCAGTCGTTTTACTTCTTTTAATCCAGGTGTTAAAGGCTGATGGAGTTAAATCATATTCAACTATAATTTCCTTTTTAGGCTTTCCGCTTTCATAGAGCTTCACCATTTGAGCTTTAAATTCTTCAGTATAGGTTCTTCTATCTCTTTTAGTCATATAAACAAGTCTCCTTTAAGTTATATTAGTTTAAAGTTTACATGACCTTAATTTTATTGTCTAGTTTATTGTAGCCTATCCAAACCCTCGTTAGCTACATTTAATTCCTTCCTAAGTTTTGCAACCCAGTCTCTTACGGCACGGTCACTGGCATTAAATTCGGAGTAGAGTTCCTTCAATCTGTCATAAACTCTTTTGGCTGTATGTTTTTGCTTATGGGGTGCCCTCAGGTCATCTTCCAGCCATTTAATCACTATATCTTTATATGGTGATAGTTTACCACTTCTTTGTTGTTTGGGACGAAGCTCTAGGTTGAAATTTTCTTTTTCCACATATTTCTTTACAGTTGCAAAGTCATGACCTGTGATTTCTACTATTTTTCTTAGGCTTTGTCCTTTAAATTTCCTCAGGTTTCTGATATTATATACTTGTTCCATTTTTTGCGGGGATTTTTAACTTCCGCTCTGCTTGGTTTCTATTCTACCATATACACGTTGACTTAGGATGACAATTCACTATTCACCAAAAGTGCGGGAGAACCAGAAATTCATTGACATTCGCAGCCTGTATACATGATGCTCAAAAAGCATTAGATAAGCTGATCAAAGAAGTTGAAGGAAAAGGGTTCGAGGTTTCAACTGAAATAGTAGAAAAAACAAGCAAAAAATATCTTACTAAAGGAAGACCCATAGAAGGTCAACAACCAAGTGTAGAAACAGCCTACTTTATTCAATATGAAATATTTGGAGTAAATAAAGCATATTATGAAGAACTCCTTCGCTTAGAAAGCACTTTTGTGCTCATTGCTTATGTTAGAAATCATACTAAATATAATCCTGAAGGTATTCTGCTAGAATATAAAAAGCAAATAACAGTAGAAAACAAGTTTAAATTTCTGAAAAACCCTGTTTACATGGGACCTATCTACTTGGATACTCCTAGAAGAATAGAGGCTATGGGATATGTTTTTATCTTAGCCCTTATGGTAGTTTCCTTTCTTGAATGCAAAGTAAGAGCAGAACTTAAAGAAAGGAATATTGGTCTAAGACAGCCAGGTAGAAAGTTTACTCAGACACCTTCTATTCCCACAATCTTAGAAGCTTTAGATAGGATAACTATGATTATTTTTAATGGTGCCAGGATTTTCCCCGATGACATAGACCAGGAGGCTTTGGAAATAGTAAGATGGCTAGAGTTTGACCCAGAAACAATCTATCTTGGCTCTTCTGTAAGTTAAATCCTAATTGGATATTCTTACATGCGGAGTATCGGTTAGAAATGTTTGGTGTAAAAGCTTAATATATGTATTATTCTAAGAGACGTTTTTTTGTTCTATACCGTTTCTTCTATATGTAGGAACTAATTTTGAAATAAAGACTTTAAGCTGTTCCTCATCCCCATAAAGAATAGTATCTAGTAAGATCAACTCAGATTTTAGCATTTGGAAATCTATATCTAAAGGCTGAGCAATAAAAATTTTCTGATGCTGAGTATTTTTTAGGCCTTCCTCTGACATCAATAATTCTTCAAAAAGTTTTTCTCCTGGTCTTAGTCCAGTAAATTCAATTTTTATATCTATGTCTAGTTGCAGACCAGAAAGCCTGATCATGTTCTTAGCTAAGTCAAGAATCTTAACTGGTTCTCCCATATCCAAAACAAAAATTTCTCCACCTTTAGCCATAGAACCAGCCTGAATTACTAGTTGTACTGCTTCAGGAATAGTCATAAAATAGCGTTCGATTTGAGGATGGGTAACAGTTACTGGACCACCTAAAGCAATCTGTCTTTTAAAAAGTGGAATTACGCTACCGTTGCTGCCTAAGACATTACCAAACCTAACAGCTACAAACTCAGCATTACTGACTTTATCTAGAGCTTGCACAATCATTTCACAAACTCTTTTACTAGCACCCATGATGTTAGTAGGGTTAACTGCCTTATCAGTAGAAATTAGTATAAACTTCTCTACGCCCCATTTAGATGAACACTCTCCCATATTAAGAGTACCAAAGATATTATTCTTGATAGCTTCACTTGGATTGTCTTCCATTAGAGGAACATGTTTATGAGCTGCAGCATGGAAAACTACATGGGGCTTAAATCTTATAAATATCTGCTCTACTCTTAATTTATCCCTAACAGAAGCTATTAGAATATGAATATCCAAGTTTGGAAAATGATATTTTAGTTCTTGTTGTAAGTCATAAATACTATTTTCATAAATATCTAAGACTAAGAGTTGTTTAGGTTTAAATTTAGCAATTTGACGACATAGTTCAGAACCAATAGATCCACCACCACCGGTAACCATTACTATTTTTCCCTCTAGACAGGTAGCAATTGCATTCATATCTAACTCTATCTGATCACGGCCTAATAAATCCTCAATTTCTATATCCCTGATATTGTTAATACTAACTCTCTCCCCTACAATCTCAAATATACCGGGTAAAGTTTTTATCTTACAGTCTGTTTGATGGCAATAAAAGACAATTTCTCTAATCTGTTCTTTAGAAGCAGAAGGTATAGCAAGAATAATCTCCTGAATATTTTTTTCCGTCACAATGCAAGGTATATCTTCCTTTTTCCCTAAGACAGTAACTCCATGGATAGATCTTCCCTGTTTAGTAGAATCACAATCCACAAGAGCCACAGGTCTACTCTTTAATTCCCTATGCTTTTTCAATTCCTGAATAACCATGGAACCCGCTTCTCCTGCACCCACTACTAGAACTCTTTTAACCTCTTTATTAGAGTAATAAAAACCTTGCTTCACTCTACGCAAAAATCGATAACCAAATCTGATTCCTGCTAAAAGAAAGATATCTAGTAGAAGAGGTAAGATATACATGCTCCTGGGGAGATTTAATTGGAATAGAAAAAAATAGGTAACAACTATAGCATTAGATACTAAAGCCGCCATGAATATTTTAATTATTTCATCTATACTAGCATACTTCCAGATGCTATTATAGAGCTGAAAATAATAGAAAATTACTAACTTAAAAATAGTTATTAAGACAGCATAATTAGAGTAAAGAACGAATTCATGAGGGGGTAATTGCCAATCAAACCGAATTAAATAGGAAAATATATATGAAAGATTAATAATAATAATATCTAGTAAGAGTAGGAAAACCTGTCTAATTCTGGCCTGAGCCATAGCTGATAGCACCCCTATCTTTCTTACTAAGTTTCCTTATGAAAGGAAGAATAGTCTTTAAAATGACTAGAAAATCGGTCCACAGATTAGCTTTCTCTGCATAATCTAAATTTAAGCGAATTTTTTCTGGCATAATTTCCTCCCGATAAATATCTTCTGGATTAGCTGCTTGAGCTAAAGTATCACTTTCATGGTAATATTTTATAGAGGCTATATCGGTTATTCCAGGTATCAATTGTATTACTTTCCTCTGTTGTTCATTATATAAGAGGACGTATTTAGGAACTTCCGGTCTAGGGCCTACAAAACTCATTTCCCCTTTCAGAACATTAAAAAGCTGCGGGAGTTCATCTAATTTAAACTTGCGTAAATAATAGCCAAGAGGTGTAATACGAGAATCCCTCCCTACAGTTATCTGCTTACCTAACCTCTCTGCATTCACTACCATAGTACGAAATTTCCAAATGTAAAAAGGTTTTCCCTTATAACCTATTCTTTCTTGTTTAAAGAAAGCTGGACCACCATCGCTTATCTTAATTAATAAAGCTATTAAAATAAGAAAGGGAGTTAAAACAACTAATCCAACAAAAGAAAAAACTATATCAAAAATCCTCTTAGAAACTCTCATCTCCTAAACCTTCTTACTATGTCTTGAACAGCCTCTATAACATCCTGGGTATCTTGATCAGTCATAGAAGGATTAAGAGGTAGGCTTAGCATACGCTGATAATTATTAAAAGCAATTGGAAAATCTTCTGCCTTAAAGTTATATTTATCTCGGTAATAAGGGTGGAGATGGATTGGGATAAAATGAACAGAAATACCTATATTTCGATTTTTCATCTCTTCAATAAACTGATCACGGTTGATAGATAATGCTTCCAAATTTAAACGTAGAACATATAAATGCCACGCATGCTCAACATTAGTCCTTTCTATAGGAATTTCCAGTGCCTCATCCTTTTTAAAAGCTTCATTATAAGCCTTAACTATTTGCCTTCTTCTATTTTGAAATCTTTCTAGCTTTTTTAACTGCCAAATACCCAAAGAAGCCTGAAGATCAGTCATATTATACTTAAAACCAGGGAAGACTACTTCATAATACCAACTCCCCCCTTTATCATAGCGTTTCCAAGCATCCCTATTCATACCATGCAAGCTAACCATACGGGCCTTTTCAATGAACTCCTGATTACCAGTTAACATACCACCTTCAGCAGTTGTTAAATTCTTAGTAGCATAGAAGCTAAAAGCAGTAGGATTATTGCCTGAGCCAATATATTCTCCTTTATATTTAGCGGGTAAAGCATGAGCAGCATCTTCGATTACATTTATCTGATATTTTTCAGCCAAAGCTTGTACTAGATCAAGTTCTACTGGATGTCCAGTATAATGTACTACAATAATTGCCTTAGTCTTATCAGTAATAGCCACTTCTATTTTTTTAGGATCAATATTTAAAGTATCAGATTCTACATCAACTAAGACAGTTTTAGCCCCTACATGTTCAATGACATTAGCAGAAGCGGCAAAAGTCATGGGAGCAGTAATTACTTCATCTCCATGGCCAATATCTAAGGTAACCAAGGCTGTATGTAGACCAGCAGTACAAGAATTTAGGGCTAAGGTTGCACTGGAATCTAAATAATTAGCAAATTCTTGTTCAAAAAATTTAGTTTTAGGCCCAGTCGTAATCCAATTAGATTTTAAAGTATCGATAACTTCATTAATTTCTTCTTCCCCTATAAGTGGAGGGGAGAAGGGCAAAAATTTTTCACGCATAATAGTCCCCCTTATAGATTACTAAATTTTATACTTTAATAATTCCCAAAAGTCATCCGCAATTTTATCTTGATTAAAATTCTCCCTTACATAATTGTATCCTTGAATTCCTAAGCCCTCAACTAAATTAGGTGAATTATATAATTGAAGAATTCTCTGGCTTAGATCATTAAAATCCTCAGGAGTAAAAGCTAAACCAGAATGGCCATTATTAATAAATAAATCCTTAGCTTCCCCTTCTACCCCTAGTAAAATAGGTTTTCTCATTGATAAACTCTCAAATATTTTAGAAGGAATTGCTCCTTTAAACAGATCTAACCTTTTAAGTGGAATTAAAGATATGTCTATAGATTTAATAATTGATGGCATTTCAGTCTTAGGACGTGAATGGAAAAAGAAGACATTCTCTAAAAGCAATTCTTCCTTTAAACTAATAAGGTCGTCTCTAACTGGCCCATCACCCATGATTACAAACTTTATTTTTTCATAACTGTTTAGTAACCTTGCGGCATGAAGAATTAGTTCCAACCCCTGAGCATATCCTATTATACCGCCATAAAATACTATGAAATCATCATTACTGAAATTATTTTCTTTTCGAAAATTCGATGAAACATTTTTACTATTAAATAGATTTAAATTAACACCATTCTTAAACCAGTATAATTTTTTATTTGGAAATCTAGAAGAAATATTTTTAATTATCCCTTGGGTCTGAGCCGAAATTACTTCTGAGTTTTTATATAAGAACGCTTCCAATAATGTAGCCAGCATAAGAAAGAATTTATTAGTAACTAAACCTAGCCTTTTGGCACTTTCTGGCCATAGGTCTGAAACATTGAAAATTAGTCTCGCCCTTTTTACCTTTTTTAGTAGATATGCTGTTATGCCTAAAAATAAAGGAGGAGATTCACAGATAATATAGTCATATTTTTTATCTAATTTTAGTAAGCCAAATAAAAGTGCAGAAAAAACGAAAGAGAAATAATTAATTAGTCTAATAAGAATAGATTTGGTTTTTTTAGTATAAAGCCAACATCTATGAATATTTAAACCGTCTAATATTTCTTTTATGTAGAATTTACCTTTATATTGTTCAAAAATCTCCATTTGAGGATAGTTAGGCATAGCAGTCAAAACATCAATCTCTATATTTTTTTCCCTTAATCTTACAGATAATTCAAACAAACGATTCTGAGGAGCACCTACTTCAGGTGGAAAATATTGAGTAATAATCAAGATCTTCAACTAAAATCATCCTTTTCATTTAAAAATTCATTGTATAAAGTTCTAGCATCTATCCCCCTACCTTCATAACTTCTAATATAATCTAGTATATTAATATATATATCCTTCCAACCTGGAAACTCTTCATTATAAAGTACTCTTTGATGAAAATTAATTGCTATAGTGCCATTAACTTCTCTAACTACATCTAATATAGCTTGAATTTTACCCCAACACTGTTTAATATCTCCCTCAGAACTGAGAGCAGACCCATCCATAATCACCATAGGTATTTCTAATATGTCAATAATTTCTTCTTCTTTTAAATCATAAGGATAGAATGGATATGCTATACCTCCCCTAAAACCTATAGAATCAGCATACCCTAGAGTAGTATCGTATTTTAAGCCAGCCTCTTTTATCGTTCTCCAAGTTTTTGGAACTTCAAATCTTAGATAATGATTTCTACAACCTAATACTTCTTTCCCTAGGATCTTTTCAATAGTTTCTTTCTCATTCCTTATCTTTCTAGCATTTTTATAAGAAAAGTAATTAGTATGCAAACCTACTTCCCAGCCTAATTTATCTAATTTTTCTATTATATTCTGTACTCTATCTAATTCATACCTAGCACCATATCTTCCTTTATCACCATTAATAAAGTAAAATGAGGAACGAAAACCATAACTTTCCTCAATCTGCATATACTCTTCAAAACACCAATAAGGGTTATAATCATTAAATAATTGCTTAACAGCATGTAAAGATTTCTGTAAGCTTTCTTTAATTTTTCCTTTCATAAAAAGTTTAACACATTCTAGCGATCTATGTAAGAATACATAACTATTCTTATCTGTAATATTATCTACATCATGTGAAAGCACTACTGTAAAACTTCTATCTCTTTTCTTTAGTGTAATTCCTTTTTTATTAGCAGCTTGCTCTAAAGCTAATTTTAGTCTTAGTGCATAGTAGTTGACTAAAGGTTTCCTAAAATCATTATTACTATAACTTGCTAAGAACCTACCTTTACAGTCTTTAGAAGATTCATATTCTTCTTGACAAGATATCAAATAAAATGCTTTACTTATTATATCTTCTTCAATTATATTATCTGAATTTAAGGTATTTAGCTGACAATTAGGGTTAGCGATAATGCAAATATCATAATCCTCACTCACATTCTCCCCAAAGTAAATACTTATATCATTTTCATAAGATATGCCAATTATATCTAAAAGAGTCCTTACAATGTACTCATATCTTTTATTAAAATTTTTGTAGTTATTGCCTAAATGTAGTTGCACAAATTCTATCCTCCTAAATGTTTATAAATAGCTCTCATCTTTTTTTCCATTAGTTTCCAATTATATTTTTCTTGAACAGCTTTCATTCCGTTTTTCCCTAAATATTCTGCTCTATTGCTATCATTTAATAATTCTAAAATCGCCTTTGCTATTTCTTCAGGCTTTAGAGGATTTACTAAAATTCCACACTCAGCCTCGCTTACGAACTTCTGTATAGGAGGCAATCGACTACCTACTATAGGAATTCCACAACTCATATATTCGAATTGTTTAATAGGGATATTCTTAAAGAACTTAGGTATTGGTAATAAGGTAACTACACCGATTCTTGATTTCCTTATGTAACCTTCTACTTCCATATGTGGTACTTGCCCTTTAAAAAATATGTTGCTGTTTAAATCTTTCTCTTTAATATATTCTTTCACCTCTTTTTCACATTCCGAATCAGCAAAAGTGCCAACAAATATCATCCGAATATCATTTTTTTCCTTCTTAATTATCTTAACTGCTTTAACCAATTGTATAACACCTCTTATGCGAGATATACCACCTTGATAAATAATATCATATTCTTTATTAAATCCAGGTGACTCTTTAGGTATAAAATCCGAGAAGTTATATATAATATCTACGTTCCTATTAAACTTGTCAAATCTTTCTTTTACTGCATCATCCGCAGTAAGAATATAATCATAATTTCTTGATAAAATATTTTCACTTGATTCTACAAATAACCTTATAATAGGCTTTAATATTTTAGGTATTTTATATGATGCATCTACCATATCAGGATAATGCTCATGGACATCATAAATAATTTTACTATTTGGTAAAGCCCGTTTTATTTGCGATGCATAAAGGATTATCTCATAATCATGAAAATGATAGATATTAGCTTTCAGATTAATAGCCTCATTTATAAGTTTATTAAGATGCTTTATTCTACCTAATAATGTTTTTTCTTTAGGTATACCTAGTATTTTTATACCGTTAACTTCCTTATATTTTTCCTCAAAAGGACCTATTATGGTTATATCATCATAGACCTTTCTTAAAGACAAAGCTTCTTTATAAAAAATTCTATCGTCTAATGGGCTATGCCCACTAGTTAAAATACATATTTTCACTGAATTACCACCTCATTATGATATTAATCCTAGCCGTCTAAGTAAGTTCTTCTGCGATCTTAGAATACCTAGCCCAGTCCGAACAAATATAGGAATTTTGCTCACTTTTACAAGAGTCTCTAATTCTCCTCCAAAGGATCTAAAAAATCTCTCTACATTTGGAAGAGAAGATCCTTCAAAATCGAATTTCTGCGAAACTGTTCCGGCAAACTTAATTGCCTCCCATATTAGAAGAGATGTAGCACCACTATTTCGTAAGCTAGGATCCCCACCGCCCATAAGATAGTAGGCACATCTTCTATCAAATAATATATATACAGCAGCATGAATTCTTTCTTCATGATCCACGGCAAACAATATTCTTCTCGCCCCTTTTTCTTTTAAAATTAAATCTAAGTCTTTAATAAATGTCTTGCTATATGGAATCTCTATACCTTGCCTATCGAATGTTTTTTTATTAATCCTATAGAAATCTTCAATTGCTAAATTATCCACGACCTTTATACCATTTTTAATAGCTTTCCTAATATCTGATTTTATATTAGACTTAAAACCATTAAATATTAAATTCATATCAGTTAAACAGTCTATAATATAAGTATAAGCTAAATCTATATTAAAACCTTTCCACTTAAACGGTAAATAATTATTATACTTATAGGAAAAAGTATACTCAAATAGTTTGAACTTTGGAAACCCCATTATTAATGCATTAGCAATTTCTATTTCCTTTGAAGTTTTATTGGATTGTTTTAGAGAGGAAAAATCCTTAAATATTATTCCTAGGGCAGGTGTCAACTTAGGATTTCTATAGAATCTACCACGATGATAAGGAAGCGCAATTCCTCCAATTATTTCATTTCCATCCTCACATATTAAAATATCAAAGTTATCAGCTACAGCTTGTAACCACCAGGTTTTATTGAATATACTTCCTTGAATAGATTGATCCACAAAACTATCCCAAATCTCATACTCTTCTTGTTTTAGCATTCTTGTTTTATAAAGATTGCCCATTTGTTCACCTTCTTTGTTTTAAACTACCTAAAGTCTCTTCATATACAGCAATACATTTCTTAGCATTCTCTTTCCACGTATATTTTTTTAAGACAATTGTCCTAGCTTCTTCTCCTATTCTTTTAGCTTCTTTCGGATTATTTAATAAATAGTCTAGTGATTCTACTATATCACTAATATCCCTCGGATTTACCATAATACCATTTATTTTGTTAACTATCACATCTTCAATACCTTCACCTTTACAGGCAATAACAGGTTTTCCATGAGCCATTGCTTCTATATAAACAACGCCAAAACCCTCACACCAACTTGGTAAAGAAAAAACATCACATATAGACATATATTTCATTACATCTTTATGTGACAATCTTCCTAAAAATTCCACATGGTTTTCTAAGTGCAAGTTACTAACAATCTTTCTAAATGAATTTATTTCTGGACCCTCACCAATAATTAGATATTTTAAGTTATTATGTTTATTAATTAATTTGGCTATTGCCCGTAAATTCAAGTCGATTCCTTTTATCTGAATTAAATTAGATACGCTGATGATAACCTTATGTGTTGAATACTTTTTAATTAAATCTTTTTCATTAGAAGATAACTTACTTGTATCAACGCCATTATTAATTACAGTAATTTTCTCATCAAATCCTAATTCTTTCTTAGCTATATTTTTAAGTTTATTACTAACAGTAATAATTTTGTCTGAACTCTTAAAGACTTGAGATACAGCCCTGTAACATTTTGTATTCTTATAAATTGTATAATTCAGATCTTGTCCATGTATGGTAACTACTAATGGTATACAGTCTAATTGTTTTTTTATCACACAAGCAGCAAAGCCGTCAGGTAAAGCCACATGAGCATGTATTAGATTAAACGGGAATGTTTTGTAAATATTATTTATCACTTCTTTTATCCCATGATACATGAAAAAACCTGAGTATTCAAAGAAATATCCTCTAGGAAATTCTATGTATCTAGGGTAATAAACTTCTACTCCTTCAATTTGGGCCTTTAAAGGAATCTTATTGTATCTTCTCCACTTCTTATTCAGATGACTAAGAGGGTAAGGCGCCCAAGGAACTGGAGAAATAACCTTTACCTCACAACCAGCATCAACTAATGATCTTACTTGTTCATGAACAAAGATTCCTGCAACTTCGCTAAAAGATGATGGATACATATGGGAGATAAGTAAAACTTTCACTTTATTATCCTCGCTCTTTAACTTGCTATATTAACTTAGAGTATTATCTCATCTAATAATTTAGATAATTGACCTGTTAAATATCTTCTAGAATACTGTCCGAAACTATCTATACTATTTAAATCCATTTTTCTATAATAAATTTCCATAATACAATTAGCTATTTCTTCTGGATTTCTATTGTCAATTAATTTAGCAAATGGTATCTTAGAAACAACTTCGGCAATTGCTCCGTCTGAACACGCCAATGCTAAAATAGGCCTTTTGCATCCTAAATAATCAAATATTTTTCCTGTTTGCTCATTCTTTTGACCACCTCCAATAATTAAGAGTATATCTGCTCCTTTAGAATAAGCTAAAGTTTCAACATAATCCTTCTTACCCCAAAACCTAACAGTATCTTCTATTCCAATAGATTGTACTAGCTTAATTACCTCTCTCTCTGGTTCCCCTACATGTATAAAACAGATATCTATCTTTTTTCCCCTTAAAATCCTTAAAGCCTTAAAGAAATAAGTGGGGTCTCGAAAACTACTAGCATTAAATTTACCTGTATATAATATTGTAAATTTATTAAATTTGACCTCCTTAATATATTTGAAATCGTCTTCATCATATCCGTTAGTAATAGTAACTAGTTTACTACTTAGAACCTCATCCTTATAAAAATTAACATATTCCTGACGCATAGGCTCAGTAGCACATACTATTTTGCTTGCATTCTTTATTACTATGGGCTCTAATAAATCAGTAAGTACCTTTCCGAACCAAGCCTTTAAATTTTTAGGTGGTAACCTCTTCTCTAATCTCCAAGGGTCTCTTAAGTCTACTAAATAAGGAACATGAAAAAACATCTTAATAAGAGGTCCCATTACTAGAGGGAAAAAAGGGCCTCCGGTAATGTATATAATATCTGGAGCTTCTTTTCTTATAATAAATCCAATTTTTCTTATTAAAGAGAAAAGCCAACGAATACCTTCGTTATTAATAATCCCTATTTCATAAACAGGTAGTCTGTAAATAGTTGTATCTTTTGGTATATCCTTTTCAAGAGTCTTATCAATCCACTTATAACTCTTAACATCTGCAGTTACGACAATAGGTTTCCAATTATATTCATTTAAGAATTTAACGAACTTTGTAACACGAAAAGTTCCAACCCCGCCAGCTGGAGGAAAATATTGAGCTAAAATTAATACCTTCTTCATAGCCCCGATTACCTCTCCCTTTATATTTCCTTAGCATATTAGTCCTATTTTCTTCTCTTTATTACTTTAGCCGGATTACCTGCCACAATAGAATAATTATCCACTGCACGATTAACTACTGAACCAGCTCCAATTACACTACCGTCTCCTATGTCCTCCATAATTATTGTATTAGCTCCAATCCAAACATCTCTTCCCACTTTGATAGTCTTTAATTCACCAGGTTGTTGACATATTGGAATGTCAATCCGAGTAAAAGAGTGTTGTCTAGACCCACTAAGAAAATGACAAAATTGAGCAGTTAAAACATTATCTCCAATTTCAACATAACCAAGTGTATTATATGTTCCTAATCTCACATTATTACCGATTTTAATTTCAGGGTAAGAAATTATAACTCCAAAATGAAAGTCAACATTCTTGCCACAAGACCTTAAAGTTTTCTTATAAAAACGGTTTCTTATAAGCATTCCTAATTTAAAAGGTATAAGACTAATAAATTGACTTATATACACGTAATCCATGAACTTAATAAAAAAGATTAATATTCTAACTATAATAAATACTAGTAGATTTAGTATTCCTTGTATAAAACGTTGTAATATTTTTCTCATTCTTGAACCTCTACTTCAAAAATCTCTGCCCATAAATTAATATTTAAGATTTGCCATAACTTCCGAGAGTTATCATTAATTCCTTTTCTATGGTCAGACAGTAACTTGGTAATATGTCTCTTGTCGAATATCTCATTAAATCCCCCAGTAGGATTTAGGTGTTGGCCTATAAAGCTACCTTGTTGTTTAAACCATTTATCTATAGGCGTCGGAAAACCCATTTTATCTTTCCGATTTAATATTTCATCTGGAATATAATTCTTGACTGCCTTTCTCATCACTACTTTATTAGAGTTATTGGTAATCTTCATACTGGAAGGTATCTTGTAAGATAGTTGAACCAACCTATGATCTAGAAGAGGGACTCGTGATTCTAAAGAGGCAGCCATGCTCATCCTATCTTCTACCTGAAGTAAACCTGTAAGAAAATTTGACTGGTCAAAGGCAAAAAACTTCTGATAAATATCACTGGTTGATCTGCAGTTAAAGTATTTAGTATATTTTTCGAAGCTATTAAACTTATTTTTTGTGATGAAAAGTTGTTTCTTATCTTCTTCACTAAAACAGTTCTTAGACCACAAATTATAGTATATTTGATCTAAATCTTTAGGTAATTCATTCTCGATTGTAGACTTTAATGAAGATATAACTCCATTTCTAGTTAAATATGATGCTATGTACCTTAAATTATTAATAGTTTGATTTTTTGAGCGAAATAACTTATTACCAATTAAGAATTCGAATTTAGCCCTATTATACCAGCTATAACCTCCAAAAAGCTCGTCTCCTCCCTGTCCACCTAGTACAACTCTTACATTTGCACCAGCTAATTTAGAAACGAAGTATTGGGGAAACATGCCTGACCCTACAGCTGGCTCATCCATATGCCAAATTAGCTTAGGTAGTAACTGTTCGAAAGAAGTCAACGAGGGAACGGTCTCTAAATAGTCTCCGCTAACATGATTTGCTACCAGCTTGGCCCAATTACTCTCGTCATAGCCTTTACCGTCCTTAAATTTACCGGTAAAGAGTTTTAGCTTTCCTGAATAGTTATTAGAAGCAGAACAAGCAACTGTTGATGAGTCAAGTCCACCGCTTAAATAACATCCTAGCGGAACATCACTTCTTAATTGCATTTTAACTGCGTCTTCTATTAACCATCTTACTTCATCCGCAAAATCATCTATTGTTCTTTCATACTCAGGCTCCAAATTCTCTTTCCAATAACTGATCACTTCAAATCTACCACTAATAATATCCAATTTGAAGTAATGACCTGGGAGTAGTTTTTTTATACCCTGGAAAAAAGTTTCTTCCCCCATTACTACTTGTAGAGAAAGATAGTCAGAAATGCTCTGTAAATTTGCCACTCTTTTAATAGATTTGTCTTCAAGTATTTGTTTAATCTCTGACCCAAATATAATCTTATCTTTATCTAAGTAATAGTAAAAAGGCTTTATACCCACTTGGTCTCTAGCACAAAATAAAGTATGTCTTCTTTTATCCCAGATAGCAAAAGCAAACATACCATTAAATTTTTTTAGACAGCCTTCACCCCACTCCTGATAGGCATAAATCATTACTTCTGTATCAGTACTAGATTCAAATTTATAACCTAACTTCTCTAACTCTAATCTTATCTCTACATAATTATAAATTTCACCATTAAAAATAATCCATACAGATTTGTCCCTATTACACATAGGCTGCCGTCCAGCTATCGAAAGATCAATTATTGATAGTCTACAATGTCCCAATGCTACACTATTAGTTTCGTCATAATAAAAATTCTTATCATCAGGGCCACGATATTCTATTATGTTAACCATTCTATTTAATAAATCTCTATCAATTTCTTGCTTCTGCAAATTAACTATTCCAGCTATTCCGCACATTTTAGACCTCACTAATTTAAATTTCGTAAGATACGGTTTAATGTCATCCTATATCTTCCTATTTTTTGTAAAATTAATATTTCAATTTTATCAGAAATCCTCATGTTGTCTGGTGCCCATTCTCGGGCTTTCTCACTAAAATCATTAATTCCAGTTATTTGATACATCACCTTTAATAATTCAACATTAAGCCTATTATAGAGCGCTGGACAAAGATAACCGTGAGAACCATACCAACTCCATTTATTACGATAATTCCAGAAATTTAAATTTCTACTCAATCCAGTACAACCATCTATGAATAACTTCTCAATTTTTACATCTTTAGTCAATAACCATAGATCATGTAAACCTAAAAGGCTAAAGATAAATCCATCTAATATTCTAGCAAGTGGATAGGATGGGTATTCTTCATAAAAAACACAATTTCCTTCTACTTCTTTTACACCGCCGCAAGAAATATCTAATTCAAAAACCCTGGTAGCATTCAACGCAATATCTAAAAGATGGTTGTCACCTGTCAATCTATATCCTCTCGTTAGAATACTAATTGCCAGCCCCTGAGCCATAGCAGATACCCATGGTGCTTGTAAAAAAGCATTGTTCTCCTGCCAATCAAAGTCATAAGTCCATACAATACCCCTATCTCCCCAATCCCTATAATTGGAGACAATCCAATCTAGTTGATTATTAAAATTAGCAAGGAAATCTTCATCATTAGTAGATAAGTATTTCTCAAGGCTAAGTAATCCATACCAAGCTATATAAGCAGGGTTATATTGATTCCCAATTGATAGTCCATAGTCATTATACACTACACCTTGATTATCTTTATATAAGTTAGTAGTAAAAAGAGAGTCACTACTTATATAATAGTTTAAAAAATTACTTAGTGCGTTAGTATTTATTTGAACTGGGAAATCATATCCTTTATGAGAAAGTATTATAAGTCCAGTAATTACTGTTACAACAGTTATTATTAATAATAAAATTCTGCAATAAGCATATAATAAATTTCCAGCCATATATAGTAATAGGGTAAAAAATATATATCTATATAGTCTTGGTTTACTAAGACTATATAGCAATAAGCATACTAATTTTTTCATTTAATTATTACCCCTATGTAGATTTAGAATTATCAACTTTTAATAAAATTTAAACTATTTAAGATATTCCTAAGATTTCTCTTTGTTTTGATTATGAATTGTTATATACTTAGTTAGTAGCTAAGTCTTCCCTACGTATTATATCTACAATCTTCTCAGCAATTAATTTATGTCCTTCGCTGTCTAGATGAATGCCATCCGGAGTATGACTATAGTTATTCAAAATATTAAATGTATCAATAAAAAATACATTTGTTATTTTAGAACAAGTATATTGCATGACTCTGTTAAAATCACAAATAGACTTTCTAGTTCCTTTTAAATTTTTCTCTATTCTATCATTAGTCTGACCTATTCCAATAATAATAATAATTGCTCCTGTTTCTTTTTGTATGATATTAATTATTTCAACAAGAATTTTATTAAATGTAGATACCTTTAGCCAATTGAATTGCTTATTAATTAGAAATATAATCCTCTCTATTAATGAGCTTATTAAGTTTAACCCCTTATTAGATAAATTGTGTAGTATACCTTCTTTATATCTTGGTCTAAAAATAGAATTCTTGTAGTTGCCCCCTTCAATTATATTGTTTATAAACCTTAATCTTCCTCTACTAGCACACTCGACATTACCAAAATGTATTATTACAATGTCAGGGAACATTCTAATAACTTCATCTTCTAGGTATTGATATGTATCACTTATCATTGCTGCCCTTTTTCCCGAATGAACTACAGTAAATCCATATCTCTTCTCCAATATTTCAGAATAAGTAAGTTCTTCATTGTTCCTTCGTGGTGGACGCATAACTAATGATACGGAATTACCAAGAATACTAATTTTCATTATAACACCCCACAACATCTTGTGCATCCAATGAAAAGCCCTTCCTTCTTTAGTTCTTTTCGGAAATCTCTCATCTTTTCTCCATTCCAAATTTGGTTAAATGGCTCTTTTAATATGTTCCCTACTTTAATGTTAAAACATCTAGCTAATATGATTACATCCCCATTTGAATCAATACTTGCACTAACCCAAGGTACTAGGCATTTATTATTTGATATAATAACGCTAGGATTATTATAATAGTCATATAAGCTACCCCTAGAATTTATTTCAGGAATAAATCCAATCTTATAAGAATAATCAAGTGAATTCACTTTTTTTATTTCCTCCCATAATATATCTATATTTACTTCCTCAGGTTTTACAATCTCCATACTGCTAATAGTAGCCTTACATATACTGCCATGAATTTTATTATGTCTTTTAGCCATCTCATCTGATACAAAATTCAAGTGTGAAAAGGTAATAGAATCAAAACCAAATGTCTTCATATATTGAGCAAATTCACATAATCTATCATAATTAAAATTTGAAATGGTATAGTTTAACCTTATAAGCGGCAAGTTTGCTTCTAAACTTTCCCTAAACTTATTTATTAATTTTATCCCACTCAAAACTTTTTCAAAAGTTCCTTTAACTCCTCTAATATAGTCATGTGTTTCTTTTAAACCATCAACAGAAACACATAATTCGTCTAACCCAACTTCAACTAGTTTTTCTGCATATTTTTCTAATAAATAACCATTTGTTGTTAAAGAAATACTAAGCTTTTTAGACTTAATATACTTACACAATTCAATTATATCTTTATACAATAGTGGTTCTGTACCAACAATTGCTATATGAGGCCTAAAAATAGAAACTTGGTCGATTAACTCCTGAAAGTTTTTATATGATAAATTATCCTTATTAGAGTTAATAAGATTTTTGTAAAATTGTGAATTTAAATTTTTCTGTCCTATATCACACATAATACATTTCAAATTACACACATCATTCACAGTTAAAAAAACCACCTGTGGTGGAAAGGCTCTATAATTCTTATCGGAATAATATGGTATAGTTTGTATTTTATTTTTTATCTTGTTCCTTATTAAATTTAACTTTGTTAAGAATT
>Ga0079099_1022089_pt1 | contig 22026 bp, 18 predicted proteins | sample ADurb_H2B_02_Slu_FD_77098 | JGI IMG/M metagenome (GOLD analysis project Ga0079099, IMG submission 77098) | Active sludge microbial communities from Illinois, USA, of municipal wastewater-treating anaerobic digesters - ADurb_H2B_02_SludgeMetaT... | ecosystem: Engineered > Bioreactor > Anaerobic >... | reverse complement strand
CCATTAAAAAGATTTTCTCTAAAGATATTTTCTCTGCCAATTCTTCCAGGCCGGGATATTCCTGCTCATTTTGCCAAGTATCTTTATTCATAGGACAAGCATTCTGACATTCATCACACCCATATATCCAGCCTTTCATATTCTTTCGTAATTCCTCAGAAGGTAAATCTTTAATCCCCCAGGTCAATCTTGTAATACAGGTTGCCATATCGGTACAATGAGGTTTTGAAAGCGCTTTCGTGGGGCAAGCATCTATACACTTACTACACCCCTCGGGACACTCCTGTAGTTCTGCTTTTTCTATAAGCTCCAATTCATGATCTATTGCCCAAGTATCAATAATTACCCAAGACCCACTTTTCGTATATAAGAAGTTATTTCGCCTTATTATTCCTAGTCCTGCTTTTTCCGCTGCTAACCTCCCCGAGGTTATACCGTGAAGTTCCTTGGTAAATTCTATACCAAGCTCTTGCAGATATTTCTCCAACTCTAGAATATTCTTATTCATTTCTACATCTGGCTGAAGCTTGTGATCGTAAAGATAATACTTGCCTATATGGTCATTAAAAATCCCCGGTACTTTATATTTCCCATACCGTGTTATACAGACAACTACTGACTTTACCCACTCATAATTTTTATCAGGATAAGCGTACTTTCTTAATGGCTCTAACATAGGCTCTGATGCCGGACATGCTTCTATTCTCTCGTCTAGCCTCCCTTCGTAATCTCGCAATTTGTCAATCTTGATAATACCACAGCTTTCAAATCCAAGTTCTAAAGCTCTTCTTCTTATCTTTTCTGCTATTTCCTTTTTACACATTAAAAAAACCTCCTACTTTATTATTCTATAATTTAGACATCAGCAGAAGGAAAAAGTTACAAATTTTTTTCAGTTTAAGATATTATTGACCATTCGTTGTTTTTAATGCCGTCTTTTATTCTTTCCCTAAAAATATCGTCAGCCTCCTTAGGGTAAAGGGTTGTATATACATCCCTTAATGCTTTAAGACTCCTAACCTCTGAAAGAGACTTAGCGTTTACTTCAGGAAGTAAATTACCCTCTAGTTCATTTTCTTTTATCCAGCCCTGCTGCAGTCCGAAGCGTACCCATTGAATACAGCGACAGGGATTAGACTTTTTTATCAGTTCGCACCTGTCTTCCATATAACCGAACCATCTCTGTTTTGCCCTGTAAATTGTAGTTTTAACTTTGCTGATAGAACATTCTAGAATTTCTGCAACTAGTCTATAGGGTAAGCCTATTGTGACGGCAAGACAAAAGATCTTTCTCTGCTCATTAGGCAGACATTCTGTAAGGCAGTGGAAACACTTGAATCTTGCTTCTTTAGCAAGAAGTAGTGTCTCCGGATTATTGGCTGGATTTTCGTCCTTAATTTCCTCCAATGAAAATCCAAAGTCTTCCGTTAAGGCTTGGACGGGCATTTTCTTTCTTTGTTTAAGATAGTCATTTGATACATTCAAAGTTATTCGATATATCCAAGTGAAAAAAGAACTCTCTTTCCGAAAGGAATCATAAGCGCATAGTGCTTTTAAAAAAGCTTCTTGCGTTATTTCCTCAGCATCATTTTTATTCCCCGTTAGCCCTAAGGCCAGATTATATACTTTTAAGTAGTTTTCTTTATAGTGTTGTTCAAACTCTTCTGAAATTTTTTTACTCAAAGAAATCATACCTTTCCTAATAATCGAAAGAATTGCTATGCTTTAAAAAGAATGATTAATTAATTTTACTCAATTTGGTAAAATTGACCTCATTCGGACCTAATTTTTAGATATTTTCCTATCTTTAAGCATTTCCCCAATATATGTTGAACCCAATATAAAAACCCCACCAATAATTTGAAGGATTGTTAACTTCTCTCCAACAACAATTACACTGAATAAAATGCCAAATAAAGGCTCCAAGTAACTGTAGGACACTATTTCAACAGATTTCATATGTTCAGAGAGGGAAAAGAAGATGGTATAGGCCACACCAGTGTGTAATATACCCAATAGAATGGTATAAATAACCGCCATAGCATCCAAGTTTACAACTGTCAAAATATTTCCATCAATCAATACAAATGGCAGTAAAACAATCATCGCTGTAAATATTTGCACAAATGTGGCAGTTTGATTATCCACCCTGAATTTAATGCTGCGGTTAATAAGAATAATAGTTGCATAAAGCATCCCTGAAATAGCACTAAGTGCCATCCCCATGTATCCGTACCCTTCTAATAAATTATGACCGACAATCAAAAAGAGACCTAGAAACGAGGTGAAAATCACAGCAATTTGAATCTTTGAAATAGTCTCTTTTAATATCAGTGGTGCAGCTATCATTACATAGACCGGACACATATTGTAGATAATAACAGCAGATGAAATACTGGTATGTTTAAACCCATAGAACAAAGTTAACCAGCCAAAACCTAGTAAGATACCTGAAATAAGATACGGTTTTAAAAGGGACCATTTCACCTTATCTGCCTTTTTCATTTTCATTACAGCAAAAAGGACCGGCAGTGCAATTAATGCCCGAAGAAAAGCTAAGCTTAAAGCGGATAATGGAATGGATCTTGTAAATACACCCAGACTACCCCAAATAATCATAACAAGTGCCAATTTAATTCTGTTCATAGTAAACCTCCTTATCTTTGCTAAGTCTAGATTAGCTAAATAATAAGGAGCTGTATTGTATAAAATTGACACTATCCTATTAATTGTTCTATATATGTTCCTGGTGTAATACCATACATCTTCTTAAATTCTCTAATGAAATGGGCTTGGTCATAAAATCTCAACTCCTCACAAATATCAAACACGCCTACACCTTCACTTAATAACCTTTTTGCTTCAGCTACTCGATATTGTAAGTGGTATGCAGCAGGTGTAGTTATATATAACTTCTTAAAATTCCTTATTATAGAAAATTTGTTTACCCCGGTTATTTGCTGAAGTTTATCTAATGTTATAACGTCATTCACGTGATTTAATATATAATCATGGATGGTTTTGGCGATATCATTTGTATCTGTAGTAGTAATTCCCGAAGTGTCTTTTTCTCCAAACTCTAATAATAATTCAATAAGTATATTTTCCAAAGTATCTGGAATCTTTTCTATTAGCAGTTGTTCAATAAAGCTTATTAATTTCTGGACTTGATTACCGGTTAACTTTTTTGCTTGACTAAAACTTATTACATCACTGTAGTAACTGGGATCAACAAATAACATAACATATGCCCAGTGATTGATATCTTTCGGTGCACATCTGTGAGTCATTAACGGTGGTATAATGACACCATCACCTGAGCCATAAAGGATAGTCTTATCGTTCAATGATAAATCAGTGGATCCTTCTACGATATACCCTAATGAAAGCTCATTATGGACATGAGACTTATAAGCATGGGGGTCGTTTCTACAGCGCTTGATTTCCACGCCTTCAATAATACTTCTGCTAAATTCCATATATCTGTCTTGTTCAACACTACTCATATAATCCTTGTCTGATATATTCAAAATTCAAACACTTCCCTTTTATTTCATTATATTGTCTGCTAGGGACACGGGGACATGTTCATTCTATCCATGCTAATTATCTTTCCGTAGTCCCTAGAGGCATTTATATGAAAGAGCCCCCAAAAAACCTTTAAAATGAAGCCTTATACTTTTTCTATCCTCACGACGCACTCAACATGGGCTGTCTGAGGGAACATGTCTACTGGCTGAATTTCCACTGCCTTATACCCTAATTCCTCCAGATAAGCTAAATCACGAGCTAGGCTGCTGGGGTTGCAGGAAACATAGACAATCCGCTCCGGTCCCATCTGGGCCATAGCTTCTAAAACAGCCTTTTCACACCCTTTCCGAGGGGGGTCTACGACTATCACTTCCGGCCTGATACCTTCCTCTGCTAACTGGGGCATTACCTTTTCACTTTCCCCTACGATAAATTCTGTATTAGTTAGATTGTTCAAAGCTGCATTGTGCCGGGCATCTTCTATGGCGTCTTCTATTACTTCTATCCCATAAACTTTTTTAGCTTTTTGGGCTAAAAACAAAGAAATGGTCCCAATACCGCAGTAAGCATCAATCACAGTTTCTTCCCCAGTTAGGTTAGCATATTCCAAAGCCTTATTATATAAAACTTCCGTCTGCTCCGGGTTCACTTGATAAAAGGAACGGGGAGAAATATGGAAAGCTAAATTGCCAATATAATCAGTAATGGTTTCCTTACCCCAAAGAACTTTAGTTTCTGGACCTAAGATTACGTTAGTTCTCCTAGAATTAATATTCTGGCAGATACTTACCAGTTGTTCTCCTATTTTCTCTCTTAGTTCCAGAACTATCTTCTCCCTGTTCGAAAAATTTTCTCCGTTAGTTACTAGAACTAACATTAACTCACCAGTCTTAGCTCCTACCCGGACCATAAGATGACGCAAAAATCCCCGGTGAGTTTCTTCGTTATAGACTTCTATCCGATATTTTTCCAATATTTCTTTAGCTTGAAAAGCCACTTGATCACCTAAGTTATGCTGAATATAACATTGTTCTGCTGGGACAATCTGATGAGTTCCTGGGGCATAGAACCCCACTACCATTTTCCCTCCAGCTTGTCCTACTGGGAATTGCACTTTATTCCGGTAATAGAAAGGATTCTTAGCCCCTAAGGTATCTCGCACCAAACTACTATCTAGCTTAGCAAGGCGAGTAATATTATCCTTGACTATCTTAGTTTTCTCCCTTAATTGAGCTTCATAGGGCAAATGCTGCCATTGGCAGCCACCGCACTTATAGAAGTTGCTACAAATGGGCTGAATTCTTTCCGCTCCCGGAGAAATTAGATACATTACCTTTCCCCGACCATAGTTCTTTTTCAGTTCCGTAATCTTCACCTCTACCTGGTCTCCCGGAGCAGTGTCAGGAACAAAGATAGTAAATTCTTGATAACGCCCGACTCCTTCCCCGCCATGGGCTAAGCTTTCGATTAATAGCTTGACCTTTTCCCCTAGCTTTACTGGTAGTTGACTTTTTCTTTTGGTCATTTTGATCCTCCAAAATTTTCTCTTACTTACCGCAGCATCTCTTATATTTTTTCCCGCTGCCGCATGGGCAAAGTTCATTTCTGCCTATTTTTTTCTTAGCTGTAGACAAGGGGGACATATTCTGCAAATGTTTTCTTTTTTGCTGGCTTATTTCTTCCGGAGTATGACCTTTTAAGACCCAAAGACGAGTATTGTTACAGAGGGCGACAAGTTTAGCTGCCAATTGCTGTAGCATTTCTTGGGAAGGAAATTCCAGAATACTTTGCAAATATTCCAATAACTCAGGAAGAGACCCATCTAATTTGATGATATAAACACACTGTATGGCTATTTCATCCTTTTCCTCTTCAGACAAATCATAATAACCACTTAGAAATTCTATTACACTGTTTAACTCTCTTGTTCTCTCGATAAAGTCAGGCTCACCAGCCTGCAATAGCTGGGCTTTAGTGAAGTGGTAATAGGGAATTTCTGATCTGGCTTCTTGTTCGTCTATTAGGTCCTCTCCATCAATAACAAGTTTATGAGTATATCCGCTATCAATTATTTGTATTTCACCATAGTAAGACCTAGCCTTAAAGATAACTTCCATGTATTCTAAAAAATCCACAGGATTCTCGGTTAATTCCGCTAACCGCTTTCGAATCTCATTTAAATCTAAAACCCCATAGAAATATAGAAGTCCTTGAGTTAACTTAATCCACTCAGTATTCCTTTTGATTATACTTTTGTAATAAAATTCATTAAGATTTCGAAAAAGGTCCATCACTTCTTGAGCTACGGCCAATCCCTTTTTCCCTTCCCTTAAACAAGGAAAAATAAGAGCTTGCTCTCTCAAATGCCTTATTCTATTTAATGGCATGTCCTTCTCTAAGATAAAGCCATTATTCTTAACTATTCGCTCAATTAGACCAAATCTTTCTTTATCTAAGAGTCTAAAAGCCACTTCGATCTTTTCTGGTATAAGAACCTCAAATTTTTCTAATAGTTTCTGTTTATTTAGAGCACTCAAGCCTCTTAAATCTAAACTTCTATAAATATCAGTCAAGTCATCTTTGGTCAAGACTTGTAAAAATTCTCTCAGGGTACCAGGTACCTTTATTTCTTTCCAGAAACGAGCCTCTTCTCTATTAAAATTATCTTTCACTGGAAAACCACCTTTTAACAATATCTTTAGCTTTATTATAGCACGATAAGCAAGACTTTAGTAATTGAGGAAAAAAATAAAAATACTCTGATAGTAGTTCATCAAAGTATTCTTAATATGGTTTGAGAAAATTGTTGTAAGTCTGTCAAACTATCCTCAATTACTTTTTCTAATATTTTTAAATTTTTAGCTAGATCAATACAAGCTTCACAAGCTCGCTGGATATTAAGAATGATGGAATCTTGCTTGGTATAGTTTTGCAAATTCTCTGGATTCCCAGCATACTCTTCTCTTATCCGAGCCAAACATCTTTCAATAATAGCACATTTGTTATAAATTACATCTCTAACCATAAATCTTTCCCTCTCTTTTAATTCTCTCTAAGACTACCTGTCTCTCCTCATTTAAAAGAGCATATTCCTTAAAAGCCTTTAATTCAAAGTAAGCCTTTCGAATCTGATCTTCACAATACAGAATTTCACTGTTCCCAACCACCTGGGCCACAAAGACAGTAGAAGCTTGGGATAAATCAATTAAATCTACTTCTCTACCCAACGCTTCTGCTAATTCTTGAGCAATTAAAAAAAACTGATAAGCATCAAGGCTATTGTCACTAAGAATGGCCACATCTATATCACTATCTGGTCTCATTCTTCCTTGATAACTAGAACCGAATAGATAGATCAGCCAAGGAGCAATTTTTTTCTGCAACAAATCGACTATAATCTCTTTATGCTTTTTCTCTAACTGCATATTCCTCAGCTCCTTTTCTATCTTATCCTTATTATACCAAATAATTTAGGAGAGGGAGCTTTGCTCCCCCTCCCACAAGATTAGATTCTCTCTTTAATTAGCTTGTTGACCATCTCCGGATTTGCTCTGCCCTTAGTAGCTTTCATGACTTGTCCTACAATGGCCCCTAGAGCTTTTTCCTTACCGTTTTTATAGTCTTCTACAGATTTTTGATTCTTAGCAATTACTTCTTCCACGATAGCAACTAAAGCACCTTCATCGGAAATCTGAGTTAAACCTTTTTCCTCCACAATCTCCGCTGCTCTCTTGCCAGTATAGAACATTTCCTCAAAAACTGTCTTAGCAATTTTACCACTGATGGTTCCCTTTTCAATCAACTGCAGCATTTCGATCATATGTCCAGGGGTTAATGTGATTTCTTCCAGTTCTTTTCCTTCATCTTTAAGGATTCTGAGGAGTTCACCCATAACCCAGTTGCTGACAACTTTCGGATTATTGAAACCATTGACAATCTCTTCATAAAAATCAGCTAGGCGACGGGAAATAGTCAGGATATCTGCATCATATTCAGGCAGACTGTATTGGTTAACAAAGCGTTCTTTCTTAGCTTCCGGTAATTCAGGCAGGTTATTTTCAATCTCGGCCACCCAGCCTCTGTCGATAATAATGGGTACTAAGTCCGGGTCTGGGAAGTAGCGGTAGTCATGGGCTTCCTCTTTGCCTCGCATGGCTATAGTTACCCCGCGAGCCTCATCCCAACGACGAGTTTCCTGTTTTATTTTGCCGCCATCTTCTAAAACCTCTATTTGTCTTTTGGCTTCATACTCCAGAGCTTTCTCTAAAGCTTTAAAAGAGTTCATGTTCTTTAATTCTGTTTTAGTACCAAATTCCTTCTGTCCCACAGGGCGCACAGAAATATTTCCGTCGCATCTTAAAGAACCTTCTTGCATTTTGCAGTCAGATACTTCAATATACTGGAGAATACTTTTGAGCTTTTCCAGATATAGTCTGGCTTCTTCCGGAGAACGAATATCCGGTTCAGAAACAATCTCAATCAAAGGAACTCCAGTTCTATTTAAGTCTACCAAGGAATAGTCTGCAAAATCAAGGGCTCCTTCACCATGTAATAGCTTCCCAGCATCTTCTTCCATGTGAATCCGGGTAATTCCGATTTTTTTAATTCCATCCCCTAGTTGAATGTCAATATGTCCCTGAGTGCAGATAGGCAAATCATATTGAGAAATTTGGTAGGCTTTCGGCAGGTCGGGATAGAAATAATTTTTCCGGTCAAACTTGCTAAACTCAGCAATCTCACACTTTAAAGCTAAACCAGCTCTAGTAGCATATTCCAAAACTGATTTATTTAAAACCGGCAGCACTCCCGGCATTCCTAGGCAGATAGGACAGGTATGAGTATTAGGAGCACCTCCAAATTCAGTAGTGCAGCCACAGAAAATTTTACTTTTAGTAGCTAATTCTACGTGGACTTCTAAACCAATTACTATTTCATAAGACATGTTTTCACCCCTTTTCTCCTACAGATTTGGTCTCTTCTTATGGAAATCAGTGTTTTGCTCAAAGGTATAAGCTGCTCTGAGAATAGTAGACTCTGCTAGAGATTTACCGATAATTTGCATTCCAATAGGACCAGTACTAGTATGTCCACAAGGAATAGAAATGGCCGGAATACCAGCAATATTAATAGGAATAGTGCAGATATCAGACATATACATGGCTAATGGATCTTCTGTCTTTGCTCCAATCTCAAAAGGCACGGTAGGAGCAGTAGGAGTAATTAAAACATCATATTTTTTAAAGGCTTCTTCAAACTCATTCTTAATCAGAGTTCTTACCTTCTGGGCTTTTAGGTAATAAGCATCATAATAACCGGAGCTCAAAGCATAAGTTCCCAACATAATCCTTCTTTTTACTTCTGCTCCAAATCCTTGACTACGGCTTTTCTTATAGCTGTCAATTAAGTCTTCCGCCTCTTCTGTACTAAAACCATAACGAACTCCATCATAGCGAGCTAAGTTGGAACTAGCTTCACAAGGTGCAATAATATAGTAAACTGGCAAAGCGTGTTCAGTATGAGGTAGGGAAGTCTCTTCACAATGGGCCCCTAGACTTTCTAAAAGTCTAATTCCCTTCATTACATTCTCCCTTACTTCTGGTTCAATACCTTCAATGAAGTATTCTTTAGGAATACCTATTTTTAACCCTTTGACATCATTAACTAGAGATTTGGTATAGTCTTCAGGTTGAAGATTAATGGAGGTAGAATCCAAATTATCGTGTCCGGCAATAGCATTCATTACCAGGGCATTATCAGTAACATCCTTGGTAAAAGGTCCAATTTGGTCTAGAGAAGAAGCAAAGGCCACTAACCCAAAACGAGAAACCAAACCATAGGTCGGCTTTAACCCTACCACACCGCAGAAAGCTGCTGGCTGACGAATAGACCCCCCAGTATCAGAACCTAAAGAGTAAATAGCTTCCCCGCAAGAAACAGCAGCAGAAGCACCCCCACTAGAACCGCCTGGAACAGCCTTTAAATTCCAAGGATTACGGGTTGGCCCAAAATAGGAAGTCTCAGTGGAAGATCCCATAGCAAACTCATCCATATTGGCTTTACCTACCATAACCAAGTCATTACCATTTAATTTGTTGACTACAGTAGCATCATAAGGTGGCTTAAAATTATGCAGAATTTTGGATGAACAAGTAGTAGTGACTCCTTTAGTGCACATATTGTCCTTAATGGCTGCCGGAATACCTGCTAAAGGAGAAATCTTCTCCCCAGCAGCTATCTTCTTATCTACTTGGCGAGCTTGCTCTAGAGCTAACTCTTTAGTTAAGGTAACATAAGAATGAACAGAATTTTCTACTTCATCTACTCTATCTAAAACTGCTTTAGTTAGTTCTTCTGAACTAACTTCTTTCTTGACTAACTTATCGTGTAATTCATGAATGGTTAAGTCGTATAGTTTCATCTATCTCCCTCCTCCTCTAAGATTCAATAACTTTTCGAACTTTAAAACAACCATTTTCCTGTTCAGGAGCATTAGCTAAAGCGTCTTCTCTATCTAGGCTTGGCCGCACTCCATCTTCCCGCCAAATATTCTTTTGAGGAAGAACATGATAGGTTGGAGGAACATCATCTGTATTTACCTTATTCAACATGCTGATATGCTCTAGAATATTGTCCAACTGCTGAGTAAAGGTTTCCTTTTGTTCCTCGTCTATTTCTAAACGAGCTAGCAATGCTACATGTTCCACATCTTTTTTAGTAATGATGCTCATACTTTTCACCATCCTTTTCAATTACTTATTATCTTCAAGCAGGTTCTGAAAATCCTTTTCCTCCAAAATAGGTATTCCCAGTTCCTGAGCTTTTTGATATTTAGATCCTGGATCTTCACCTACTAGTACATAATCAGTCTTCTTACTCACGCTGCTTACTATTCTCCCTCCTAGTTCTTCAATCAGCTTAGCTGCTTCCTGGCGAGTATAGTTAGCTAATGTGCCTGTAAGGACAAAATTCTTACCAGCCAAGTTCCCCGTTTTCTTTTCTTGCTTTTCCCCTTGAATATTTACCCCAGCATCTTTTAGACGCTGAATAACCTCCCGATTTTGCGTCTGCTGGAAAAAACTCACCAAGCTTTCAGTAATCCTGGGCCCCACCTCAGGCAAGGCGGTAAATTCCTCACTGGAAGCTTCCATTAAACTATCTAAACTAGAGAAGTGCTCTACTAAAGCTTTGGCTGTTTGAGCACCCACAAATCGAATGCCTAAAGCAAAAACTAATTTATCTAAGGAATTCTTCTTACTCTTCTCCAAAGCTTGTAAGAGATTTCTTACTGATTTGTCTCCCATTCTTTCTAAACTGATTAGATCTTCATAAGTAAGGTAATATAAATCAGCTACATTATGCACCAAGCCCTTGTCCAAGAGCTGATTAATCAGTGCTGGCCCTAAACCCTCTATATTCATGGCACCGCGAGAAGCAAAATGAATCAAGTGCTCTCGAACTTGAGCAGGACAACTAACTCCTCCGGTGCAGCGAGCTACCGTCTCTCCTGCTAGGCGTACTATCTTGGAATTGCATTCAGGGCAGTATTCTGGAAAGATGAACGTTTTTTCTCGTCCAGTCCGGTCCTTTTCTACTACTTTTACTACCTCTGGAATAATTTCTCCTGCTTTCTGAATCAGAACAGTATCACCTATTCGGATATCCTTGCGCTGTAGTTCTTCCTCGTTATGCAAAGTAGCCCTTTGCACTAGAGAACCGGCTAGGAAAACAGGTTCCAGAATAGCCACAGGAGTCACTGCTCCAGTACGGCCAATCCCTATAATAATGTCTTTCACCTTAGTAGTTACTTGCTGAGGGGGAAATTTATAGGCAATAGCCCAACGGGGACTTTTGCTAGTAGCGCCTAAAAGTGCTTGTCCCGCTAAGGAGTTAACCTTAACTACTATCCCATCAATGTCATAGGGCAAAGTATCCCTTTTCACTTCCCACTCTAGGCAGTAATCTATTACTTCTTGAATAGTTCCACAAACTCTATAATGAGGATTAACTTTAAATCCCCTAGCCTGAAGGAACTCTAACTCTTCCTCATGGGTACTGAATTGAATACCCACTAAATAGCCCAAAGCATATAGAAAAATATCCAGTTTTCTTTTAGCAGTAATTCTGGGATCCAGCTGTCTAATAGACCCGGCTGCTGCATTACGAGTATTAGCAAAAGGAGCCTCTCCATTGGCAGTTCTTGCTTCATTAATTCTCTCTAATTCTTTTCTTAACAAATAGACTTCTCCCCGGACTTCTGCAACAGATGGAACTTGTCCATCTCCCTTAAGAAGGGCCAGGGGAAGGCTTCTAATAGTTCTGAGATTAGAACTTACATCCTCCCCGGTTACCCCATCTCCTCTAGTCGCTCCCCGAGTAAATTCCCCATCTTGGTAAGTCAAAGAAATAGCTAAGCCATCGATTTTCAGTTCCACTACATAATCTACTTGGTTTAAAACCTTTTTCACCCTTTGGTCAAAGGATCTTAATTCCTCTTCTCCAAAAGCATTAGCTAAACTCAACATGGGCAGCTGGTGAGTAACAGTAGTAAATCCTGCTACAGGCTGCCCCCCCACTCGTTGAGTTGGTGATTGACTGGTAACCAGTTGAGGATATTTCTCTTCTAATGCTATTAACGCTCTCATTAATTGATCATATTCAGCATCAGATATCTCAGGTTCATCTAAAACATAATAGCGATAATTGTGATAGTTAATTTTTTCGCTAAGCTCTTGGTGACGCCTCTTTAGTTTCTCTTCTTCCATCTCCTGCCTCCCCAAGCAACAATCGATCTATTGTTCATTAAATACTTTGGCTAGACAAGGAACTATTTGTTTCTTTCTAGAAACAACTCCCTCTAAATAAACGCTGTTATTGATTACTTCAGATTCATAAGCTTCTTCAATTATTTCTTGATCTCCGATGAAGATCAGCTCAGTTCCTTGTTCAATAATATTAGTCAGCATTAAAGCTATTAAACTATAACCTTCCTGCTTCTTGGTTTCCTCCAAAGCTCGTAGAATATCTCCTCTTCTCTCTGCCAAAGTACTAAAGTCTAAGGCGCTAACCTGACCTATCCCAATCCGTGCTTTACCTAAAACAAATTCTTTAAAATCTTGGCGAATAATTTCCTCTACACTTTGTTCCTGGAAGTTAGAGCCCTCTTTAAACATCTGACGAGCAAAAATCTCTATATCAACTTGGGCGATACCCGCTAAACGTTTGGCAATCTGTTGATCTTTTGCAGTACAAGTAGGAGAACGGAACATTAAGGTATCCGAGAGAATAGCTGCCAGCATAATACCGGCCATTTCCCTGCTAATTTCTACTTGGCTTCCCTCATACATATCAGCAATAATAGTAGCGGTAGAACCTACCGGTTCATTGCGGAAATAAATAGGGTCCCCGGTTTGTATATCTCCCAAACGGTGATGATCAACCACCTCTAGTATTTCTGCTTCATTAAGTCCATCTACTGTCTGACTTCGCTCGTTATGGTCGACTAGGATTACTTTTTTCCGGTCAGCCCGAAGAAAATCCTGGGGTGACACTACCCCCAGCAGATGACCATTCTCATTGATGACGGGATAGCTGCGATATTTCTTTTCTACCATTACTTTTTTGACATCTCTTAGTAATTCATGAGGATGAAAGGTTATTACTTTTCTACTCATCAGTTGTTTAACTGGTATACTCATATTAACCAAGCGACCGGCAGCAAAGGTATCAAAAGGTGTACTAATAATCATGGCTTTTTTCTCTTTGGCTAATTGCTGAATGAAATCACTAACTAAAGTCCCCCCGGTGACAATCAGACAGGCTACCCCGGCAGCCAAGGCTTTTTTCTGAGCAGTTTCCCGGTCTCCGGTAATTAAAATATCCCCTTTTTTTATGTAGTGCACCATAGTCTGCGCATGCATAGCCCCAATTAAGACATTTCCTTGCAATTCTTTGATGCCACTGTCTACCAATAATTTTCCTTTTAAGGTGCGTAAAATATTCTCAATGGGCAAAGGAATTTCTCTAAATCTTTCCATAGTCAGTTCTTGTAAGTATCTTTTAGCTAAATCACTGACAGTAACTACTCCTTGTAAATGGTTCTGTCTATTAACTACACAGATAAAGCGGGTTCCCGTCTCATTGATTAGTTTGCTTACTTCCCAGAGGGGACTATCCTGCTCAATAGTATAAACTTCTTCCGACATAGCATCTTCAACCAAAGAACCTACGCTTCTCACTAACACAGGCTTAGCTATGCCAAAATAATTAAGAACATATTCTGTCTCTTTATTAATCTCCCCGATTCGGCCCGCTCGATAGATTTTTTGACCTAAACTGTTTTTTAAATTAGCATAAGCTAAAGCGGAACAAATTGAATCAGTATCTGGATTCTTATGTCCCAGAATATATATTTCTTTTTCCACAGTTAACCTTCCCCCGTTTTTCAATTTATAAACTCCCATACAATTAAGAGAGCAACAAGACCTAGTAAACTAGCCCCTTATTGCTCCCTTGCTTAACAATCTTCCAACTTAGCCTGTAAGTAAAAAGCGCATTCCAAACGCTTTTTCTCCAAAGCACAATTCAATTCATAGGGTACACTTATATCACCATTGATTAAGTGGGCATTAGCGTGACACCCGCCGCTGCAATAAAAACGTGCCCAACAGTCAGCACACTTCTTTTTATAGATATGATTCTCCTGCAAGCTAATTCCTATACTTGGAGAGTAATTTCCTTCCAGGATACTACCCATAAGATAGCCATCTCTTCCCATAAACTGATGGCAAGGATAAATTTCCCCCTGAGGGCCTATTGAAAGATACTCAGTTCCGGCTCCACAGCCCATAATCCTTCTAGAAAGACAAGGTCCTTTCCGAATATCAGTCTCAAAATGAAAGAAAGCTAAAGGATTGCTTGATTTCTTCCTTTCTAGATAGATATGAACTAGTTTTTCATATTCAGCTTCCAGAATAGGCAGATGTTCTTCTGTGAGAGCATAGGAATCTTCTGGTAGAGTAATTACAGGTTCCAAAGAGATATTGCCGAATCCTTGGTCTGCTAAGTATTCTACATTCTCAGCGAAGTGAGGATGCAAGCCGGTAAAAGTTCCTCTAATATAGTAATTATACTTGTTTCTAGCTTGCAAAAATTCCTTAGCTTTGGCTAGCACTGTCTGCTGACTGCCTTTTCCGTTAGGAAAAGGACGCATAGCATCGTGAACTTCAGGAGAGCCATCTAAACTAATAATTACTTCCACATCATGCTGATTTAAATATTCTCCTATTTCGGCATTAAGCAGCGTAGCATTAGTGGTTAAAGAGAATTTAAATTTTTTAGCCAAGATCTTGCTTTTTTCCTCAGCATACTCAATAACAGCTTTCACTACTGGAAAATTCAAAAGAGGCTCTCCTCCAAAGAAGTCCAGGATATAATTCTCTACTTCTGGTGATTGTCTTAGTAGAAAGTCTACTGCAGCTAATCCTACTTCTTTAGTCATCATCCCTCTTTTTCCTTTATAGTCTCCGGTAGAAGCAAAGCAGTACTGGCAGCGTAAATTACAATCATGGGCCACATGCAGGCAAAGAGATTTGAGAACACCTGGTTCTAGCTTTTCTGCCTTCGCCCTTGTATCCTGGTCACTAGAGAATAGCCAGCCTTGGGACTCCAATTCTGCTAACTCTCCCAGAGACTCTTCCACCTGTTGATGTTGGTGAACTTCTAACAGTTTTTCTCTAGCCTTTTTTTTATCATATTGTTCCAGCAAAACAAAATAGTCCCAGACTATTTGGTCGATTTGATAAACGGCTCCGCTGTTGGCATCAACTAGGAACCGTTCTCCCTTCATCTGGAACTTATGTATATCCCGTTGCCAGGGTAAACTCATTTTTAATCCTCGCTTCCTACTATTCTCCTTTTTGGCACTGATGAGCGCCTACTGTGCAGGAAGTTTTACAAGCAGTTTGGCAAGATACACTGCATTTTCCGCAAGGTTCTTGTTGAGCAGTAACTGCAAAAATTGGTGCTCCCACTAGTTTAAGATGTTTCTTAGTTGCCTTTTCCATTGATCTTCCTCCTTTATTTAACCAATTTACATAATTTTTCTCTTTATGATAGTAACATAAAATAGTTAATAAATCAATTACCTTTGACCACTTTCCCCTACCTTCTCCCAACTTCGCAAAAAAGCATCTACAATAACCACGTCAAACTGAGTCCCCTTACATCTGTCTATTTCTGCCAAGGCATCAGCAATAGACATGGATTCACGGTAGGATCTATTGGAGGTCATAGCATCAAAAGCATCGGCTACTGCAATAATCCTGGCCGTTAAAGGAATATCCTCTCCCCTTAAGCCTTCCGGATAACCCTTACCGTCTAGACGTTCATGATGATAATAGACTCCTTGGATAATTTCTAGAGGAAGCTTAATTGGATTGAGAATCTTGCGTCCTTTAACAGGATGCTTTTGCATGAGAAAATATTCTTCTTCTGTTAGGCGTCCTGGTTTGGTTAACAGCGCTTCAGAGATAGCTATTTTGCCTATATCATGGAGAATGGCTGCTACTTGCAGGTAGTCTAGCTGCCCCTTGCTAAGCCGCAGTTCTTTCCCAATAAACTTGGCGTATTTAGCTACCCTCTGAGCATGACCTTGCGTATAAGTATCTTTGGCTTCTACCGCTTTAGCTAAAGCAGTAATAGTTCTTAAGTAAAACTTCTTCAAGTCTTTATATAAACGGGCATTCTCTATAGCAATAGCTGCCTGATTGGCCAAAGCTGTTAAAAGCTCTACTTCATTCTCACCATAATCATTAGGTTCAGCACTCCAGACCAGAATCAATCCCAAAACTTTATCCTTGACTAGCAAAGGAACTCCTACCAAGGAGCCAGGTACACTTTCGTTGCCTGTGTCTGGAAGTCCATAACCTTGTGCTAAAGCATCATTTACCCAGATGACTTCCTTAGTTTTAACTGCTTGGAAAAATACATTATTTGGGGAAACCATTTGATTCTCTCTAATATATTCTAAGGTTAAACCGTAAGAGGCCTGTAGGATTAATTTATCAGTATCTTCTTCATAGGTTCTTAAGCTACACCGTTGAGCCCCTACTGTAGAGACGATTATATCTACAATTCGCTGCAGCAAATCCTGTAAGGTAATATCACTAATAGTCAGCCTGCTAATCTCCTGTAAAATCTGTAATTCTTCCTTCCTTTTGACATTGTTAGAACAAATTTCATTAAGAGCAGCATTAAAAGATTGGGAAAGAATATCTACTTCTTTGATAGGAGAAGCGGCAAACCGATGGTTAAAATCTCCTGTCTTGATTTTCTTACTCACTTCCACAAACTCTTCCAACTGTTCTACTAAGTGCTCACTAAGAATCCAGCTAAAAAGAGAAGCAACAATTAAGCATATGAAAAAAACCAAGAAAAAATTCTTCTGAAATTCCTTCTTAGTCTCTAGAATGGCGTGGGCTGCTAAATCAATTCCTAGAATGGCTAAAGTCTGGCCTTGCTCATTCTTAATAGGAGCATAACCGCTTAAATAAAATCCCCATTTATCTTTGGTAAAAGCTTGGTCTGCACTAGGAGCAAGGATAGCCTGCTGCATAGCTGGATAAGGAGAAATGTCGTATCTCTCACCTATTGCAGCCTTTTTTTCCTCGGGTTCTAAGACTCCATTCCGATTACTATCCTCTGTCATTTGGGTGTCTAAAACAAACTCTAAAATATTTTTCTGGCTGGTTGGTATTAAAGTATAGATATATTGGATATCAGGATTATTATATTGTATTTTCCTTAGCTTGCTAACCATCCTTTGGTAAAGAGGAGAATCTATTTTTCTTTCTTTCCTCACTTGCTCATGTGCCTGGAGATCAATTAATAGAGATGCACTGTTAGCCAGGTCTTTAGCTTGAGTTCTGATTTGCTGCATTTGGTTGTGAATGCTTACTTGATAGAAAAAGTAAGCAGAGAATAGGAGGGTAAACAAGGAAATAAAGAAGCAGGTTAAGAAAATATTCCGCTGAAAACTGTTCTGCCGTAAACTGAGTTGATTTCTCACTCCTGCCCCTCCTTCTAAGCGCTTTCCATCTCTTCTTGGGGGTGCTTCTCCCCTAGGTTCCTGCCTTCCCTAGCCCAAATCCGCAAAAAAGCGTCTACCATAAGGGAATCAAACTGAGTTCCACTACATCTTACCAGTTCCTCCAAGGCATACTGATAGGATAAAGAACTACGATAAGGTCTATTGGAAGTCATAGCATCAAAGGCATCTGCTACTGCTAAAATACGCGCTACTAGAGGAATTTCTTCTCCGGTTCGCCCTTCAGGATATCCCCGGCCATCTAAGCGTTCATGATGGAAGTAAACTCCATCAATAATTTCTTGGTCAAACTTTACCGGCTGTAAGATTTCTTTACCTCGAAGAGGATGACTTTGCATGATAATGAATTCTTCTTCCGTGAGGCGGCCAGGTTTAGTCAGTACTCTCTCTGGAATACCAATTTTACCTATATCATGTAAGATTGCTGCTACCTTTAAATTCTCTAAAGAGACTTTCTCCAAATCAAGCTCTTCCCCAATAGCCAGAGAGTAGCGAGCTACTCTCTCGGCATGACCGCGGGTATAGGCATCTTTAGCTTCTACCGCTTGCACTAGAGCGCTGATAGTCTCTAAATAGGCTTGTTGCAGGTTATCATATAAATTATAATTTTCAATGGTAATAGCAGCCTGATTAGCTAAAGCTGTATAAATCACTTTTTCTTCATCAGTATAATAATGTGGTTCGGTGTAATAAATGACAATGGTACCTAATACCTTGTCTTTAGCTAATAAAGGCATGCTAAAGACAGAACAAAGATTTTCCTTAAGCAAATACTCATTTAGATTTAGTCCTTCTTCTTTGTCAACGTCTTCAATAATCACCGGCTCCTTGGTCTTAATAACATTAAAGATGATATTCTCGGAAGAGACCTTTTTAACTTTTTCTACATAAGTCTGACTTAAGCCATAATGGGATTTTAAGACTAGTTGGTCACTTTCTTCCTCATAAAGCCTAATACCGCATTTATCCACTCCCATGATGTCTACAATAATCCTAACTATAATCTGTAAAATATCCTCTAAGTCCTGAGTGCCGTTAGCTGTCTCTCCTACTTGAAGAAGGGCTGCCAGTTCTCTTTTTCTTTCCTCTAATTTCTTACCTAAAGTTTCATATAATTTAACTCGCTCTATGAAAGAAGTTAGTTGAATAGAAATATCAGAAAAGATAGAAACCTGAGGTCCTTCATTAAAAGTACGCCTGGTAATTATGTCATCTACCCCTACTATGCCTACCAATTGTTTCTGTACATAGAGAGGAAGACAAACATAGCCTTTAGGCTGTTCTTTCCTAGACGGAATAAGAAAAATAAAACCTTTACGCAAGAATTTATTTTCTAACTTTTCCATTATTTCCTTTTGGAAAATTGCTATTTCCTCTTGCCCTAAATTATTGGAACTAAAAATATCTGTAATTTGTTTGGTCTCTTTTTTAATAATAAATAAAAAACCATATTCTACCTGGAGAATATTTAAAGACCTGTTTAATAAATTGGCTAGTTCTTCTAAATTACTAGCACTGTTGCTAACTTTATTAAAATCATATAACTGAAAAGTCTCTTTAATTTTCTGTTCCAACATCCTATTCTTACTAACTACTTCTTTAGCTACTCTATTGTAAGCAACAGTTATTGAATTTAATTCCTCTACCTCCATAGCTTCTAAGCGTTGAGAAAAAGGGCCATGGCTTATCTTTTCCATAGTCTTAGTTAGCTGATGAAGAGGCGCAACAATCTTCTTAGCCCAGAGCTTAGTAAAAACAAAGGATAGAGCTAAAACCAGAAAATAACCCAAGAACAAAAAAATACTTAATTTTCTTAACTGCAAGACATCCCTATTAGCCAAAATTGTCTGGTAAAAAAAAGAAAAGACTAAGGTAAAGATAATAACAAAAAATCCCCAAAAGCTAGTAATAATCTTTTTTTCCAGACTGATAGTTTTTTTCATAATGAAATTGTCCTCCCATGGTAGCTCTTCCCTATAAATTCTTTCTTCCCTTTGAAAATTCCTCTTAGCTTTTACCTAAAATACAATTTTATTTGCCCTGTTTTAATCATTTTCTCTAGCTTCCTTCTTAGCAGGAGCTTGATTAACTCTCTAGTAGCAGGAAGAAGAAAGAAAAAAGCCAGAGCATCAGTAAGCAGACCGGGAGTAATCAAAAGAGCAGAGCCTACTAAAATCAATAGTCCATCTATCAATTCCTGAGCTGGCAGCTGACCACGAGCTAGGTCATCTTTGATGCGGAACAAAGTTCTTAATCCTTGTTGTTTAGCTATTAAGGCACCTATAAGTCCTAAAATTACTATAGTTGCCAAAGTATAACCTAAACCAATATATTTTCCTAACCAGACGATGATAAATAACTCTAAGATTGGAACTAAGATAAAAAGCAGCAGAAGCTTAGATAACAAAAAAACCGCCTCCTAAAAATCTCTTTTCCATTATTGTTCCCTCTTAAATCCGAACTAATAAACAATCAGGTATTTCTTCTAAAAAGCGTGAAACAGAATTGCAAGATACACTACCATAAATCATTCTTTGCCAGGCTGAAGTCAAATACAACTGTTCCCTTGCTCTAGTTATCCCCACATAGCAAAGACGCCTCTCTTCTTCCATCTCCCTGTTAACTATTTCGTAAGAGGCATTGAGGGCCCTAAAGTGCGGAAAAATCCCTTCCTCCATTCCTACCATGAATACTACAGGAAATTCCAATCCTTTGGCACTATGCAAAGTCATTAAGATAATCCCATTTTCTTCTTCATCTAAAGAATCTATATCAGAAACTAGAGTTATTTGCTCCAAAAATAAATCCAAATTCCCTTCTGGATTGCGCTGAGCAAACTCTTCTGCTACAGAAAGAAATTCTTTGAGATTTTCTATCCGACTTTCAGCTTCAGTAGAATTCTCCCTTTCCAGTTCAGCTAAATACCCTGTCTGTTTTAAAATAGCATTGATTAGTTCCCGGATAGAACTTGAAGTCTGCTTTAAATTTTCCATCAGCGCCAAGAATTTTTTTACACTCTGCTTACTGCGGGCAGAAAGACTTTCTACCTGGTCAACCTGGCTTAAAGCCTGGTAAAAAGCAAGGTCTTTCTCCTGGGCAAATTTAATAATTTTTTCTACGGTACTATCCCCAATTGATCTTTTGGGTACATTAATTATTCGAGATAAGCTAACGGAATCAACAGGATTAAAGATAACCCGTAAGTAAGCAATGATATCCTTAATTTCCTTTCGGTCATAGAATTTAGTTCCTCCTACAATCTTGTAAGGAACACCTTCCCGCATAAAAACTTCTTCAAAAACCCTGGACTGAGCATTAGTTCTGTAAAGAAGGGCAAATTCAGAGAATTTTCTGCCCTCTTTCTGACAGATTCTTCTTATCTCCTGGGCAATAAAGCGAGCTTCATCGTGCTGGTCCTCAGCTCGATAGTAAGTGATGCTTTCCCCACCCTTTTGAGAAGTTCTTAGTTTCTTTTCTTTTCTTTCCCGGTTATTTCTGATTACTCCGTTGGCTGCATCTAGAATAACCTCAGTAGAACGGTAATTCTCCTCTAACTTAATTACTTTAGCTTCGGGATAATCCCTCTCAAAATCTAAGATATTGCGAATATCTGCTCCCCGCCAGCCATAGATAGACTGGTCCTCATCCCCTACTACACAAAGGTTGCGGTAGCGGGCTGCCATAAGTCTTACTAGCTGATATTGAGCCTGATTGGTGTCCTGATACTCATCAACCATGAGATAGCGGAATTTTTCTTGATAATATTCTAGAATATCAGGTCGAGTTTGCAAGAGTTGAACTGTTTTCATGATTAGGTCATCAAAGTCCAACGCATTATTTCCCCGCAGTTTTTTCTGATAAAACTCATAAACCCTAGCGGTTACTGCCTGCATGAAGTCTTGAACTTGCGCTTGAAAACCTTCTAACGTCAACAATTCATTTTTAGCTTTACTAATATTTCCTAAGAATAAGGCCGGAGGATACTTTTTACTATCTATGTTTAATTCTTTTAAACATTCTTTAATAACTGCTGTCTGGTCTGCTGTACTGAAAATAACGAAATTGTTTTCTCTATCTAGCTTATTTATATCTCTGCGCAGAATTCTCACCCCTAGGGAGTGGAAAGTACTTAACCAGACTTTCTGACTTTCCAGACCAACTAAAGAGGACACCCTTTCCTTCATCTCCTGAGCAGCTTTGTTAGTAAAAGTAACTGCCAAAATTTCTTGCGGGGATACTTTCTCTTCTTGAATCAAGTAAGCAATGCGGTGAGTTAAAACTTTGGTCTTCCCGCTCCCTGCCCCAGCAATGATTAATAAAGGTCCCTGGGTAGTAGTTACTGCTTCTTTCTGCTGTCTGTTTAAACCTTTTAAGATCTCCATTTACCTATC
>Ga0079099_1552320_pt1 | contig 22136 bp, 18 predicted proteins | sample ADurb_H2B_02_Slu_FD_77098 | JGI IMG/M metagenome (GOLD analysis project Ga0079099, IMG submission 77098) | Active sludge microbial communities from Illinois, USA, of municipal wastewater-treating anaerobic digesters - ADurb_H2B_02_SludgeMetaT... | ecosystem: Engineered > Bioreactor > Anaerobic >... | reverse complement strand
TGGAGACATTCTTCAGCTGGGTATTGGATAAACGGTGAAACCTGTGAAATACCAATTGTTCCTTTTGGACAAAGATAGGTGGAGACCAGGATGCATTACAAGAACACCGTCTGTGCAAAAACAAGTCTTTATGAATAAATTGAGATGGAGACCTCCGGTCAAAACCCTTGCAAGGTCGGGAGACCTTGCAAGAACAAGATAATCTTCAGTTCTCGCCGGTGTCCTCACCGTGCGAGGCATTTGACCTTTAGGTCTCCATTCCTTTCATACTTGACAATCCAGATTTCGCGGATGGACCAAGGCCCATCCGTACGACGAGGGTCATGATGCTGGGAGCGAAGAGACCAGCACTTGCTCCGTACAGTGGGGGTCATGATGCTGGGAGCGAAGCGAGCAGTATTTACTCCCACCGCGATGATTCGAAAACCAGCGGATGGACTAATACCCTGCTTCGCGGGCACGCAAGCCCATCCGTATGATGAGGGTCATGATGCTGGGAGCGAAGCGAGCAGCACTTGCTCCGTACGGTGGGGGTTTACTCCACCGCGATGATTAGACAACTAATTGAATGAGCAAGGACAGGGCGACGCACGCGTCGCCCCTACCGTCTATTACACTACTGACCAAAAACATGGGTCGGATCAAAGAAACCCTCTCACCTCCCCCAATTTCTGCTAAAATTATCCCCATGCAGCACATCTACTCCGCCTGGCGCTCGGAATACATCGAGCGGGATAAAAACAACGAAGGTTGCGCGTTCTGCCTTGCCCTCGAAGAACAAGACAGCCCTGAGAACCTGATCTTCCACCGCGGTGAAACGTGCTTTGTGATCCTCAATCTCTTCCCCTACACCAGCGGGCACCTGATGATCGTGCCCTACAACCACACCAATCAGATCTCAGACCTCTCCGCTGAAACGCTCAAAGAAATGATGCTGCTGGTTCAAAAAGCCGTGCGCATCCTGGAAAAAGTCTATCACCCGCAGGGGTTCAATGTCGGTATGAATCTGGGTTCGGTAGCCGGCGCCGGTATCACCTCCCACTTGCACATGCACGTCGTCCCACGTTGGCAGGGAGATGCCAATTTCATGTCCGTGATCGGCGAGACGCGCGTCTTGCCCGAAGATCTCGGGCGGACTTATCAGCGCCTTTCTGAAGCCTGGCAAGCCGACAGCCTTAACACTGGCGGTAATTCCTAACCTTAAATAAATTTACTTTTCGCCGAGCGCTTTTACCTGACCGATTCCAGCAATGCTTTGCGTAATTTCCGGCGAGCCCCAATAGCTCACGCTGTAAGCGCCTGCCAGGTCGAGGTTCAGCTTGTCCATGGCCCATACCTCCACATTGCCTGCGCCGGCAATTTTCACGCTCACATTGGTGCACTTGAGATCTCCCGCCTCGAAGTTGGTTCCGCCCGAGACATCGATGGTCAAGTTTTCAGCAACTCCGAAGACGTGGATGTCACCACCGCCAGCCAGGCTCATATTCAGCGTGTTGACAACCAGGTTATTCAGCCTGACGCTTGCGCCACCATTAATAGTGAAATTGATTTTCTCCAGGTTAAGATCATCCGCCTTCAGTTCCACCCCGCCGTCCAGCCTGAAATCGCTCAAATCTTTGAAAGTGATGGTCAGCGTTGGGTTTTCAGCCCATAATTCAAACAGTTTCCTGTCACGGTAGTCGATCACTAATACGCCGTCTTTCACTTCGGTACGCAACTGGTCGACAATGCGCTGTGTGCCCTCGACCTTGATGGAGTGCTCATTACCCTGCACCAGAATGACAGTTGCACCGCCATCCATCTCAATTTTGGTAAACACACCCAATTGTCGAATTTCACTTACCAACATTGTCTGATCCTTTTCAATAGTTTGCGGGGTTGGAGTCGGCGTTCGGCGGGTAATACTGCACGCCATAGTCGTCAGCAATAGTACAGACAAAAAAGCCATCAGTCTGAATCGATTTTTCATAATTCATCTCTTTCCAGATCTATCTAAATTATATATTAAATTCGCAAGCCCCATTCATAAGAGTTTTCAAAAGAGTTTGGATGGGGCTTGTAGTCTAAAGCTAAGCCAAGAGTTTGATCAAGATTTCTTATTGGTCGCGTGTAGTTGCTGCCGCAGCCATGAAGCTGCCGGTCTTTCATGCTGGCGCAGCACCAGGACGGAAGTATTCGAACCTCTGACGACTTTGTCGACGACCTCACCAAAAGGCAGTCCTGGCTTGGCTTGCCCTTCAAACGAGCCGATGATGATCAGGTCATAATCGCGGTCCTGCGCTTCTGCCACAATCGCACTGGCAGGGTCTTCCCCACGGATGATATGCAGATTAGCGTTACCGGGGATGTTGCCCAACTCTGTCATCACCACTTCCTGCAGGAAAGCCATCTGGTCTTCGTAGAGTTCGTCATCCAGGTCTACATCCACGACCCGCATAAAATCGATGGTGCCATGATCTGCCTGGGCTAGTTTTTCTGCCAGTGAGATAGCCAGTTTGCTGTGCAGCCCACCACCAACCGGTACAAGGATATTTTCAATACGATCAATACCCCGGTCAAACAAAACCCCCACATTTGTCAGTCCTGAGCGAATGATTGCATCCAGATTTTCACCGAACTCACGTTGGCCTTCTTCATCGACAGGCCACTTGAAAAGCAGCAAACGGACATTGTTGTCACCACGCATCTCATCGATGATTCCATCAGCCGTTGAAGAGCCGCTGACCGTCTTTGAATACATAGGTACGTTGCGTTCCACCGCGTATTTGATGAATTTTTCGAGCATGTACTGCCTTGAGCGAAGCAGTTTTTCACGAGCCTGTTCATCCTTCGTCGCCTCTCGGTCAACCACCTGCAGCAAGCAGAGGTTCATCTCGTTGTCCGCATTTGCAATGCGCGTGCCCAGCCTGACCACATTTTCCAAGCCACTGGCATCCTGTATCGGCACCACCAGGCGATATCGCCCTGGGTCCATACTGCGCTTGTGTTCGGCTTGCCAGGATTCCACGCCAAGCTTTATGAAATAATAGGCAGTAAAAATCGCCAGAATTCCCGCCATGAATATCAACGCTCTGACCTCGGAGTACCGCAGCACAATCACACACACCAGGGATGCGATAATGGGTGTCAGGGGAAAAGCCGGCACCTTGAAAGGACGATGGATGAAAGGATACTTTTTGCGCAGTGTGATCATCGACAGGTTCGAGAGCAGCAACACGAATAAGTATCCGCCGGAGGTAATATAGCTGAGGAAATCCACGGCTCCGATCAGCGTAACAAACATCGACGCAGCACCGATTACTAGAATGGCATTATAAGGTACACGTACCCGATTTAGGCGAGAGAGAAACGCAGGCCAATTGCCATCACGGCTGAGTGTAAAACTCTCACGGGTGGCTGACAGCATGGAAGAGTTGATTGAAGTCAAAGCCCCAACCATTCCCGCGATGCCGATCATGGTCGCGCCAGGTGTGCCAAGGAACATCTGAACCGTGTCGGAAATGGCTGTTTCTGATCCCGCAATCGTGCTCGATGTGCCCATTGCCACCGTTACAACCAAGGTATAGACCACAACGATCAGAAAGAGACTAATCATGATCGCCATCGGGATGGTTTTGGTCGGGTTCTTGACCTCCTCAGCATCATCCGCAATGACCTCAAAACCCACATACATCGCATAAATCAACGCGATCGTTTTGAGGATAACCCCGATATTTGTCATTGGATCTGTTGAAGCAAACCATCGACCAGTCGGCAGCAAGGTGGCAGTACTGAAGCCATTTGGCATGGTAAAACCAGCAACGAGGTAAATCGCAAAAGCTACCAGTAAACTTCCGCCCATCACAACTTGTATATTGCCAACCTTGGTCACTCCCAGGATGTTAAGAATTACAAACACCAGGATCGCACCAATAGCTACCGCGCCAATCGCCAGGGCACTCTCGCGAAGAGCAGGCACAAAGACCGATACGGAGTAGGCAAACCCAACCGCGGACAAGGCAGTATAAAAAGTGCTCGAAATGCAGTCCATCGAGCCGACTAGGAAAGCCAGCAGCCCTTTGCCCCACGCTTCCCGCACATAGGTCATGGCGCCGCCGGTCTCGGGATAAGTTGTTGCGAGTTCACAGTAATTAAGCGCAATGCTAAAACTGAGTATACCGGCGATCAGCACCGCCCAAATCGCTGCAGGTCCCGCCACAGACGCGGCATGTCCTGTCAGGATAAACACACCCGAACCAAGCGTGCCCGCAGTTCCAAGCATGACCACCTGCAACAAATTCAATTGTCTTTTAAGCGTTCTTTTCTGAGCCATATGGACCCATGTTCCTTCAATGCACAAGTCCGATTCAGGCATTAGAACCCTCATCGGACTTTGGATTTTTCCTATAGTTTTGTGCTGTCAATTATATGCCTTAAACCATTTTCAACGCAACCAAAATGCTTCCGAGACAAAACTTTTATCAGTTCTCCATTCTATTTAAAAAAAGTACTGCAAAAAATCCATTAGGCTCAAGATGTTATAATTCGGGTCAACAACTATACAACCACCCTGGAGACGGCATGGCAAAACGCAAACTCAAGCGTCAACTTACCCTCCTGCAGGTCATCATGCTTGGCACTGCCGGAACCATTGCTGCGGAAATATTCGTTCTCACAGGTCACGTCGCCAAAATTGCCGGACCCGAATCCGTACTGGCGCTCGCGCTAGGAGGTCTGCTCACCCTCAGCATCGCGCTCAACTATTGCGAACTCGCCACCACCTTTCCGGTCACGGGCGGCGCGATGACCTATGTGGGCGAAGCTTTTGGGAAAGGCTGGCTGATGTTTCTCGTTGGCTCGTTGGACTGCCTTTCCAGCACCTTCTATGCAGCCCTCTCCGCAGTCGGTTTTGCCATCTCGCTCTCCATCTTCATTCCCTCCCTGCCAATCATTCCTGTCGCGATAGCTGTCATTGTGATCATAGGCGCGTTGCATATCCGCGGGGTTACCAGTGCTGGCAACCTACAGGTAATCCTCGGGGCTTTTATGCTGGTTGTTTTTGGTATTTTCATCTTCAAAGGATTTTTCAGTAACGCAGGCTTCAACCTTCCCACCTTTCTCTCTGGTCGCCAGGTCTTCGAAAATCAAAGCACCATCGCGCATATCGGGCGCATGCTTTCCGCTATCGCCCTTGCTTATAATGCCTACGTTGGTTTTGAGGTTATCGCCGATGACGCCGAAGAAATCACCAAACCCAGCCGCAACATCCCGGTTGGCATCCTTGTCAGTCTGCTGCTCACCACACTGATCTACACATCAGTCACGATGGTCACCGTTGGCACCGTGCCGTTTTCGGAACTGGCAGGTTCCGACACCGCCCTGACGGATGCCGCCTCCCGTTTCTGGCCGACCATAGGCGTACCAATTATGGGCCTCACAGGCATCATCGCAACCCTCACATCCGTAAACTCAGCCATGCTCTCAGCCACGCGCGAAGCCTTCTCGCTCAGTAGGGATCGCGTTTGGCCGCGCCAGTTATCCCGCCTCAGTCACTGGCGTACCCCATGGGTGGCAGTTGTGATGGTGATGATCGTCAGCGCGCTTGTGGCATCGATCGGCCTGGTGGACTTCCTCAGCTTCATCTCGAGCGCCGGCTACATGTTTGTCCTTTTCTGGGCAACGCTGTCTATGCCGAGGTTGCGTAAAAAATTCCCTGATATCGAACGCCCCTTCAAAGTGCCGCTCTACCCAGTCACGGTCATCGCTGCTGCTTTAGCCGGTGTGCTGATCATTTCGTTTGCGAATCCGAGAGCTTTGCTCTTTCTGGGCATCGTGCTGGCAGTCCTGAGCGTGGCGTACATAATCTCAAAACAAATTAAAATGCGTCAGGAGCTCAACGCTCGGCTTGAGTCTCAGGAAGGAGGCGGTCGGGTATTAGTCGCCGCCAAGCGGGTCAGCACTGCCCGCAACCTGGTTAACCTGGCTGCCCAATTAGTGGACCAGCAGGAAGATACTGCAATCTGCCTTTTCACAGTCGTGAAGCCTCCCATCAACCTTGGACCTGCCGATGTGCCCGCCCTCGTGGAAACCAAGAAACAGGAACAACACAAAATTCTTGAAGCAATCACCCCGATCGCCATGCAGCAAAATGTCCCCATTTATGCCAAATTAAAGGCTGCAAGTCGGGTTGAACAGGGCATTTTCGCAGAACTCAGCCGCCACAAAGACATCAACCTGGTGATGTTGGGTTATCCGCAGGAACATGCAAAAGTTGAATTCCCCAACAACATCATCAAGGAAGTCATGATGATGGCAAATCGTAATGTTGCCGTCCTGCGCGACCGCGGACTTCCCAACCCCATACGGCGCATCCTCGTCCCTGTTGGCAGTGGTCCCAACGCGCGGCTGGCCTTGCAGTTGGCGCGTGATATCGTCCTGCCCAATGACGAGGGAGAAATTGTTGCCCTTAGACTGGTGCGCGGCGAAGCCGACGAAGAGCGGCTCGAGGACGAGGAGCTCCAGGTGCGTGAGATCCTCGAGCAGGAAGTGGCAGACATTGGAAATGTTTTTCAATTCAAAGTTCGTACTACGGATTCGATTGCCGATGCGATCCTGGCAGAGTGCCAGGAAGGTAATTATGATTTGATGATCATTGGTGCGGCCGAGGAAATCCTCGCTCCTGACCAGATCTTTGGCATACTGGATGATTACCTGATGGAAGTAGTGCCTTGCTCGATGATGGTTGTACGGCGCTACCAAACCGGCCGGGCTTTATGGATGCGTAAACAGATCAAACGCATCGAACAATGACCTGCCGGAGATCAAGCAAGGGCTGAAGGAAGAAAACACTCCATTTTTTATTGGGAGCAAGCCAAATCGTACGGTTTTGGGCCTTAGTCCATCCGCTACATGCCATACAACCGAGCTTTGGCGGTGGGAGTAAACCCCCACCGTATGGAGTAAATATTGCTTGCTTTGCTTCCAACATTATGACCCTCTCGTACGGATGAGCCTCTATCCATATTTTCCACCCATGGTGAAGGTCGTCAGATGATAAAAAGAACTATTTCCGCTAATTAAAACTTTAAGTAACTTTCGGCTATAATGATTTCGTTATGTAATTTCTCAAGGAGTAACCGCCCATGCCATCGATCTTACGAGCAAATAACCTGGTAAAAAAATTTGGAGACATTACAGCTGTGGACGACGTCTCCTTCGAGATCTATGAGGGTGAGATTTTCAGTTTGCTCGGTCCAAATGGCGCGGGTAAAACGACTACAATCTCAATGCTCTCAACGCTCCTCGCCCCCACCAGCGGCGACGCCATGATCAATGGTTTCTCGATCAAAAAACACAACATGCAAGTGCGCAATTACATCGGCATCGTCCCCCAGGAGATTGCCTTGTATGACGACCTGACCGCCCTCGAAAACCTGTACTACTGGGGTCGACTCTATAACCTGGGTGGTCGCGCCCTGGAGCTACGCGTCGCCGAGGTTTTGGAACAGATTGGCCTGACAGATCGTGCTAAAGACCGGATTAAAACCTATTCCGGGGGTATGAAGCGGCGTGTCAACATTGCTGCCGGACTTCTCCATAAGCCCAGACTGCTCTTCATGGATGAACCAACCGTTGGGATCGATCCTCAATCCAGGCGCATGATCCTGGATAAGGTGAAAGAACTTAACCAGCAGGGCATGGCAATCCTATATACCACCCATTACATGGAAGAAGCCCAGGAGTTATCAAACCGGGTCGGCATTATCGATCATGGCAAGCTCATCGCGGTCGGGACGCAGGAAGAACTGACAAAACAGGTTGGTGAGTACGATTCGATCCACATTCTTACAGATCCCATGGATGACCTATCCTCCATTGCCTCTAAATTGCAGGGGTTTGATGGGATCACCCGGGTCACGGTAGATGAAAGCGGGCTCAACCTGATCACCAGTGATGCAGGAACCAACCTCGCGCCGATCATCAATGAAATCAGTCGGGCTGGAGCACGGATCAAGTCGATCGAAATCATCGAACCAAACCTCGAAACCGTTTTTCTCCATTTGACCGGTCGCGCGTTAAGGGACTGAGATCATGCGAAAAATCTGGCAAATCGCGCACAAAGACCTGATTTTAATCGTCCGGGATCCCATGGCTTTGGTTTTTTACCTGTTGGCGCCCTTTTTATTAACCCTGGGTATGGCTGCCATCACCGGATCCTTCAGCTCAACAGATTCTGGTCTTTCAAACATTCCCATCGTAATCACCAATGCCGATCACGCCCAGCTTGGGGATAGCCTGGTGGAGGTTTTTCAGTCCGAAGAATTGGATTCATTAATGGAGCCAGTCCTGAAGGAGGATTTTGAGACCGCTCGCAAGCTGGTGGACGACCGCAAAGCAGTTGCCGCACTGCTTATCCCTGAGGGTTTCACTTCCAGCATCATCCCACAGACAGGCCAACCTGTTTCTGCCGATAACGTGCAATTGCAGCTTTATACCGACGGGGAATCAATCTATTCAATTGGCGTAATTCGAACAATTATCGAGACCTTCCTCAGCGAACTCGAATCCACACGCGCCAGCTATTCAGTCTCGCTGACCAAAATGCTTACAGAAGGGTTAATCCGTCCTGAAGAATTACCTGAGATGATCGAAGCTTTTTCAAGCGGCACTGAACCCACCAACGGAGAAGCCAACGCTTATAAAATAGTTAGCAACGATCAGACATTTGAAAGCGGAAGTGTTTCTTACCTGGCAATGATTGCGCCAGGCATGGCACTGATGTTTTTAATGTATAACGTGACTGCCGGCGGGGTATCCTTCTTGATTGAGCGCAGAGAATATACGTTGCAGCGAAATTTGGTCAGCCCGACAAGAAGTTATCAAATCATCATCGGCAAGTCCTTGGGGATTTTCCTGCGTGGTTTTGCCCAAGTTCTGATCCTGGTCCTCACTTCAGCCCTGCTCTTCAGACTTGATTGGGGCAACTGGCTTGGGGTATTGCTATTGATTGCTTTTTCCACTTATGGGGCTTTGGGTTGGGGGATGTTCCTCACCAGTTTTCTCAAAACTCCTGCTCAGGTTTCTTCTACTGGCAGCGCAATAAGTCTGCTCTTTGGTTTGGTGGGTGGTGGGTTCCTGCCTATGTCAGGTCTGCCGGGGTGGTTGAAAACTGCTGCCAGGATATCGCCAAACGCCTGGGGCAGCCAGGGCTTCACGATCCTGGCCGCCGGGGGAAGCCTGGGGGATTTGAAGGCGGTCCTTTTGGCGTTATTCCTCATGGGCACGCTATTACTGAGCACGGCGTCGATCTTCTTCCGCCGCAATGTAATCCAGGTTAATGGGTGATCATGGCAAAAATTCTCGCAATTATCAAGAAAGACATCAGGCTCTACTTTGCCTCACCAATCTCACTGGTTTTTTTCATTGTTTTACCTATCATGTTCACTGTTGTCCTCGCATTCACAACCGGAGGATTTGGTAGTGAAGAAATCGTCTTGAGTTACGTTGACCAGGCAAATACGCCTCTTTCTGCTAACCTTGTGCAGCTGGTAGAGGAAGGAGATGGGCTCAAAACGGAAGTTATCGACTTGGCAACTGCCCAGGCTCAATTCGCCGAAGGAAAACTGGATGCCTATCTTGTTATACCAGTAGATTTCAACACTGAAACCTTACTGAAGGGTAGCCTTTCAGTGCAGCTTTTCCAACAACCCAACCGCACTTCCAGCCAGACGATCTACCAGGCTCTCCGTTTAGCCCTGACCAAGCTGACCAGCTCTCAGGCAAAGTTGCGATCAGTTATGCAGGTGTATCAAACTCTTCACCCGGAAGCTAGCGCCGCCGAGCTTGAGAATCTGACCGACCAATTAAGCTCAGAAATCCAGCTTGAGATTGCCAATGCCCCCTCCAGATTGACTGAAAGCGTCAGTCAAAAAAGTGACGAGGTTATTTTTGACCCTGCAACAAGCTCCTCAGCGGGTCAATTGATCACTTGGGTGTTTATTTCGCTTGTTGGACTTTCTGGAGCAATGGCTTACGAACGTCAGCGAAGCACCCTCAAACGTTTTCTGACAACCCCGACCTCCCGTCTGACCTATTTTTCAGCAACCATTCTCGGACAGGTCTTGATTTCATTGGTACAGGTTTTTCTGCTGATGGTTTTCGGCGCATTAGTATTGAAAATACCCTGGCTAAACCGACCTTTGCCTACTTTCTTGCTGTTGCTGGCTTTTGCACTTGCCTCAGCTGGTCTGGGCGCTTTTCTTGGCAGCTTGGTTAAAACCGAAAGCCAGGCTTCGGGCATCAGCAGTTCTATCGGTATGATATTTGCGATGCTTTCAGGTGCTTGGTTCCCGATTGAACTTTTCCCTAAGGTCATGCAAAACACAGCCAAAATTTTTCCGACTTACTGGGGCATGCAAGGACTGAAAGATATCCTCATCAGCAACAAGCCGATGGCAGAGATCCTGCCGACTGTTGGTATCTTGCTGGGTTTTGCGATCCTGTTCCTTTCGCTGGGTTTGATCTTCTTCAAGACTGAATAGAGCTTGCTTTGAGGAGCAAGCCCTTTCGGTTGGGCCTTGGTCCATCCGCTTTTTAGGATCAAAAAACCTCTGCGGTGGGAGCAAGCCCCCACCGTACGGATGGGCTCGCGTGCCCGCGAAGCAGGGTATTAGTCCATCCGCATTGTTGTCATACATCCGAGCTTTGGCGGTGGGAGTGAACCCCAACCGTACGAATAGGCGTTAGTCCATCCGCATTGTTGGCATAATCGGTAAATTGCGATGGGAGTGAACCCCCACCGTACGGATGGGCTCGCGTGCCCGCGAAGCAGGGTATTAGTCCATCCGCTTTGTTGGCATAATCGGTAAGTTGCGGTGGGAGTGAACCCCCACCGTACGGAGCAAGTATTGCTCGCTTTAATTCCAGCATCATGACCCACCGTACGGATGGGCTCGCGTGCCCGCGAAGCAGGGTATTAGTCCATACGCTTTGTTGATCTTGGTCCATCCGCCAGGGACTGGTAGAATTAGCTCATTCAAGGAGAGAGTAATGAGCATCAAACACATCCAGGATATCCCCACCGAACCCGTCCCAAATGCAACCGGCGTAAGCAAAGCGGTCCTGATCTCTGCGGAGGAAGCTCCTAATTTTGCTATGCGCAAGTTCAGTATCCAGCCTGGCGGCAGCATGCCGCTGCATACCAATAAAGTCGAACATGAGCAATACGTCCTGCGGGGCAGAGCCCGCGTCCGCCTGGGTGAGGAGATATGCGAAGTAAGCGCGGGTGACATCGTCTTCATACCAGCTGACTTACCCCACTACTACGTCAATCTCTCCGATGAACCGTTTGAGTTTCTTTGCCTGGTGCCCAAGGGAGAGGATGTAACCACCCTCCTCTGATTGCTGTCCTTCTCAAGGAGTAGATAAAATGCCCCGCCCCACTTCCCCAATTGCTACCGATCACGTCATCCTGGCGCTGCTTGACGAAAAACCCATGCACGGCTATGAAATCCATCTGCGGATTTCGTCTATGCCTGGGATCAATAAGATTTGGAACCTCAAGCAGGGTCTGCTCTATGCAAAATTGGAAAAACTGAAGGAGGCCGGGCTGGTTGAGGATGCACCGGACCACCCCGAAGCTAATCCATCGCGCCACTACTTTAGGCTTACATCTGCCGGGAGGGAGGCACTCAACGTCTGGTTCGACTCGCCCGTCACCAGGGCTCGTGACATCCGCCAGGAGTTTTTAGCGAAGCTAATCGTCGCCCGCAAGTATTCGCTCGAACGCGCGCTCACCCTGCTGAGAGCCCAGCGTGAAGTCTGTCGACGCTGGTATACCAGCCTTGCTGAACAGACAGCTCCACAGGAAGAGTCGGAACTGGACGACTGGATTGTTCATTCCTACCGCCTGTTTCGCGATGAAGCCAGCCTGCGTTGGCTGGATGACCTGGAAGAATGGCTGATCAAGCTCGGCTGAAAGCAGTTCTTCCCGCAATCAAGAATGTCTCTCCCAAATACTTGACTGCATTGTCAGTGGTTCAGATTCGATACTCACCCTCAGAGTTCATCTTATCATTATGAGAGGTAAAGGATGAAAAGAAGCTCGCTTGTGCCAGGAGAACATTCCTTGCTGATTTCTCGCTTTCACCCAATCCGGGTATTTGTTGTAGAATGGAAGCTGACTCTTAAACGGAAAGCTGCTATCTTATGACTTCAACTGAAAACACACTAACACCGCAAACCCAGGGTAACGCCATCTTCGCGTGGATCATCCGCCTGGTTAAGGGCATCCTCGCCGGCATCGGCGCTATTACACCCGGCCTTTCCGGTGGAGTGCTTATGGTCGTATTTGGAATCTACGAGCCCCTTGTACGGTGGCTGGCGGATATCCGCAAGAAATTCATGCCCAACCTGCGCTATTTCCTTCCAGTCGGGATTGGTGGAATCATTGGCGTTGTCGCTTTTTCGGCTGTCATTGATTATGCCTTCGGCCATTTTGCTGCTCAATTCACCTGGCTCTTTATCGGCTTTATTACGGGCACTCTCCCCTCTCTGTTAAGAACTGCGGGCGAACAGGGTCGTAAAAACTGGCACTGGCTGCTGCTTGCCCTGTTTGCAGTGGGGATCTACCTCTTCATGACCTGGATGAAAACCATCGGCTCTGTCACCATGCAGCCTAGTTTCTGGGGCTGGGTGCTCAGCGGCGCGCTCACCGGGCTTGGATTGGTTGTGCCAGGTATGAGCCCTTCGAACTTCCTGCTTTACCTCGGCCTCTACCAGCCAATGGCTAACGGCATCAAGAACCTCGACCTGGGAGTGATCCTTCCACTCATCCTCGGGGTGGTGTTGGTGATTTTCATTTTTGCACGGTTGGTTAGTTGGCTCTTCCGCAATCACCATGCCCTGATGTACCACATCATTATTGGCATTGTGATTGGCTCAACCGCTGCCATTATTCCTTCTGGTGTAAACCAGATTGGCGTCATCCTGGCATGCGCTTTGCTCTTTTTGGTGGGTGGTGCTGCATCTTACGGATTGGCAAAACTGGACGAAAAGCACCCGCACGAGTCATTGTTTTAGGCTCACAAAAACAACGGGAGAATATCCATTCTTCCCATTAAAATTTTACCGATCAGCCTGACTGTCAAAAGATCAGGCATTTTCTGCTGGTAAACCGCAATCAAAGGATTCTGTCAGTCCTTTGCCAAAACGAAAGATGTGTTCCACCTGTGCCTTACCATCAGTATGCTGACACGCGATCGCCAGGTTATCGAGGTAAAAGCGCCAATTCAGGTTCTTAGATTGGAGGTATGCGGTCACGTCATCCAGCATTTCCCAGGTAAGGTCTTCCATCGCCAGGGTGATATGCGGATGCCAGCTCTCGGGCGAGTAGAGAGGTGAAGCTTCAAGGGTGAGGGGGAGCAACTGGCTCCAAATCAACGAATGGATTTTCTTCAACCTCGGTGATTTGTGGACTTCAATGAAAAGGACGGGTGACTCTCCGGCGAAGTGATTCAGGCCTTGGGTTCTGATTTCGAAGGGCTCCAACCGCTGGGTGAACTCATGCAACAGGGTGATGACATCCTCCTCCCGGTAACCCTCGCCCAACTGCCAGGTAAAGTGCGGGATTGGGGTAATGCGGATATATTTCAGCCCAAAGTGCTCTTGGAGAGTATCCCAGATCTGCTTGATCCTGGTAGTGTATGGCTCTGGTATTAATGAAATAACCGCCTGCATAAGTTCTCCGAGGTTTTATTTTATCATTGTAGATGATAAGTTCTTTGACGAATATACAACGCGAATATGCAGGTGGTCCGGGTGTTATAATGCCCGAAAATACTCAAAGACTCAGGAGATTGGGATATGCTGAAAATCAAAACTAACTATGGTCCGGAACAATCCATCCTCGAAACTGACCGTGCCACCCTCCGGATTGGCTCGAAAGCTGGTGAGTTTGCTGCTTACGACCTTATGCTCGGCGCGTTAAGTGCTTGTTTTCACTCCACGCTGCACGACATCCTTGAAAAAAGAAAAGTGGAAATTCCAACCATAGAGATCATCGTTACTGGTGAAAAGCGCACAGAAGTGCCGACAACCCTCGAATGGGTAAACCTGGAAATTACGGTCACAGGCGACGCGGACGAAAAACAATTCCTGCGTTCTGTGGACCTGGCTGCCAAATATTGCTCAGTTCACGAAACCATCAGCAAGGTGGCAAGAATGAGCCATGAAGTAAAATTTATTCACTAGTCCTGTTACCCGAGATCTATTACAAAGAGACTTTTCCTAACTCCGCGTAAGCCTCAATAATTTTTTTTCCAGCGCATGGGTTACTAAATCTGACTGGAAACTTGGATGTACCATAAGAAATGAAAATGATCTCCCACTATTTCTTTCCTGACTTCACTTACCCTCTTTAAACAAAACACGATGGCTGCAGCGCAACCACCGTGTGAGAGGTAAAGGTAGACAAAGACCAGACGAGCAGAGGAGCTGCTCGACGGGAAGGGCTAAGTTTTAAGGGTTCTTTTACGTCTGTCCCACAACGACGCAAAACAACCATTCTGCAGAAATCAGACTAAATCTTGATTTCGATATCTACGCCGGCGGGGAGGCTGAGGCGCATCAGCATATCAATGGTCTTTGAATCGGGTTCCAGCACGTCGATCAGACGGTTGTGGGTACGAATTTCAAAGTGTTCCTGAGAGTCCTTGTCAATGAAGGTTGAGCGGCGCACTGTGAATTTTTCAATGCGGGTGGGCAGAGGTACAGGCCCTACCACCTTGGCACCGGACCGCTCTGCGGTCTCGACAATGCGCTTGGCGGATTGGTCGAGGATGCGATGATCATATGCTTTCAAACGAATTCTAATTTTTTGCTTTGCCATTTTCTACCTGTTTCTATTTTTTTCATTCAGGAGCACAAACCCCTGGAAATGTCACATTAATCTTAGCCGTTTATCCGGCCAAGTATTTTCTTCATGTAGGCGTCCGAGACCTGGGAGTAGTGTTTGAATTCCATGGTAAACACTCCCCTTCCTTGCGTGGCGGAGCGCAGCTCAGTCGCGTAGCCAAACATCTCGGACAAAGGTACTTCGGCGTGGATGGCTTTGGCATTGCCAAAACGGTCTTCCATGCCAAGGATATTGCCCACACGGGCGTTGACCTGGCCAATAATATCACCGGTATACTCTTCGGGAACCGTGATTTCGACTTTCATGATCGGTTCCAAGATGACTGGTCCGGCTTTTTCAGTCGCTTCACGCACTGCCAGTAAGGCCGTCGTGCGGAAGGCCATCTCGCTCGAATCCACCTCGTGATACGAGCCATCGACCAATGCAACCTTGAAATCCGTCATCGGGAAGCCAGCCAGCGGACCACTTTCAGCAGCTTCAAGGACACCCTTCTCTATCGCCGGAATATATTCCTTCGGAATAGACCCACCGCGAATCTTGTTCTCAAAGATAACTCCGGAGCCATTCTCGAGGGGTTCGAGGTCGATTACCACGTGACCGAACTGACCGTGACCACCTGTCTGCTTGCTGTAGCGATAGCTGAAGTTGCTGATGGGCTTGGTGATTGCTTCACGATAAGCGACGCGGGGCTTGCCGACGTTCGCCTGCACCTTAAATTCGCGCAGGAGGCGGGTGACCAGTACATCCAGATGAAGCTCGCCCATACCGGAGATAACGGTTTGACCGGTAGCTTCGTCCTGGCGGATCTGGAAGGTAGGATCTTCCTCTGCCAGCTTGATCAGTGAGTCAGACATCTTTTCCTGGTCGGCTTTGGTCTTGGGTTCGATCGCAATCGAAATCACCGGATTGGGGAAGCTGATGGTTTCCAACAACACCGGATTGGTGGGGTCACACAGCGTGTCGCCAGTGAAGCTGAATTTCAAACCCAGAATCGCGCCAATATCACCCGCACTCAGTTCTTCTATATCCTCACGGCGGTCGGCGTACATGCGCAGCAGACGCCCAACGCGTTCTTTCTTATCCTTCGAGGCATTGTAGACGCTACTGTTTTGTTTGATTTTGCCCGAATAAACCCGGATGTATGCCAACCGCCCCATGTAGGGATCGGTTACGATCTTAAAGACCAGCGCTGAAAGCGGTTCGGAGGGATCCGCATGTCGCAGAACCTCACTGCCGTCGCGAACAAGCTTGGCATTGACCGGAGGGATATCCAGTGGAGAAGGTAAATAGTCAATTACCGCGTCCAGCACGGCCTGCACGCCCTTGTTGCGCAAACTGCTGCCACAAAAGACCGGTGTGGCTTTGTTGGCAAGCACTGCCGCTCGCAGAGCACTTTTCAGTTCTGGTAGAGAGATAGTCTCGCCTTCAAGGAACTTGAGGGTGAGGTCATCATCTGTTTCAGCGATGCGTTCAACAAGAATAGCGCGCTTTTTCGCTGCCAGCTTGCGCATTTCTTCCGGAATTTCAGTGACGGTTGGCTCAACACCAAGCTCATCAGAGAATGTCACAGCGTTTTCCTCGAGCAGATTCACAAAACCGATAAAACCTGATTCTTCACCAATCGGGATCTGCATTTCCAACGCGTTGGCACCCAGACGCTCGCGGATACTTTGAACAGTGCGTTCGTAGGAAGCTCCGGTGCGATCCATTTTGTTGGCAAAACAGATGCGCGGGACTCGGTACTTATCAGCCTGGCGCCAGACAGTTTCACTTTGCGGCTCCACACCCTGGACCGAGTCAAACACGACCACGCCCCCATCCAGCACGCGCAGGGAGCGCTGCACTTCTGCTGTGAAATCGATGTGACCGGGGGTATCGATCAGGTTGATGCGATACCCTTTCCACTCCGCTGTTACAGCGGCGGAAACGATGGTGATACCACGTTCGCGTTCCTCGGGCATCCAGTCAGTGACGGTAGTGCCGTCATCAACATTCCCAAGGCGATAAGTTTTACCGGCATAAAACAAAATCCGCTCGGTAGTAGTTGTTTTACCAGCGTCAATATGGGCTATTATACCGATATTGCGGTATCGTTCGAGCGGAGTTTCGGTCATAGTTGAACCAATAGTTAGTTAAGGTGCAAATTCTGCTTACATGCGGAAGTGAGAGAAAGCACGGTTGGCTTCTGCCATCTTGTGTGCTTCTTCTTTGCGGCGGATTGATGCGCCCTGATTTTCAGCAGCATCCATCAATTCACCAGCTAACTTCTCAGAGTAAGATTTGCCTGAGCGTGCCCTGGAGGCAGCGATGATCCATCGCATAGCCAGGGTCAGACGGCGTTCCGGGGCGACTTCCATCGGCACCTGGTACGTTGCGCCACCGACACGGCGTGGGCGAACTTCCATCATCGGGCTGGCGTTCTTGAGCGCCTGCTCGAAAACTTCGATACCATCTTTACCGGTTTTCTGGCTGATCTGATCAATGGCATCATAGACCAGGCTGGTCACAGTGCTCTTCTTACCATTGAGCATGATGCGGTTGATCATCATCTGGATGTGCACATTGTTGAAACGTACATCCGGCGTGATTTCTCGCTTTTCGGGTTTTATTCTTCTTGACATAATTGCTCCTCAATAAATCCAGACCTGCCTGATCGACCAACCTTGTTGGCGTCAAACGAACAGCCCAGTATGCAAATGATTACTTCTGTGCGCGTTTTGCGCCATATTTTGAACGGGCGCGCTTGCGATCCGCGACACCTGTCGTGTCGAGGGTGCCGCGCACGATGTGATAACGCACACCGGGTAAGTCTTTCACTCTGCCGCCACGCACGAGCACCACGCTGTGCTCCTGGAGTTGATGACCTTCACCGGGGATGTATGCGGTCACTTCCAACCCATTGGAAAGACGCACACGGGCGATTTTCCGTAAAGCGGAATTCGGCTTCTTTGGGGTCATCGTGCGGACGATGGTGCAAACACCACGCTTCTGAGGTGCCCCTTTCGGTTGGCGGGTACGGCGTTGTTTCTCAGAATTGAGTGTATATTGCAAAGCAGGTGACTTGCTTTTGCGGCTTTTGGTCTGGCGACCATTTCGAACCAGTTGATTAATTGTTGGCACTTCTTTGCCTCCGTGCTCCTAATTACTCTATCTTCTCATCAATCAAGGCCATCCCATTTTCTCGATGGCCTTGCGTTTTCAACCTAATGCCAGGCGGGTTAACATAAACCCTGCCTTGCAGGGCGAGGCATGATTCTATCATGCCTCGATCGATTACGTCAAGCAACTTCTTTCAATGACTTGAAGAAATCGCTGCCTTGATCCAACAGTCCGGTGGGCACGCGCGCGCTATGCGCACGTTCGTCGTCCTTACCAAACCGCATCACTTCTCCGTCATCCATGATTGCTTCCACTGCCAGGCTCAGGGATTGAAGTTCCTTCACCAGCACTTTGAAAGCAGCCGGGATGCCCGGAGCCTCAATGGGAGCACCCTTAACGATCGCTTCGTAAGTCGCAGTACGACCTGCCACATCATCCGATTTGATCGTCAACATCTCCTGCAGGGTATGCGCTGCGCCATAGGCTTCAAGCGCCCACACTTCCATCTCACCAAAACGCTGACCACCAAACTGAGCCTTACCACCCAGAGGTTGCTGGGTAACCAGGCTGTAGGGTCCTGTTGAACGAGCATGGACTTTATCCTCAACCAGGTGGTGCAGCTTGAGCATGGTCATAATGCCAATGGTGACTGGCTGATCATAGAATTCACCAGTTCGACCATCACGGACCAACTGCTTGCCAATGGTGGGCATTGGATTGCCCGTCTCGAGCATGAGCTGCTTTGCCTGTTGTTCAATAGCCGCACGGTCGAGCTCGGCAGAGATCGGTTGACCTAGTTTTTTACTCCAGAGCAACAAACAGACCTTCACGGCGTTATCATCCTGGGCAGCCCGATTCTCTATAGAGATATTATCCTCAGGGAAAGCTGTGATGCTGGCAGGATCGAATCCTTCGCTCTTAAGCCATTCATTCAATGCTGCCCGGCGAGCCAAAATCTCGTTTTCTTTCAGGGCAAATATGTCCTGACCCTGATCCCTAAGCGTTTGTTCCAGGTAAAGTAAACGTACTTCCTGGTCATCCACGATCATTTCGGGATCATGATCAACCGTACTCAGCCATTCCCAGCCTTTTTCGCCGATAACGCGCCAGGCTTCATCGATCATCCAGGCTCTTGCTAATTCAGCTTCAATTTCCGCTTCGGTGGCACCATCAAACACAGGGGTAATTGCCCTGAATCCCAGGCTACGTGCTGCCCAGCCAAGCTCAGCTTCGAGCACCTGGCCGATATTCATACGACCAGGAATGCCAAGGGGATTGAGGATAATATCCACAGGAGTTCCATCTTCCAGGAAGGGCATATCTTCAACCGGCAGCACCATTGAGACGCAGCCTTTGTTACCATGCCGCCCAGCCATTTTGTCACCAGCGGTGATCTTGCGGCGCTGTGCCACAGAAACCCGTACCATTTTATCCACGCCAGCCGAAAGGTCGCTGTTTTCTTCGCGGGTAAAGACTTTCACGTCCACCACAATTCCGCGTTCGCCGTGGGGCATTCGCAGAGAAGTGTCCTTGACATCTCGTGATTTCTCACCGAAGATGGCGCGCAAAAGGCGCTCTTCAGGAGTCAGTTCTTTTTCACCTTTAGGGGTGATTTTGCCGACCAGGATATCGTTTGGACCAACTTCAGCACCGATACGAATGATGCCGGACTCGTCCAGGTCGCGGATGGTGTCATCGCCGACGTTAGGGATTTCTCGCGTGATCTCTTCGGGACCGAGCTTGGTATCGCGTGCTTCCACTTCATACTTTTCGATGTGGATGCTGGTATAGCGATCTTCCTCAACCAGGCGCTCTGAAATCAGGATGGCGTCTTCAAAGTTGAAGCCTTCCCATGGGAGCAGCGCGACTGTCACATTTTGGCCTAATGCCAGTTTTCCATCTTCCGTGGAGGAGGAATCGACAATCACGTCGCCCTTGTGGATCAATTGCCCTTGCGAAACAGCAGGTCGCTGATCAATACAAGTTGACTGGTTGGAACGCTGGTACTTGCGAAGTTTGTAAAGCTTTAGATCGCCCGTGGTCTGCTTGACTACCAGGCTATCACCGGTCACAGATAATACTTCGCCATCTTCCTCGGCGATGATAACCTGCCCGGAATCCGCCACAGCAGCTTCTTCCATGCCGGTTGAGACAATCGGCACTTCCGGTCGCAGCAAAGGCACAGCTTGAGTCTGCATGTTGGAGCCCATCAAGGCGCGACCTGCATCATCATGCTCCAGGAAAGGAATCAAAGCAGCGGAAATACCCACAACCTGGTTGGGAGCAACGTCCATAAAGTCGATATATTCGTAGTCGTATATAGCAAATTGGTTGTAGAAACGGCAAGAATTACGACGAATAAATTCGTTGTATTCATTCACAGGGGCATTGGCCTGGGCGATGACATATTTATCTTCAGCATCAGCTGAAAGATAAACGTATTCATCGGTAACATAAGGCCGCACCAGCACATTCTCAATACCAAGCTTGCTGATTTTCTTCGCCATTTCTTTGGTAACACGCGTCTCAGCTTGATAAATGACTTCACCGGTGTTCGGATCCACGATATTCTGGCGCAGGAGGTGATCCACTAATTTAGGATCGTCTCCCTTCATCGAACGGTATACGCGTCGATAAGGAGTCTCGATGAAGCCATACTTATTGACGGAAGCATACGCGGCAAGACGACCGATCAGGCCAATGTTCGGACCTTCCGGGGTCTCAATCGGGCAGATTCGACCGTAATGCGAGAAGTGAACGTCACGCACATCAAAGCCGGCACGCTCGCGGCGTAAGCCACCAGGACCAAGGGCAGAGACTGTGCGCTTGTGGCGGAGTTCTGAAAGCGGGTTTGTTTCTTCCATGAACTGCGAAAGTTGGCTGGAGCCAAAGAATTCGCGCAGAGATGCCACCAGCGGGCGGATGTTCACCAGGCTGACAGGTGAAAGCGAGGTGTTCTGATCGCGGATGGACATGCGCTCTTTGATAACGCGTTCCATGCGCCGCAAACCAACCCGTAATTTGTTTTGGATCAGTTCACCAACTGTCTTCAAACGGCGATTCCCAAGATGATCAATATCATCCGCAGGGCGCACGCCATTGTTGATCTCGATCATGTGACGGATCAGGCGCACGATGTCATACTTGGTAATAGTCCGATGTGTGATTGGAACAATATCTTCAAGGTCAAGCTTCTGGTTCAGTTTATAGCGACCAACCTCTTCGAGGTCGTAATGCCGTGAATCAAAGATCTGTTCGGTCACATAATTCTTTGCGTTTTCAAGCGTCGGGGGTTCGCCCGGTCGCAGTTTCTTGTAGAACTCGATCAATGCAGCTTCAGCAACGGAGAGGTTGCTGCTCGGATCATACTCTGGTTCCTGATCGAAGGAACCCTGGATGTAGGGGTGATCTTGGTTGTTGTCCACATCGGCAAACAAACCAAGGATCTCTTCATCCGTGCCCTCTTTGATCAAGGATTCATCCATGCCGTCGTCCAAAATTGCCAAAGCACGCAAAAAGACCGTGATAGGCACTGTGCGCTTGCGGTTGAATTTCAAAATGATGAAGTCGTTCTTACGGGTTTCGAGTTCCATCCAAGCTCCCCGGTCCGGGATCAGCTTGGCTGTTGACATCATACGCCCCGTGGTGCGATCCAACTCCGCTTCAAAATACACGCCAGGCGACCGAATCAATTGCGAAACAACGACGCGTTCGGTTCCATTAATAATGAAAGTACCCTTCGGGGTCATCTCAGGGAAATCGCCCAGGAAGAGTTCCTGCTTCTGCTTTTCGCCCAATTCATTGCCATCCAGCAAAACCGAAATGTACAACGGGCAAGCATAAGTCAGATCACGTTCAAGACATTCCTCCACTGTGTTCTTGGGAGGCTCAAACCAATACTTGAGATCAAATTGCTTGGCAAGTGGGGTGTCACTGGGGAAGTGCAGCCGCAATTCATTGCCGTAAGAAGTGATGGGAGAGATTTCATTGAACAAACTTCCAAGACCTTCGTTTTTGAGGCGTTGGAAAGAATCAAGCTGGACCTGGATAAGTTGGGGTAATTCCAATCCTACAGGGATCCTGGCATAGTTTTTTGGTGGCATCAGGTCAGTCATCAATATCTCCTAACATGATAAAAGCGTGG
>Ga0079099_1054243_pt1 | contig 22195 bp, 20 predicted proteins | sample ADurb_H2B_02_Slu_FD_77098 | JGI IMG/M metagenome (GOLD analysis project Ga0079099, IMG submission 77098) | Active sludge microbial communities from Illinois, USA, of municipal wastewater-treating anaerobic digesters - ADurb_H2B_02_SludgeMetaT... | ecosystem: Engineered > Bioreactor > Anaerobic >... | reverse complement strand
CTCGAGAAAATGGTCCAGGTCGGCAAGCGCGATATCGTCATCATCGCTGAAGACGTGGACGGCGAAGCGATTGCAGCCCTGGTGCTGAACAAGATCCGCGGCGTTTTGAACGTCGTGGCTGTCAAAGCCCCCGGTTTTGGCGATCGCCGCAAGGCTATGCTGCAGGACATCGCGATCCTGACCGGCGCTTCCTTGATCTCCGAAGAGACCGGTCGCAAGCTGGAAAACGCAACCATCGAAGACCTCGGCCGCGCTGAGAAGGTCACCATCGATAAAGACAACACCACCATCGTGGGCGGCAAGGGCGACACCAACGCTATCAAGGGTCGCATTGAGCAGATCCGCGTTGAGATCGAGAACACCACCAGCGATTACGACCGCGAAAAACTCCAGGAACGCCTGGCGAAGCTCTCCGGCGGTGTTGCCATCATCCGTGTTGGCGCAGCCACCGAGACCGAGCTGAAAGAAAAGAAACACCGCGTGGAAGACGCGCTCTCCGCGACACGCGCAGCCGTTGAAGAAGGTATCGTGCCCGGCGGCGGTGTGGCACTCGTGAACGCAGTGGATGCCCTCAAGGACCTGAAACTCGACCAGGAAGATGCCCAGATCGGTGTCAACATTGTTCGCAACGCCCTGACAGTTCCGATGAAGAAGATTGCCGAGAATGCCGGCAAGGACGGGTCTGTAGTCGTGGAAACAGTTCGCCAGCGCCAGGCTGACCAGAACAATCGCCACATCGGCTTCAACGTGCTGACGGAAGTTTATGGCGATATGGTTGAAATGGGCGTGATCGATCCCGCCAAAGTCACCCGCGGCGCGCTCGAGAATGCAGCTTCGATCGCTGCCATGATCCTCACCACCGAGGCTCTGATTACCGATATTCCTGCTCCCAAAGGCTCGACTCCTGCCATGCCCCAGGGCGGTGAGATGTACTAAACCGATACGGTTAGAGAAAACGAAAAAGGCTGGTCAAACTTTGACCAGCCTTTGCAATTCTGTTTTACCTTAAAAACTGGCAGACAAAAAAGCGGCTATCAAGCCGCTAATTTTTTGTTTCGACACTTTTTACACGTGTTTAGGAGTGTAATCCAGAGCCTGGATTAGTTCCATCAGACGATTCCTGAGGGTCGGGTATGAGAGCCCGTATACTTTTTCCATACGATTAAGTTTTCCTTCGCAGGCCACAAAAGTGAGGAGGAAGTTTCGCTGCTCATCACTGAGCCTTTGGAGAGGATCCGCCTGGGGGACAAATTCCCCTTCGACGGTAACATCGCACTCGGGACAGTAATAGACCAGCACGTTCATAGGGCCTTCACAGACTGGGCAACGAATTGGTAAGTTGGACATAGTACCTCCAATATTATATAAATTTATACATAAATATTACAACTTTTCTAATTCAATGTCAAGCATCTTAAGCGACACTCTCAAATTTGTTGTCCATTTATTCTTTAACGTTCGACATTTATTGGAGAACCACAGATCTCCGCCCGTTTTGATAAACGCAGGAGGTGGGTATAATAAAGTATTGCTACCGAAGGAGAAGCCATGCCCCCAAAAATTGTTGAATGCATTCCTAACTTTTCAGAAGCCCGCCGCCCGGAAGTGGTTGATACGATCATCGCTTCAGTCGCAAGCGTCAATGGCGTACGAATTCTGGACAGTCACTCCGACGTTGACCACAATCGCACCGTGCTGACCTTCGTCGGCACGCCGGAGGCGGTCGAGGAAGCCGCCTACCAAGGCATCGCCAAGGCAGCGGAGTTGATCGACCTCAACCATCATCAGGGCGAACATCCGCGCATGGGGGCGACAGATGTGGTTCCGTTCGTTCCAATTTCGGGCGTAACCATGCAGGAGTGCGTCGAAATGGCGCGCCGGTTGGGTAAACGCGTGGCGGAGACGCTGGACATTCCGATCTATTTTTATGAAGAAGCTGCCATCCGGCAGGACCGCAAGAACCTGGAAGACATCCGGCGCGGCGAATTTGAGGGCATCAAGGAGACGATTGCCACCGATCCCTACCGCGAGCCCGATCTGGGACCCAAACGAATGGGACCCGCCGGAGCGACTGTCATAGGAGCCCGGCAACCGCTGATCGCGTACAACATCTTCCTCAATACGCCCGATGTCAGCATCGCCCAGAAGATTGCCCGGCGTGTGCGCAATTCTTCCGGGGGTTTCCATTATGTGAAGGGCATGGGCGTTTTGGTGGAGGGTCTGGCGCAGGTCTCGATGAACCTTACCAATTTCCACTACTCTCCAATGGCTCAGGTGACTGAATTTGTCCGGCGTGAGGCACAGCGCTATGGCGTTGGCATTCACCACTCAGAAATTGTCGGGCTGGTGCCTTCCCAGGCGATGGTGAACGCTGCCCGTTACTACATGCAGATGGACGGGTTTGAGAGCGACCAACTGCTCGAAAACCGGCTGTATGGTATGGAAGAACAAGCGGGGGCTGCCGTAAGTAGCAAGGTTGATTTCCTCGACCAGGTCGCGGAAGGAACGCCAGCGCCTGGCGGCGGATCGGCGGCTGCCTACACCGGGGCGCTTGGCGCTGCATTGGCGCTGATGGTGGCGCGATTGACGGTTGGCAAACCCCAATACGCCGCCGCTGAAGCTGAGAGCTGGCAAGTGATCGAAGAGGGGGAGGCACTGCGCGCTCGACTGACCGAGGCGATCCAGCGCGACGCTGAAGCCTTCGACGGCATCCTGGCGGCACGGCGCATGCCTAAGGGGGATGAAGCCCAGATCGCCACTCGCAAAGAAGCCATTCGCGTAGCCAGCCTCTATGCCGCCCAGGTACCCCTGGAAACGGCACGCGACTGCGTGGCGGTACTCAGGATGACCCTGCGAATGGCCGAGATTGGCAATCTCAATTGCATTTCGGATGCCGCTGCTGGCGCGCATCTCGCCAAAGCTGGCTTTGAAGCCGCCCGTTTGAATGTGAAGATCAACTTGCAGGGCTACGAGCAGGACCCTGAAGCCCAGGCGTTCCTTGCCGAGGTGGATTCCCTTCGTACAGAGGTCGAAAGCCTGATGGTCAGCCTGGAAAGTATCTTGAAAGAGCGTGCAGGACTGTGAGTGAGATGCGGATTATCGTCGGCTCGCAAAACCCTGCCAAGCTGGAGGCTGTGAGTGTCGCATTTGCGAGCTTTTTCCCTGAGGTAAGCTTCGATGTGCAGCCGGTAATTGCATCCTCCGGCGTCAGTCCGCAGCCTATGAGCGATGCTGAAACGCTCTTAGGGGCTACCAACCGTGCCAGGGCCGCGCGTGAGCTTGAAGGAGACGCGGACTTCTGGCTTGGCATCGAGGGCGGGCTGCAGCCAGTCCCGGGCGAGCCCGAGTCTTACCTTTCCTATTGTTGGGTAGTGGTGTTGGGCAGGCAGCAAGCAGGCAGAGCCCGCTCAGCCAGCTACGAGCTGCCCAAAGCGATCTGCGACTTGATCCGGCAGGGGATGGAGCTCGGCGATGCCGACGACCTCATCTTTGGCGTGTCTGGTTCCAAACGCGATAGTGGTGGGGTGGGCTTGCTGACGGACGGAAGAGTAACCCGCAGCCAGTTCTATGCGGAAGCGGTTAAGCTGGCTTTGATCCCATTCGTGAAGCCAGATCTATTTCCTGCCAGGGAGGGCTGAGATGGATAAGAACTACTGGCTGCACAAAAAACTGGAAGACATGACCCACGAAGAGTGGGAAGCGCTCTGCGATGGCTGCTCCAAATGCTGCCTGTTCAAGCTCCGCGAACCAGGCGTTCCTGGCGTGCGCTTTACCAACGTGGTCTGCCGCTACATGGACATGCAGACCTGCCTGTGCACTGACTACGAGCACCGCCATGAGAATGTGCCTGAGTGTATCTTGCTCACACCTGAAATTACATACCATGTTGACTGGCTGCCCAAAACCTGTGCTTATTACCTCGTGTCCGAAGGGAAGGACCTGCCCTGGTGGCATCCGCTGAAGACTGGCGACCCGGTTTCCACCCGGAAAGCCGGCGGCTCTGTCTATGGCAAGGTGGTGAGCGAAACAGAAGTGGACATGGATGACCTTGAGGATATGGTGGTTAACTGGTTTGAATGAAATCTCTATTTAAGTTAAAATTAGCATACGTTCAACGGGAGCACGCTTATGTCTGAAAATGCTCAAACCAATCAAAGAATGCTGCTGGCGATCGTTACCGGACCGGACAGCGAAAACGTGGAGAACGCATTGGCAAAGACCGAGTATCCCTTTGCCAAGTTGCCGAGTGTGGGTGGATTATTGCGGGAACGCAGCGTTACCTTTCTGATTGGCTGCCCTGAGGAGGAGACCGATGCGCTCCGAAAGTTGCTGCAGGATGTTGCCGGGCGCCGCATTGGCTATGTTTCACCTGTGCTCGATAATTTGCCGATGGGATCGCTCATCCCCACGGAAGTACAAATCGGCGGAGTGACCATTTTTGAGCTGGAGATTGAACATTACGAGGAAATCGGATGAATAAACTGATTATTGCAATTATCAGGGATGATGACAACGAACGTGTGTCTGCCCGGTTAACGGCTGAAGATTTTCGTGTAACCCAGATTGCGTCCACCGGAGGCTTTTTGCGCAGTGGGCGAAGCACCTTGCTGATTGGCGTTGAAGGGGAGCGGGTGCCGCGAGCGCTTGAGGTTCTGCGCGAGAACTGCACCGCTGCCCGCAGCCCACAGGAAAAGAAAGCTACGGTTTTTGTGCTCAACGTGGATGAGTTCACACAGCTTTAATCGGAATTAATCATTCAATAACAGCTATATAAGCTTCCGCTATTCAATTTAGAGGCAGCGTGGACTATACTATTATTACGATATTAGCCTAACTTATTTCAAAAGGATGAAAAATGAATTTTACAAAAGCTTTTACGTACATTTTTGATGATCCACGTTGGCTTGAAAAATTGGTCATTCCTCTTTTGGTTACTCTGATCCCCGTAATTGGCTGGATGGTTGCCGCCGGATACCTGCTGCGTGTTACCCGCAACGTGGCGGAGCACCAGGTGGAACCCCTGCCTGAGCTTGAATTTGGTGCGGATCTTGGCAGAGGATTTAACTTGTTTGTGGCAAGCCTGGTCTACGCACTTCCGATCCTACTCGTCAGCACTTTGCTGTTCCTGCCGTTGGCGTTGACGGAAAATAACAGTGACATAACCTTTTTTGCGATTGCCCTGGCAATTTTTGGTGGGCTCTTGATCCTGCTCTACGCGCTCTTTATGATGATAATTATGCCTGTAGTCAATGCAAACCTTGCAGTCAAGGGACGACTTGGAGCGGCATTCGATTTCAAGGAGATCTTCCGCATGATAGGGAACAACTTTAAAGCCTGGCTGATCGTTATTGGCGGCACGATTCTTTGCAGTGTGTTCATTGCCCCGATAGGCGGAATTATACTGGTGGTTGGTGCGATCATTACTGGTTTCTACTCTCAACTGATCATTGCCCATCTGACGGGGCAGGCGTACGCTCATTCACAGGCTCCAGGCGGTCAAGACGCCCCACTTTACTAAACCTATGTAAGTAAAAAAAACGCCCTTGGAAAGGGTCGTTTTTGTATACGCCAACTGGCTGAATACATCTGAGAGATTACGCTGTTCAACCTCTACCTTGAAGAGCGTTTTAAGGTAAGAATGCAGGTGAGCAGTGATATAACTTGAACCAAATTGAGAGCCGCAATACCGTTTACTCACCTGGCCTCTTCGAACTCCTCCACCTGGTAGACCTTCACCTGCAGCATGCGCCGGCGCCAGAGGTCGGACGGGGCACCCATTTTTTGGCAAAGGTGGCTGAGGAATTCGGCTGGGTCTGGCAGCTGCTCCCAAACCTGGGGTAAAAATGTCGCCTGGTGCAGCCCGTCTGAAAGCACAACCCCATCCACGTGCGGTCGCAGCAGCTTGGGCAGCTCAGCCGGATCAGAATATGGCAATGGGACAGGCTTGGTCAGGCGGGAGATCTCGATGTGGATCATATCCACTTCGCTTGGGCGTACCCTCGGGAAACGGTAATCCTGCGTAGCCGCTTGGGCTGCCCGCTGGCGCACGTCTTTGGCGAGCGGTTGATAGGCTTCGAGGGTGCCGATGCATCCGCGCAGTTGGCCGTGCTCGGTCAAAGTTACAAAGCTGGCGCCAACTTCGAGCAGAGCAGGGGTGAGATCTTCGGGTAATGGGGTGGGAGGGCGGTTATTAACGGCATCAATCACAGATTGTCGGGCGATTTTCAGCAAGGTAGCTCGTTCAGCAGGGGTAAGTTGTTCTGGCATAGGATTTGCACCATTCCTTTCAGGCCTGAATCAGGCTTACTGTCATTATACAAAGTAATTCAGCTTCCTGCACATTATTGCGCGAAGAGAACAGGTGAACCAGTATGTCCAGAGAAATGTACCAAATAGAAGATGATCCAAAGCAGCGGAAGTCGCGCTTTTCATTTGAGGCTCACGAGTCCGAGCCGGAACCAGGAACGGTACGCCGCGAAGCCAGCATTGATGCTGATGAGGTACTGTACGGCGACGCAAGCCACAGTGGGCCTCAACCTGAAGCCAGGAAACCCGAGTCGGCTTATCGCGGACAATCTTCCAGACGGGAAGCAATATCTGAAGGGGCAGTCCCCAATCATCCAGGGCAAGGCATTGGAAAGCTATTCGTGCAGGTCATATCTTCAGTTGTCGGGGTGGGCGTCATCACCGCGACTCTGTTTTCGCTATGGATGCCAGCAAGCCTGATGCCCGGCAGTTTACAGAAGCGCCTGGCCGAGGCAGCCAGTCCCAACCAGGCAGCATTGCTCACTGCAACCCCGGAAGCCGCCGTGCTTCCGAGTGGCTTTCCAGCCAAGAAAATTGGGATCGTTGTCGGTCACAAGGGCAGTGATTCTGGCGCAGTCTGCAGCAATGGCCTGACAGAGCTCGAGGTCAATAGCAACGTCGCTACTTTCGCGCAGATGAAATTGATCGATATGGGCTACGATGTGGAGCTTCTGGATGAATTTGATCCACGCTTGAAGGACTACCAGGCGGGCTTGTTGCTCTCAATCCATGCGGATTCCTGCGATTACATCAACGACTCAGCCACCGGCTTTAAGGTCGCGGCTGCCCTCTCTGAAACAAAATCCGAAAACTCCAACAGGCTTGTGCAATGTATCGCTGACCGATATGCCAAGATCACTGGTTTAAGGTATCATTACCAGTCAGTGACAAATGACATGACGCGTTATCATGCCTTTTCGGAGATCGATCCCAACACTACTGCCGGGATCATCGAGATCGGTTTCCTGAACCTTGACCAGGAAATCCTGACCTCAAACCCCGAACTCCTGGCCGATGGCATTGTCGCTGGTATAAAATGCTATATGTATAATGAAGGAGTAACCGATCCAGCCTTGCAGCCCTAAACCTGGATTCTGGAGTTGATGGACAGTCAGAGCACAAGCATAAACACGCTGATCGCGCAAGCCAAACAGGCTGTTCTGGATGGTAATGCCGCGCTTGCCCGACAATTGGCTGAGCAGGTTTTGGCGGCTGATCCTGAAAACAGTGCAGCGATGCTGCTGATAGCTGGGCTTTCCGAGCCGCAGCAAAGTGTGCTTTGGCTGAGGAAAGTACTCGATCAAGACCCCCAAAACCAAACCGCGCGTGAAGGCATGCAGTGGGTAAGCGCGCAATTGAGGCAGAGCTCAGCAGTCGGCTGGCAGAAGGAACCCCTTCCTGTTGAAACAGCGCCAGTTGTTCCAGCAGCAGAATTACAGGCAGCTCCAAAGCCAAAATCCAAGCGCCGTCTGGCCTGGGGTTGGACTTTTGGCACTCTTTTGATAGCGGCATTGCTGCTCGGCTTGTATTCCGTCGGGATCATCCGTTCCCACCCCGCCGCGGGCGCCCAGTTCTCATTGGTTGAGACTGAATCCGTGCCGCTCAAACCGAGCCTGACACCTACCAACACAGCCACGCCAACCAATACCCCTACCTCCACGTCAACGCCGACCCCCACCAATACTCCCACGCCAACCGCCACTCCCACGGCAACGGCAACGCCGACGGAAACGCCTGTGCCTACGGTGGAGATCACACCATATGTTTACGAGCCGGAAGAAACCGAACCTTATTACAACCCTGGAGCATCTGAACCTCTTGGCGATAAATGGATCGACATTAACCTCAGCCAGCAAATGCTTTACGCCTTTGAAGGCGAAACCCTGGTGGGTTCCTTTCTCGTTTCCACTGGTCTGCCCGACACGCCGACAGTCACCGGCACTTACCACGTCTGGGTCAAATTGCTCTATGACGATATGGCTGGGCCAGGCTATTACCTGCCGAATGTGCCATATGTGATGTACTTTTATCGCGGTTACGGCATTCACGGCACCTACTGGCACAACAATTTTGGCTATCCGATGAGCCATGGCTGTGTTAATATGGAAACCAGCCAGGCAGGCTGGTTATTCGATTGGGCTTTCGTGGGGATCCCAGTTTACATTCACTATTAACCTAATGGAAAATATCAAACTAACACGTAGAAGTTTCTTGAAAACTATGGGTTTGGGCGCCTTAAGCATGCTCCTGCCCTCACCGGTTTCAAAGGCATCAGCCGCCCTGATCGACCTGGATCCGCCACTTGCGCGCATCCTGCGCTACAAGCTGCTGATCCACGAAGAGCCCAATGCTCTCTCAAAAAACAGTGGTTTCTTTAAATATGATGACATCATCTCGCTGCCCAAACTGATCTACGTCGAAAACACCTACAAGAAAAAAGTCGGTTGGTATCAAATCAGCGACACGGAATACATTGAAGCCGCCTGGGTGCAGCCGGTCTTTAATCGCTTAAATCCTGTGCCGAAGGATCCACTTCCTGAAGGTGGCACGCTCGGCGAGATCACGGTGCCAAAAGTACCGGTGTATACCAAGCCTAATGTGCGCAATATTCATCGTACGTTTTACTATGAAAACAACTTTTGGGTGCTCCGGCTGGAGTACGACGAGTTTGGCAAGCCCTGGTATGAACTCTGGGATGACCTGAATGGGATGTCCTATTACGTGCCAGCTAACACAGTGCATCTGACCAAACCCGAGGAAATTACGCCGCTTAGCACAGATGTTGCGCCGGATGCCAAACGTATCGAACTGGACCTCTACAAGCAGGAAATCCGTGCCTTTGAATACGACCGCCAGGTTTTTCAGACCCTCTGCTCTACTGGCATCCGGGATGGACTTACGCCTGTTGGGCGCTGGATGACCAACCGTAAGCGTCCTTGCCGGCGGATGGTCAATGAGCCCGCCAACCCAAATGTCTATGATCTTCCGGGAGTTCCGTGGGTCAGCTACATCACTCTCTTTGGGGTTGCTTTCCACGGAGCCTTCTGGCATTCCAATTGGGGAAACGTGATGAGCAATGGCTGCATCAACATGAAAGCGGTAGATGCCAAGTGGATCTACCGCTGGACCAACCCCGTGGTGCCGTTTGATCAGTACTACTATACTGAGGAGACTGGCACGCAAGTGGATGTGATGACCGGTTTCGGCGGTTTCTAAGTCTTTCGATAATTTCAGGGAGAACCCCAGACGGTGGGGGTTATGATGCTGGGAGCGAAATGAGCAGTTCTTGCTCCGTGCGCAGTGTTTTCTCCGTACGGCGGGGGTTTACTCCCTCCGCCAAAGCTCGGATGTATGACATATAGCGGATGGACCAAGTTCCTTTAAAAACGTAAGGGTAGACTCCCCGCCATTTGCCCTCCCCTGGGGGAGGGACGAAGACCAGCGAAGCTGGTCGCAACGGGGTGAGGGAGCTAAATTAGAATTTGATATAGGTTTTTTCCCTGAGGCTTTTACAACTCATAAATCAAACAAACACTCTCCTCCGCTTCGTTAATGATTAGCCCACCCGTACGGTGGGGGTTCACTCCCACCGCAGTTTGACGATTATGCCAATAAAGCGGATGGACTAAAGCCCATCCGTACGGTGGGGGCTTGCTCCCACCGCAACCGACCCATGATTTTGGTGGAGACCTGACGGTCAAATACCGCGCGCGGTGTGGACACCTGCGCGATCAGAGTGCCTTCGTACGGTGGGGGCTTGCTCCCACCGCCAAAGCTCGGATGTATGACATATTGCGGATGGACCAAGGCCCATCCGTACGATTTTCTTCAGTCCCACCGCAACCGACCCATGATTTTGATGGAGACCTAACGGTCAAATACCGCGCGCGGTGTGGACCCCGGCGCGATCAGAGTGCCTTCGTACGGTGGGGGCTTGCTCCCACCGCCAAAGCTCGGATGTATGACCTATTGCGGATGGACCAAGGCCCATCCGTACGATTTTCTTCAGTCCCACCGCAACCGACCCATGATTTTGATGGAGACCTAACGGTCAAATACCGCGCGCGGTGTGGACACCTGCGTGATCAGAGTGCCTTCGTACGGTGGGGGCTTGCTCCCACCGCCAAAGCTCGGATGTATGACATATAGCGGATGGACTAAAGCCCATCCGTAGAGGGGACTTGTTCCCACCGCCAAAGCTCGGATGTATGACATATAGCGGATGGACCAAGGCCCATCCGTACGGTGGGGGCTTGCTCCCACCGCATTCTGACGATTATGCCAATAAAGCGGATGGACCGAGGCTTATCCGAACTTTGGAAACTTATTCAGCGAGGGGGTTGCTGCCGAGTAAATCAACTCTTTTTGGCTGTGTCTAAGTTTGTTAATTATTCTTATATAGTATTTCGCTATAATCAGGCTAAAGAAGTAGTAAGGAAGGTTAATGTGAAAAGAGCGCTATTTGAAGGCTTGGTTTTTGATACAGCGGATCAACCCCTGGCGGTGACTTGGGTGGGGGGTGACCCAAGTTATGTGTTGGACGACGGCGGTTTTTTACGCCATATCCCCGCTGAAGAAGTTGACCGACAGGTCTGGGATACGATAACCGCAGGAATCAGCGGTAATGAAGAATTTTTGAGTGAACAAGCCGCGAAAATGCTTGGCCAGGATGATATTTTCTCTATTGCCGTGATCCGGCAGCAGCTTGAGAACTCCCTGAATCAGTTTGAGCAGTTACGTAACACAGGGCTTCCCGAGGATATGCGGAATTACCTAGGCATGACTGGCTTCAGGATTGTCGTCGATTTTCATGGGGAAGTGGTCGAAGTCATACAACCAGCGATCACTCATCCAGAAGATGAGGAGTAGTTCTGTTAGAATTAACTCAGGTGAAGGGACATGGCAGCCGCTAATATTATTGATATTAATGAAGACACTTTCGAGTTTGAGGTGGTGAACTACTCTGCGGAAGTGCCTGTGGTGCTCGATCTGTGGGCGCCATGGTGTATTCCCTGCCGGGTGCAGTCGCGCGAACTTGCCAAGCTGGCCCATGAGGCTGATGGCGGCTTCAGGTTGGCTCGCATCAACGTGGATGATCAACCCAAATTGGCTACCCGCCTCAAAGTACAGCAGGTTCCAGCGGTAAAAGCCTTTGTGGACGGACGGATCGTGGCGGAAGTTGCAGGTGTGCTCAGTGAGCAGAACCTGCGCCTTCTCGTCGACCGGATTTTGCCCAAAGCCGGCAACTTGCTGCTCGAGAAGGGCAAAAGCTTGATGATGCTTGGCGATCTGGCAGGGGCTGAGGAAGCACTGGCACAGTATGTATACGAAAGCCACGGCGAACCGGCTGGCTTGCTGGCATTGGCGCGCGTTCTGCTCTGGCAAGGGAAAGCTCATGAGGCCTATGCAATTTTGGACAACTTTCCTGCCAGTTCCGAATTCAAAACGGCCAAGAGCCTCTTACCCCTGGCAAAGGCTTATGCCCATTTCGATTCACTGCCGCAGACTAGCGCAAATCCCCTCGAAGCGGCGTACCGCAACAACCTGCGTTTGGCAAAAAATGGCAAAATTGAAATAACTTTGGATGGCTTTTTGGACATCCTGCGGCAGGATAAGAACTTCCATGACGGACAACTGCATGAGATTTACCTGGCTTTGCTGGAGGTCCTGGGGGATTCCTGCCCAACCGTGCGCCAGTATCGCGACGATCTTTCAAACATCCTTTTTTAGCTGGTAGATACCTTTTTCCCTCTTTCTTCCGGAAATCTCTTTAATATTGTCTTGTCCTTTGAAACCGTAATTTGCAGTAAGATTCCGGGTGGCAGGATCCTACATTCCACAAGGTCGTGATAAGTGAGGGCATAATGAACATTGGCATCTTCGTTAATTCCAAAACAGGTAACACCCTATTTGTGGCAAAAAAATTGAAAGACAGGCTCGCGGCAATGGGACACAAGGTAGCCCTTGAAAAAGTCGTTGCGGGCAATGATGGCGAAATGGATCCAGGAAAAATCGTGCTTTCAAATCCGCCATCCATTAAAGGCTACGACATGCTCGTTTTCGCCGCGCCCGTGAATGGCGCCAGGCTGGCGTTTGGGATGCAGGCATACCTGCAGAGCCTGCCTTCGCTCGAAGGTAAACTGCTGGCTGGGTTCGTCACGGAGGCATTTCCGTTCCCCTGGATGGGCGGCAACCAGGCGATCAGGGGCATGGAAAAATTGGTGCAAGCCAAAGGCGGCACGTTGAGCGCGGCAGGCGTGGTTAATTGGATGTTTACCGGCAAGAGGAAGGCACTCATCGCGGAAACTATCGAGAAGATCGCCGCGATCAGCAATTGACCCAAAGTAAAACTGCGGCGTGCTTGCTTGATCCTTCGCACTGGCAAAATTCTGTTATAATAGCGGCTCACGCGGAGAGGTCGCATAGTTGGCCTAGTGCGCTCGCTTGGAAAGCGAGTATACCGAAAGGTATCGCGGGTTCGAATCCCGCCCTCTCCGCCAGATGCCAGCCCGGCCAGGCTGGCTCTTTTTTTTCCACAACTGTGATACATTCATTCAAATTGTCAATATTATTATGAGATGAAAAACACAAGCGCACTCACAATTTTCAACACCTTGCAGAAGAATCTTGATTGGGATGATATCTACCAATCCACGCTACCCGATTTGTTTAATTACTTCCTCTATCGAACCAGAGATGAAAAAATTGCCCAGGACTTGTCCAGCATCACATTAGAACGAGCCTGGTCAAATAAGTTGCGCTATCGTTCAGATCTGGCATCGGTGCAGTCGTGGATTTTTGGCATAGCTCGCAATGTTTTTAAAGAGTATCTGCGCGAGCATCGAAGAAACGCCTCCAAGTTAGTTCCATTGGAGCCAGAAGACTCACAAACTGATCTATTTGATCGCAACAAATTCGACACGAAAATTCTGCTCAAGCGCTTGATTGCGATGCTCCCGGAAAAAGAACAGGAATTAATTGCCCTCAAATATGGTGCAGGTTTGAACAACCGTGAGATCGCGAAATTGCTTCATCTCTCCGAATCCAACGTTGGGACTCGTCTCTTTAGAATTGTTGAATCTTTACGCAAAAAAATGGAGGTAGACAATGAATGACAATTTTATGTACTCGCTAAGGCAGCATCCTGATAAAAACTTTAGCACCCAATTAAAAAACAGACTTGATGAACGCACTCTGAAACAGGCACCAAAGCCTGCCTTAAGAAGGGCACGCCTGGCTTTCGGCTTCTCGGTTGTGTTGGTCATCACGGTCATTTCAATGGTCTTGGCGGTCCCAAGCGTCCGAGCCAAGCTTCAGGATCTGGTCATTAACATTGGAGGTCAAGGTTTCCTCGTCAGCAATGAACATCCTCTTATCCATCAAGCAACAACGGTCCAGCCTGTTGCTATCCCAATTGAGCAAGCCGCAGAAAATGGTGTGATCCTACCGACTTATATACCAGAGGGTTTTAGTCTGGAACAAGACCAATACTTGTTTTATCATGTCGAGGATTCACCTGAAGGTAAGGGGGATTGGGCTGAAGTCACATGGGTTGGTCCAGATTATGAAAAAATCGCGATGATTGTCTCAGACAGCGAAAATATAAAGGTTGTTGGTACAGAGTCCTTGGAGGAGATTAGTTTAAAGGGAATTTACCCGGCAGGTCTTTACAAAGGTGGTTGGGATAATAACAGTTTCGCTTGGAATCCAACAATTCCTTTTTACTCACTCGTTTTCGTGAAGGACGGTAAAAGCATCAGTTTTATAGGTGCTGACCCTCAAAAACTCATCTTGATGGCAGAATCACTCTACCCTTGATTTTTTCAGACCCCGTGGAAGATACTTGTTACCCTCCCTTTGAACAGGGAGGGTTTATTTCGTCAATGATGGCTTGAATGTTCGAGGAAATTTTAAGATTCCGCGAGGTAAATTCTGCTTCTAAACTGATTATATCTTCGGTATAATCCCACTCATCACACTAAGGAGTATGACCAGGGTAAAGCACCGCAAAATGCTGAGCAATTGGCAGGCAGCCCCAATTATTGGCTTGATGCACGTGATCGAGACGCAGAGCAAAGAAACGCTGGTCAATTGGGCGGTTGGCTATGCGGAAGCAAATTTCTTACCCATTTACGCTAAGCACTAACCTGAGGATCACAGATCGCAGCTTGCGTCGGAATACGCCCGTCAAGATCAAATGGTTCTGTTAGCTTAGCTGGCTCTCAACCCAGTCCAGCATCGCGGCGATGACCACGTCCTTCTCAGGCTCGTTGTGCGTCTCGTGATACAAGCCATCCCAGCGTTTGTAGGTCACTTTGCTGCCAAGGATCTGAGCAAACTGGTCTGAACCCGCTACCGGGCAAATGGGATCCGCACTGCCGTGTGCCAGGTAGAGCGGCAGGTCCCATTCATTGGCTTTCCTCATCACGTCTTCCGCCGCCTCCATCATGAAGGCCGCCAGGCGCACGCTGGCTTTGGGGTGCACCAGCGGGTCATCCCGATAAGCCTGGTTGCTGGCAGCGTCATGGGAAAGCCCATCGATCGGCAAGCCGTTATTGACCGCCAAATCAGGCAGGACCTTCTTCAGCAGCCGGACGAGCGCGCGCTGCGTTTTGGACATACTCGCCGTGTCCAGCGCGGGGCTCGTGGCGATGATGCCGGCTGGGCGTTCAGGGCCGTTCAAGCCGTAATACAATACTTCCACCGCACCCATACTGTGACCATACAGGAACACCGGCAGGCCTGGGTAGCGTTCTTTGGCAAGGTTTATGGCGTGGGTTATATCCTCCATCAAGCCTTCCGCGGAGTTGATCACGCCTCGTTTCCCGCCTGATTTGCCGTGCCCCTGCTGGTCAAAGCCCAGTATGGCAAACCCTCTGGCGTTAGCCTTTTCGGCAACATGCTGATAGCGCTGGATGTGCTCGCCGAGGCCGTGCACCAACACCATCACCGCGCGGGCTTTTTCGTCAGGCTCCCAGACCTGCCCCCAAAGTGTTTCACCATTTGAAGATTGAAGAGTCAATTCCTGAGTTGTCATGCTTCCTCCTGAAAACTGAAAATTACGTGTTGTTTGAGAAAACGATCGACCGTTTCGTAGTAATCGATCAGATTGACTTTCTTACGGAAGCCGTGCCCTTCCCCTTCGTAAAGCTTGTAAAGGTGTGGCACGTGGTTGCTCTGCAGCGCGCGCACCATCTGCTCCGATTGCTCGGGCGGTACCACCTTATCTTCGCTGCCCTGGAAGATCGCGACCGCGTCGCGGATCTTGTCGGCGTGGAAGATTGGCGACCAGGCATGGTATTTCTGCGCTGCTTCAGGCAACTTGCCCACCAAAGACGCGTTGTAATGCGCTTCGAATTTGTGGGTGTCCAATTCAAACGTGAACAGATTTGAGACGCCATATGAGCATATTCCGGCTTTGAAAAATCCCGGGTGGTGCACCAGCGCGTTCAAGACGGTGTAGCCGCCGGCGCTGCCGCCTTTAATGACCAATTTTGCCGGGTCTGCCAGCCCGCGCGCGATCAGCGCCTGGCAGCCTTCGATCGTATCCTGCAGATCGATCCTGCCCCACTCGCCTTTCAGGGCATCGCGATACGCCCTGCCGTAGCCGGTGCTGCCGCGGTAGTTGACCGCGAAATAGGCGTATCCGCGGCTGGTGAAGAAATCCGCCTCGAGGTTGAAGGCGTCAAAAACCTGGGAAGTTGGTCCGCCGTGGATGTAAACAATTACTGGTGGGGCGCCCGCAGCCTCAACATCGGGGTGGGCGGGCGGGTAGTAGAGCCCGTGCACCGTGACCCCATCCGAGGACTGCCAGGTGAGGGCTTGGGGTTGGCTGAGGAACGCCGCGGGCAGCACGTCGCTCTGGCTGCGGGCGATCACTTCTATTTGTCCGCCCGAAGCGCGCAGAATGCGCGCCGGTTTCGCGGCGGACTGGGCCAAGAGCGCCAATTCACCTTTCGCCGAAACGCAGGGCTGCTCGATCAGCGTGTAGGGGGCGGTATCAATCCTGGTGATCTCCCTGGTGTTCAGAGCGATGGCATGCAGGCTGGTTTGCCCGAGCTGATTTTCGAGGAAAATGATTTGCTGGCTGTCGGCTGACCATGCCAGCGCGCGTAAGCCCTGCACCCAGGCTGGGGGCATCAGCACCCGGCCCTGCACCAGCGTTTCCACTTCGCCGCTGCCGAGCTGCAGCAGTTTCAGTTGGTCCAGTTCGCCCGTGTTGCTCAGCCAGGCGAGCTTGCTGCCATCCGGCGCAAAGATCGGCTGAAAAACGGGAACATTCTCATCTCCATCCAGCAATTTCACCTCGCTGAGGGAGCCCATTTCCGCGTCAAGGGCAGCCAGGAAGAGCTTTGCGCCATCCCAGGGCATATTCGGGTGATCCCACTCCACCCAGGCGAGCAGCTTGCCGTCGGCGCTCACCGCCGGCTGCATATAGAAATCCGCGCCCTGCCTGAGGATCCTGGGCCAAGCGCTGCCGTCCAGCGGGGCGATGGCGAGCACGTCTTTGTTTTCGTAAGTGTGGACGAAAATGACAAAGCGTTCATCCGGCGTGATCATCGGCGAGGCGCAGGCTCCGAAAGCCGGCGTGATCGGGCGCGCCAGGCCTTCGGCGTAGGGCTTGTGGTAGAGCCGCCCATTGCGTTCGGCAAACGCCACTCCCTGACGCCCGGCGAAGAAATCTCCGCCGCCGTAGCCGACCCCGCCGGAGGGGTTGAGATCGCCGCTGAGATCAAAGGCCGCATCGCGCGCGAGCTTGGCGAACAAGCTGGTCTTGCCGTCCAGCGATTGCGACCAAAGCAGGTAATTGCCGTCCGGGGACCACTGCACGTCGTTCAGGCGGATGCCGCCTGCCAGCATGGCGGGCGTGATCGGAGAGGGCCAGAGACCGTAGGGGAGAGCCTGTTTCGTCATTCGTCACCTCGGTTGTTAAATATTGAGCTTATTATACCCGTGCGGGGCTTCTTCGACCTCTTTCCGGCGAGCGGCTTCCGCTTTGAAGGCTTTTGTGCTTCAAATTTCCAATTTGACCCCAAAAATCAGTTGACGCGCTTCGCAGTGCGTGCTAAAATCTTAGTTCGTCCTGCTTGGGCGCGTAGCTCAATGGTAGAGCAGCGGCCTTTTAAGCCGTTGGTTCAGGGTTCGAGCCCCTGCGCGCTCATTTTTTTTCTTGCCCCTGGTTGCAACCCCGGGGGTTTTTGTTTTTCTTTCGCTGCAATTTTTCTAACAAACATTATCCACCCCCTCGCTTCGCGATGCCCCCTCTAAAGAGGGGGTGGTTAATCTCTTTTTCCCTCTTTGGAGGGTGGTGATTCTCTTTACCCCTCTTTGGAGGGTGGTGATTCTCTTTACCTCCTCTTTAGAGGGGGGTGATTCTCTTGACCCCCTCTTCAGAGGGGGACGGTGAAACCGGGGGGTGGAGAAGACTCTTGCCTCACCCCAACCCGAGGAACTTTTCGAAGAACGCTCTCAGCTTTTCGATCACACGTTGCTTTATGCTGTCGCGGGCTTGACCGAAGAATGAAACAGGCGGCAATAACTCGTCAAATTCCACGCCCGTGGTGCGAAATTCACGGTCTCGCAGAGCGTTGGTCATATAGCGGTGGGTGCGTTCAGCATGCAATTTCTCTTCCTCGGTAATGGACTGCAATTCCAACTCTTTTCGCTCGTTCACATAGGCAGACCAGTCACTTTCGACATCCGTATCCAGGTTGACCCGGGCAATGAAACCGTCGATCAGGTCTTTCTTGCTGCGCAGTTCGAGGCTGGCGTTGATGGATTTCTCGATGATCGTAAGAATTTCCTTATCCTTGAAGTGGGTTTTCTGATATTTGACAATCAGCATGAGGATGTAGTCAATGTTGACTTCCACCTGCTTGATCAGTTCAACTTCAAAGATGAGATCGTCATTGATGATCGCTTTATCCGCTGCTTGCTGACCGCGCATCTCGTCGTAGAGGTCAATATAGCGGCTTTGGAAGTCCTGCTGATCGCGTTCAGTGATGATCTCCTGACCCGCGTATTCATCGAAGCTTCTGAGGATATTTTGCAACTTGAGCACGGTGCTAAACAGGCGCACGAAATCCTTTTGAGCAGTTTCGCCAACAATCGGCTGACCCAAGGGGAACTCACTGGTCAGCCTGCCGACCAGTTCCACATACGGAGGTTGACGTTTTCCATTTACCTCATATCCGGTATGGTAATACTCCTCAAAGGTCTTCATCAACACAACGCCGCCTGCTTCGCGGTTACCAAACAGGGCGATGGCGTCATCGGTGGCTTTGCTGAGGTCCCTGAAACAGACAATATTGCCAAAGGTCTTGACTGAATTGAGGATGCGGTTGGTGCGTGAAAAAGCCTGGATCAGCCCATGCAGGCGCAGGTTCTTATCCACCCAGAGTGTGTTGAGAGTCACAGCGTCGAAGCCGGTCAGGAACATGTTGACCACAATCAAGAGGTCCACTTCACGGTTCTTGACCCGCCTGGAGAGATCCTTGTAGTAGTTTTCGAACTTATCCGACGAAGTGTCATAGTTAGTGCCGAACATCTGGTTGTAGTCGCTGATCGCGCTTTCAAGAAAATCGCGCGAACTGACATCAAGGCTTTCGGTATCAAAGCTTTCTTCGATCAAGCCGGTCTGCGGGTCTTCTTCGTTTGGGGAAAAACTGAAGATCGTGGCAATCTTGAGGTTCTTTTGCTTTTCCAATAGTTGTTTTTGAATTTCTTTGTAGTAGAGCTTTGCCATCGGAATGGACTGTACGGCAAAAATGGCATTAAATCCGTTTAGAGCTTTCCCACCGCGCAGGTAAGTGTTGGCGCGCATGGTTTTCTGGTCGAAATGATCCAGCAGGTATTCGACCACTTTGCTGATGCGCTCAGGTGCCATTAAGGCTCTATCAGTATCGATCGCCGCCACCTTCTCGTCTTGCCTGCCTTCCTTTGGTTTGATGGTGTTGATGTAATCCACCCTGAAGGGCAGTACGTTGCCGTCGTTGATGGCATCCACGATGGTGTAAGTGTGCAGGCGTTCCCCAAAAGCCTGTTCCGTGGTCCAGACCTGGGCATGCGAATTGACATTGGCATTATCGGCGAAGATGGGCGTGCCAGTAAAGCCGAAAATATGATAGTTTTTGAACGCCCGCACGATTGCCATGCGCATGTCGCCGAACTGCGAGCGGTGGCACTCGTCGAAGACCAGAACGACGTGTTTCTTATAGATGTCGTGCTGTTTGTTGCGGGCAATGAACAGGTCCAGTTTTTGGATGGTGGTGATGATGATGCGCGCTTCAGGGTTTTCGAGCTGCCTTTGGAGTTCGCGGGTGGAGGTGTTGCCGTTGGCAGCGCCTTTTTGGAACTTGTCGTATTCCTGCATAGTCTGATAGTCAAGGTCTTTGCGGTCGACCACGAACAGCACCTTGTCGACGCCGGGGATGCCGGTGGCAAGCTGGGCAGTCTTAAAGCTGGTGAGCGTTTTGCCGGAGCCAGTGGTGTGCCAGATGTAACCGCCCGCTTCAAGCGTGCCAGTCTGATGCATATTGCTGGAGGTAATAATGCGGTTGAGGATGCGCTCAGTCGCGGCGATCTGGTAGGGGCGCATCACCAGCAATTCGTTCTGGGCGTTGAAGACGCAGTAGCGTGTGAGGATGTTGAGCAGGGTGTGCTTGGCAAAAAAGGTGCTGGTGAAATCGACCAGGTCCGTTATGGAACGGTTATCGATGGTCGCCCAGTAATTGGTGAACTCGAAACTGTGGCTGCCCTTTTTGCCGCTGGGGATCGAGCCTGGTTTTTGATCGTCCAGATGTTTTTTTCGGGTGGTGTTGGAGTAGTACTTGGTATGCGTGCCGTTGGAGATGACAAAAAGCTGCACGTACTCAAACAGCCCCGAGCCGCTCCAGAAACTCTCGCGACCGTAGCGATTGATCTGGTTGAAGGCTTCGCGCAGGGCGACGCCGCGGCGTTTGAGCTCCACGTGCACCATCGGGAAGCCGTTGACCAGGATGGTCACGTCGTAACGGGAAACGTGTTTGCCCTCGGTCGCTTCATATTGGTTGAGCACCTGCAGCCGGTTGTTGTGGATGGCGCGCTTATCCAGCAGGTAGATGTTTTGGTCGGTGCCGTCGTCGCGCTTTAAAATTTGAACGTAGTCATCCTGGATTTTTCGCGTCTTCTCGGTGATGCCTTCCCGGGCGTTGGCGATTTTTTCGCCAAAAAAGCGCTGCCATTCGCCATCCGTGAAGCTGATATGGTTGAGAGCTTCCAGTTGGACGCGCAAGTTGTTCACCAGGGCGGTCTCGTTGTGGAATTGGATGTATTCGTAGCCCTGTCTTTCCAACTGAGCGATGAACTCCCGTTCCAGGTCGGCTTCGCTCTGGTAGCTGTCGGCGCGGTAAGGGTTGGGTGGACATTCGGAGACGACGGTCGCCTGGCTGGTGGAGAGGATTAGATTGTATAGCATCGTGTGTTTCTCCCTTGATTTCTTTCTTCACAATCATAGTACATAAATGGGTAAAATTGAGCCATGTCTGAAATGAGTCTCAAAGATAAGGCGCGGGATTTGCGCAACAATGCGACCAGCCAGGAAAACCAGCTTTACTACCAATTTCTGCGCAGTTTCAAGGTTCGTATTCATCGCCAAAAGGTCATTGGTTATTATATCGTTGACTTCTATTGCCATAAAGCCAAACTGGTGATTGAGATCGATGGGGGTCAGCATTTTCAGGATAAGAAAATGAACCAGGATGATTTGAGGACGGCGTTTTTGGAAAAACAGGGTTTGCTCGTTCTCAGGTTTACGAACTGGGAAGTGGATCACCAATTCGCGCAGGTTTGCCAGCGGATTGAGGAAGTGGTGGATCAGAGGATTGAGGAGTTAGGCTAACCCTACCCCCCTCTTCAGAGGGGGGTACACACTCTCACCCCCTCTTTAGAGGGGGTTACACACTATCACCCCCTCTTTAGAGGGGGAATCAAAAGGGGTGGTGCTATTAGCCCACCCCCCCGGTTTCTGTGGGAAGGTGAGGAGTTTGTCGCGGTAGTATTCGTATTGTTTTCGGCGCAGGGCGATCTCGGCGGGCAAGCCGCTCTTCAGATCGTTGACCAGGGTGTCAAAGCGGTCGAGAATGGAGACGATTTGTTCTTGAATTTCAATTGGGGGAACCGGGAATTTATATTTCATAGTCATTTCTTTACTTCCCCTGGGCATTCCAGCACCTCTCATGAAGTTTATTGCGTAGGTGAAGAATTCCTCCGAAGAAAGAATTTGATATAAGAATCGGGGAATTATTTTTGTTTTTGCTTTATCATTTATTTGTATACAAAGGACATCTCCATTGGTTCCGCCTTCACTATCCGCCAGCCAAATCTTTTTGAGATAAGGTCTTATATTCCCAATAAGAATATTGCCTGCCCGATAACGAATCAAACGACCTTTCTCGGGAACAAACTCGGAAGCCACTTTTCCTTGTTTATTTTGAAGAAGATTGTCAACCCCAACATAACTATCTTTGTCGATTTCTGAAGCATCAATACTTTCTTTAGAATAATGACAAATTTCCCCTAACATGACTCTTTCCAAGGCAATTGTTGAAGACTCTGTGCAGCGGAACAGTAAGTTTTGGCGGTAATGTTCGTATTGCCTGGCGCGGGCTGCCTGCTCCGCTTCCAATTCATTCTCCAGGGCGGTGAACGTGTCCAGAATGCGCACAATTTCCTCCTGCACAGGCGGGGGTGGGAGGGGAATAAGAACCTTTTCGATGTCAGCTTTATTTAAGGCAGGAATACTTCCTCTTGCTACCAAAGAATCCATAATTTTTCGTTCAGAATTTTTTAGAACATAAAAAAGGTATTTGGTTTGAGCCTCTTTTTCATTTCTGGAACGATACGGGTAACA
>Ga0079099_1007542_pt1 | contig 22242 bp, 19 predicted proteins | sample ADurb_H2B_02_Slu_FD_77098 | JGI IMG/M metagenome (GOLD analysis project Ga0079099, IMG submission 77098) | Active sludge microbial communities from Illinois, USA, of municipal wastewater-treating anaerobic digesters - ADurb_H2B_02_SludgeMetaT... | ecosystem: Engineered > Bioreactor > Anaerobic >... | reverse complement strand
TAAGCAAAATATTTTAAATTTTTTCACAACTTCAGAAGGATTTTGCTTAAGGGTAGCATATTATTATATATGTATGGGTAGACGGTCAAAAGGGTAAAGCGAATAAAGTACTTCGGTACCTATTTTTGCCAACTAAGTAAAGGAGGTGTTGGCCAGAACCCAGTTACCCCATTAATTATGTTTAAACCAAGAGAGATTAAAGTAAAGGAGGAAAGAATCATGTGTGAATGCTGCGGAGGACACGCAACTGAAAACCAATTTGCTCAAGTAGATGCTATCTTAGCCAAGTATAAAGGCGTTAAAGGGTCTCTAATGCCAATTCTACAAGCGGTACAACACGAGTATGGATATTTACCAGAAGACGTTATGGGTTATATGGCTGAAGAGTTAGATACTCCTCTAAGTCGTATCTACGGTGTAGCTACTTTCTATGCTCAATTCCATCTAAAACCAAGAGGAAAAAATATTATCAGAATTTGCTTAGGTACTGCTTGCCACGTTAAAGGTGCAGGTAAAGTATTAGCTGCTTTTGAGGAAAAACTAGGAGTTAAGGGTGGCGAAACTACCGAGGATTTAAAATTCACTCTAGAGCCTATTGCTTGTTTAGGAGCATGCGGTTTAGCTCCGGTTATCATGGTTAATGATGACACTTATGGTAAAATGAGTGCTAAAAGAGTGGCTGAGGTTCTAGCCAATTACTAAGAGAAAAATAGCGAAAAGTTTACAATAGAGAGTTTATTGGAATTTGAATTTTATTTAGGAGGTGCGATTCATGGAAAGATTGGGATCAATAGAACAATTAGCAGCCCTAAGAGATAAAATTAAAGCATCTGTTGATCATAATAAGCCTGTAGTATTTATCTGTGGGGGTACTGGTTGTAAAGCATCTGGTGCAGATAAAGCCCAAGCAGCTTTGCTTAAAGTTTTAAAGGCTAAAGGCTTAAATGATATAAAAGTAAAAATGACTGGTTGCCACGGTTTCTGCGAAAAAGGAGCTCTAATGATTGTGGAGCCTTGGAATATTTTCTACTGCCATGTTCAACCAGAAGATATGGAAGAAGTGGTAGAAAAAACTATTATGGGTGGCGGCGAAACTGTAGAAAGATTACTATATCACGATCCAGTAAGTGGTAAAATCTTTACTCATGTAGCGGACAACCCATTCTATGCTAAGCAAATGCGTACAGTTCTTGCTAACTGTGGTCACGTAGATGCTGAGAGTGTAGAAGATTATATTGAAAAAGATGGTTTCCAAGCTTTAGCTAAAGCTCTTCAAATGGGCTATGAGAAAGTTATTGAAGAAGTTCTTAACTCTGGCTTAAGAGGTCGTGGTGGGGCTGGTTTCCCTACAGGTAAGAAATGGGATGCTGGTCGTAAAGCTAAAGGCGACGGAACTGGTAAAAAATATATGGTATGTAACGGTGACGAGGGTGACCCAGGTGCTTTCATGGACAGATCTGTTATGGAAGGAGACCCTTACAAACTAATCGAAGGTATGGCTATCGGTGGTTTTGCTTGTGGAGCTGACGAAGGCTATATTTATGTACGGGCTGAATATCCTCTAGCTATTAAACGTTTGAGAATCGCTATTGCTCACTGCGAAGAATTAGGAATTCTAGGTGACGATATTTTTGGAAGTGGCTTTAGCTTCCGTCTAAAAATTAAAGAGGGTGCTGGAGCTTTCGTTTGCGGTGAGTCCACAGCTTTAACTTCTTCTATTGAAGGTAGCCGTGGTATGCCTCGGATTCGTCCACCTCAAACAACTGATGCTGGACTTTGGGGCAAACCAACCGTTTTAAATAACGTAGAAACTTTCGCCAGTGTACCTGATATTATTCGTCAGGGAGCAGACTGGTATGCAAGTCTTGGAACTGAGAAGAGCAAAGGAACTAAAACTTTCGCTATTTCCGGTAAAGTTAACAGAATCGGTCTTGCTGAAGTACCACTAGGTTTGACAGTGAAAGAGTTGATTTTTGATATCGGTGGCGGTGTTCCTGGCGGTAAAGAATTCAAAGCAGTACAAATGGGTGGCCCTTCTGGTGGTTGCTTAACTAAAGATCACTTAGATATCCCAATTGACTTTGAATCCTTAACTAAAGCTGGAGCTATCATGGGTTCCGGTGGAGCGGTAGTTGTTGACGAAGATACTTGTATGGTTGACTTCGCTCGCTTCTTCTTAGACTTTACTCAAAGAGAGTCTTGCGGTAAATGTATCCCTTGCCGTGAAGGTACTAAGAGAATGTTAGAGATTCTAGAAAGAATCTGTAATGGTGATGGTAAAGACGGAGATATCGAATTGCTAGAAGAGCTTGGACACATGATTATCAGTTCTTCTCTTTGCGGTTTAGGTAAAACTGCTCCAAACCCTGTTTTAAGTACAATTAAACATTTCCGTCATGAATATGAAGATCATATTTACAATAAAAAATGTACTGCTAAAGCTTGTCAACCATTATTAACCTATGGTATTGATAAGAATGCATGTAAAGGTTGTACTAAGTGCGTGAAGAGAGCTTGCCCAGTAGGAGCTATTACTGGTGAAGTTAAAAAGCCTCATACAATTGATGTAAAACGTTGCGTAAAATGCGGCGCTTGCTTCGATGTTTGCCCATTCGGTGCTGTAACTAAGGCTTAGTATCTATTTGAGAAAGGAGCGTGAACGTAAGATGTCAATGGTTAACTTAATTATAGACAACCAAGCTGTAGAAGTAGAAAAAGGTTCTACTATTCTAGAAGCTGCAGCTAAGCTTGGTAAAAAAATCCCTACTCTTTGTTACCATCCAGAATTAAGAAAATTTGGTGCTTGCCGTATTTGTATCGTTCAAGATGCCAAGAGAGGTTCCTTAATCCCTGCTTGTTATACTCCAGCTAGAGACGGTATGGAGTTATTAACTAATAGCGAGAAAGTAATCAAGACTAGAAAAACTATTCTAGAATTATTACTAGCTAGCCATAATGGTAACTGCTTAACTTGCGATAGAAACCAACGTTGCAAGCTACAAACTATGGCTTATGAAAATGATGTTAGAGACATCAGATTTGAGGGAGATAAAAGAGAATTCCCGATGGACGTAAGTGGTCCTATCGTTAGAGATCCTAATAAATGTATCCTTTGCGGTAACTGCGTTCGTATGTGCCATGAAGTACAAACAGTAGGAGCTATTGATTTCACAGATCGTGGTTTCATTGCTTCTGTTGCTACTCCATTTGACAAACCATTAATCGATTCTAACTGCGTATACTGCGGACAATGCGTACGGGTATGTCCTGTAGCAGCTTTAACTGAAAACTCTGAAGTAGCTGCTGTAAGAGCTGCTATTGCTTCTAATAAGCATGTAGTAGTACAAGTAGCTCCAGCTGTACGGGTTGGTTTAGGAGAAGAGTTTGGCCTAGATAGAGGTTCTTTAGTAACTGGCAAAATGGCTGCTGCTCTTCGTCGTTTAGGCTTTGATAAAGTATTTGATACTCAATTCTCTGCTGACATGACTATCATGGAAGAAGGAACTGAGCTATTAACTAGAGTTAAAGAGGGCGGAGTTCTTCCAATGATGACTTCTTGCTCTCCTGGTTGGATTAAGTTCTGTGAACAATTCTATCCTGAACTTCTTCCTAACCTTTCTACTTGCAAATCTCCGCAAGAAATGTTTGGTGCTATAGCAAAAACTTACTATGCTGAGAAAAACAACATTGATCCTAAAGATATGTTTGTTGTTTCTATCATGCCATGTACTGCGAAAAAGTTTGAAAAAACTAGACCAGAAATGAATGTTGGAGTAGATGCAGTATTAACTACTAGAGAATTAGCTAAGATGATTAAACAAGCTGGTATTGAATTTAATGCTCTTCCTGAAGAAGGATTTGATGAAGTTCTTGGCGAATCTACTGGTGCTGCAACTCTATTCGGTGTAACTGGTGGAGTTATGGAAGCTGCTTTAAGAACAGTATATGCTGTAGTAACTGGTACTGAATTAGCTGATGACGGCATAGAATTAACTGCTGTTCGTGGTTTAGAAGGTACTAGAGAAGCTACTATTCCAGTAGGAGACTTAACTGTAAAAGTAGCTATTGTTACTGGTTTAGCTAATGCTAGAGCTTTAATGGAAAAAATTAAAGCTGGTGAAGCTGATTATCACTTCATCGAAGTAATGACTTGCCCAGGCGGCTGTATCAATGGTGGTGGACAGCCATACACTGATGATCCAGAAGCTAGAGCTAAGAGAGCTGAAGGACTATATGAGTCTGACAGAAGCTTACCTCTAAGAAAATCTCACTTAAATCCAGCTGTGAAGAAAGCATATGATGAGTACTTTGAAAAGCCAAATAGCCATAAAGCTCATGACATTCTTCACACTCACTATCACCCAAGAAAAAAATATTAAAATCGCTGGATAAAGAGTAAACAAGAGATATTTGCAGATTAATATTAATTTCCTGACCAATGAAACTTGCTGCGAAAGAAGTGGAGGCAGGAAATATTTTTATACTAGGCGAATATAAACAAAAAAGGGGAGGTGGAAAAGCAATGGCTAAAATTGCATTCAAGAAAGACTTATGCGTAGGATGCAAAACATGTGAACATGCTTGTGCTGTAGCTCATTCCAAAGCTAAAGATTTAGTGGGAGCTATTAAAGAAGGAGCTAAGTCAAGAGTAACTATTAAATACTTAGCAGACAAAAATGCTCTTAAAGCAGTTCAATGTGCCCAATGCGGTAAAGCTAAATGTATTGAGGCTTGCCCAGCAGATGCTTTGACCAAAGATGAGAGAGGTGTGGTTATCTGTGACCACGACAAATGTGTAGGATGTACTCTATGTGAGGAATTCTGCCCATTTGATGCTATCGTAGTAGACGCAGATTTAGACAAAGCTATCAAATGTGACCTTTGTCACGGAGTATGTGACGAACCTGCATGTGTAGTAGCATGCCCAACAAAAGCTTTAAGTGTAAAAGAATAATTTCCAATATATGGGAGGAGGAGAATAATAATGGCTGATAAAGCGAGAGATTTAGTTACTTCCTACATGGATGATGCAACTAAAGAAATGTTAAAAGTTACTGATGCTGCTGGTGTAGAAACTGCATTTGACCGTTTCGTGGCTCAACAACCACAATGTGGTTTTGGACAAATGGGGGTTTGTTGCCGTATTTGTGCAATGGGACCTTGCCGTGTTGATCCATTTGGTAATGGACCTAAGAAAGGTGTTTGCGGGGCTGACGCAGACAATATTTCCGCTCGTTTCATTGCTAGAATGATCGCTGCTGGATCATCTGCTCACTCTGATCACGGACGTGATATTGCTCATACATTATACATGGCTTCCACTGACCCTAACTGTGATTACAAAATCACTGACGAAGATAAATGCTTAAGAATCGCTGCTGAAGCAGGTATTGCTACTGAAGGTAGAGATGTTAAAGAAGTTGGTAAAGACTTAGCTGAGCTTATGATGAACCAATTCGGTCAAATTCATGGTCATGCTGATGTTTTTGTTAAAGCTCGTGCTCCTAAACAAAGACAAGATAAGTGGAATGAGCTTGGTCTTGTACCAAGATCTATTGACCGTGAAATCGTTGAAATCATGCATAGAACTCATATCGGTGTGGACTCCGACTATGTAAACATCCTAACTCAAGGTATGAGATGCTCTTTAGGTGATGGTTGGTCTGGATCTATGTTAGCTACTGAGTTATCTGACATTATTTTCGGTACTCCATCTGTTGTAGAAACTGAAATCAACTTAGGTGCTCTAAAAGAAGACCATGTAAACATTGCTTTACACGGACATGAGCCTACTCTATCTTCCATGGTAGTTATCGCTAGTAAAGACCCTAAGGTAGCTGAGTGGTGTGAAGAAGTTGGCGCTAAAGGCGTTAACCTAGTTGGTATCTGCTGTACTGTAAACGAAGTATTAATGAGATACGGCGTTGCTCCTGCAGGTAACTTCTTACAACAAGAATTTGCTATGGCTACTGGTGCTTTAGATTCTTACATTGTTGACGTTCAATGTATCTTCCCAGCTTTAGGAGATTTAACTAAGTGCTACCACACTAGAGTTTATACAACTTCTCCAAAAGCTAAAATCATTGGTGCAAACCATATTGAATTCTCTGAAGACAAAGCTTATGAAATCGCTCTTAACTTATTACACGAATCCATCATGAACTTCAAAAACAGAAAAGGCGATATCGTTATCCCTAACCACAAAGAAAAATTAGTTGCTGGTTTCTCTGTAGAAACTATCATCAAAGCTCTTGATGGTGTAACTAACAGCCATGCTCATCCAATTGGTACAGTTAAACCTCTTTGTGATGCTCTTACTTCTGGTGTATTAAGAGGGGCTGTAGCTATGGTAGGATGTAACAATCCTCATGTTCCTCTAGATAAAGCTCACAAAGCTATCGTAGAGAAATTACTTCAAAATGATGTTATCGTAGTACAAACTGGTTGCTCCGCTTTAACTTGCGCTAAATACGGATTCTTATCCTATGAAGCAAAAGACCGTTGCAGCTTAGGTTTAAAAACTGTATGTGAATTAGTTGGAATTCCTCCAGTACTTCACATGGGATCTTGCGTAGATATCAGCCGTATCATCAGCTTAGTTGCTGCTTGTGCTTGCTATCTAGGCGTAGATATTGATCAATTACCAATCGCTGCTTCTGCTCCTGAGTGGATGTCTGAGAAAGCGGTTGCTATCGGAACTTATGCTGTAACTTCTGGTGTATTCACTCACCTAGGGGTTGCTCCTCAAGTTTTAGGTGCTCCTAATGTAACTAAGCTTCTAACTCAAGATATCGAAGGCGTTGTTGGTGGTAAGTTCTTCGTTGAGCCAGATCCAGACAAAGCTGTTGAAGGCATCTTAGCTGCTATTGAAGCTAAACGTGCTGCTTTAGGTATCTAATAAACAAATATACTAATCAGGGGAATAGGAGCAATTCTATTCCCCTTCTATAAGACTTCCTATTACATAATTTAGTAGTTTTTGTAGTTGGTGGATTCAGAAAGGAAGGCAAAAAGATGAAAATAGCTATTACCGGAAAAGGCGGGGTAGGCAAGACTACTCTTTCTGGTACTTTAGCAAGACTTTATGCTGAAGAAGGTTACCGGGTAGTGGCGGTAGATGCCGACCCAGACGCTAATTTAGCCTCGGCTATTGGCTGTCCGAAAGAATTGGCTGCTAAGCTTACTCCTCTAGCAGAGATGAAAGATTTGGTGGAAGAAAGAACTGGAATGAAACCAGGAACTAGTGGCGGTTTTTTCACTATTAATCCAAAAGTAGATGATATTCCGGAAAAATATTCTGTGGAATATAAGGGAATAAAAATGCTGGCTATGGGTACAGTGGATACCGGCGGTTCTGGTTGCGTTTGCGCGGAACATGTTCTTTTGAAAAATCTAATGGCTCATTTAGTGCTAGAACGCAAAGATGTAGTTATCATGGACATGGAAGCTGGGATTGAACACTTAGGTCGGGGAACTGCTCAAGCAGTAGACGCTTTCATTGTAGTAGTAGAACCAGGGGCCCGCAGTGTCCAAACAGCGGAAAAAGTTAAACAGTTAGCTGCAGATTTACGGGTGAAAAAAGTCTTAGTAGTAGGAAGTAAAATCCGCAGTGAATCGGACAAGAAGTTTATTATTGATAGTTTACCAGGCATAGATGTGATTGGTTTCTTATCTTATAGTGAAAAAGTAGTAGAGGCAGATTTGAATGGAATTTCACCTTATGATATCAGCCCTCAAACGGTAGAAGAGGTTAAGGAAATTAAAAAACGCTTAGGAGCATAATTTTTTTGCTCAACCAGAAGGATATTGCGGAAACTGAGAGAATTATTAACATATGTGATAAATGCTACAAATGTTATATGAATTTTAAGAAGATTTAATCTTGGTTTTTTCTGGTTAAGGTTTCTTACTTTCTCTTATACTTTCTTATCGGTTGAATAGTTTTTCACAATGGAGGTGAAACTAGGTAAGTCTGTCGACTACGCTGTTACACTGGCCATTAGAAAAATAATTTTTAAAATTGAAGGGGGAAATGAAAAATGACTAAGATGGACAAAGCAGGTAGAATCTTAAGCGATATCGAAATCGCTCAAATGGCTACTCCAAAACCAATTAAAGAAATTGCTGCTGCAGTAGGACTAACTGAAGATGACATCGAATACTATGGCAAATACAAAGCTAAAGTTGACTACAACCTACTTCAGACTAAATATAAAGATGCTCCAGACGGACATCTAGTTCTTGTTACAGCTATCACTCCTACTCCAGCTGGAGAAGGTAAAACTACTACTTCTGTAGGTTTAGCTGATGGTATGACTTTCAATGGTGAGAAAGTTGTTCTAGCTCTTCGTGAGCCATCCTTAGGACCTGTATTTGGTGTTAAAGGTGGGGCAGCTGGTGGTGGATTTGCTCAAGTAGTTCCTATGGAAGATATCAACCTTCACTTTACTGGTGACTTCCATGCTATCGGTGCTGCTAACAACTTAATTGCTGCTATGTTAGATAACCATATCTATCAAGGCAATGATTTAGGTATCGACAACAGAAGAATCATCTGGAGAAGATGCGTTGACATGAACGACCGTCAACTAAGAAACATTGTTAACGGTTTAGGTGGCCCTACTCAAGGTGTTGTTCGTGAAGACGGATTTGATATTACAGTTGCTTCTGAAATCATGGCTCTATTCTGCTTAGCTTCTGATATTGATGACTTAAAAGCTAGAATCGCTAGAATTATCGTTGCTTACACAAGAGACGGTAAACCTGTTACTGCTGGCGATCTTAAAGCTCAAGGCGCTTGCGCTGCTCTACTTAAAGATGCCTTAAAACCAAACCTAGTACAAACTCTTGAAGGAACTCCTGCTTTCATTCATGGTGGTCCTTTCGCTAACATCGCTCATGGATGTAACTCTGTTATGGCTACTAAACTAGCTCTTAAAATGGCTGGTAAAGATGGTTATGTAGTAACTGAAGGTGGATTCGGTGGTGACTTAGGTGCTGAGAAATTCTTAGACATCAAAGCTCGTGTTGCTGGATTAAAACCTGAGTGCGTAGTAATCGTTGCTACTGTAAGAGCTCTTAAAATGCATGGTGGAATGCCTAAAGACAAATTAACAGAAGTTGATTTAGCTGCTCTAGAAAAAGGTTTAGCTAACTTAACTCAACATATTGAGAACATGGGTAAATACGGTTTACCATCCGTTGTAGCTATCAATGCATTCCCTCTAGATACTGAAGAAGAATTAAAGTTAGTTGAAGAAAAAGTAAAAGCTTACGGTGCTAACGTAGTTCTTTCTAAAGTATGGGCTGATGGTGGAGAAGGCGGATCTGCTTTAGCTAAAGAAGTTGTTCGTATAGTTAAAGAAGGTAAAGCTAACTTCAAACCTATCTATCCATTAGAATTAGGTTTAAAAGAAAAAATCGAAACTATCGCTAAAGAAATCTATCGTGCTGACGGAGTTGACTTCGTAGGTGATTCTGCAGCTCAAATCGCTACTTTAGAAAAATTAGGTTTCGGTAATGTACCAATTTGTATGGCTAAAACTCAATACTCCTTCTCTGATAACCCAGCTCTTTTAGGAGCTCCTAGAGGTTTCAGAGTTGCTGTAAGAAACGTTAAGATTTCTGCTGGTGCTGGTTTTGCTGTAGTATTAACTGGTGCAATCATGACTATGCCTGGTTTACCAAAACTTCCAGCTGCTGAAAAAATTGACGTTGATAACACTGGTAAAATTACTGGTTTATTCTAAGAAACAATGGTCTTTCCTATCTCATCAAGCCCTCCTGGGCTTGATGAGATAATTCAAATTTACTATAGAACACACGTAAGGAGAGAAAAAATATGTCATTAGTAGAAAAAACTCTTCGTGGATTTACTGAAGTTTTAGCTTCTAAAGCACCAACTCCAGGTGGTGGTGGCGCTGCTGCAGCTGGTGGAGCATTAGGTATGGCCCTTGGAAGCATGGTAGCCAACCTAACTGTTGGTAAAAAAGGTTATGAACAATACCAAGAAGAGATTTACCGTATTCTTGGTGAAGCTAAAGTTATTCAAGATAGACTATTAGACGCTGTAGATGCTGATGCTGCTGGTTACGGTAAACTAAATGCCGTTTACAAAATGCCTAAAGGGGCAGAGAGAGATGCAGCAATGGAAGTAGAAAGCAAAAATGCTTGTGCTGTTCCTATCCAAATTTGTGATTTATCTCTAAGAGGTATCAAATTACATCAAAAATTAGTTGGTTGTGGTAATAAACTAGCTATCAGTGATGTAACTTGTGGTGTATTATTCTGTGAAGCTGCTTTAATCAGCGGTATGTTAAATGTTAAAATCAACCTTAATAGCATTAAAGACCAAGACTTCGTTAAAGAAACAGAAGCTAAGGTTAATGCTATGGTAGAAGAAGGCAAGAAAATTACTAAAGAAGTTTACGACGCTACCTATGCAATGCTTGCAGGGGCAGGTCACTAAAATAGGCTTTAGATTATCAGAATAAATTAAATTATTTTAAAATTAAGGAGGGAATTTTCAATGGCTCAACTTTTAAAAGGTCCTGAAGTAGCAGCTGCTATGGACGAAACCCTAGCTAAAGAAATCGAAGCTTTAAAAGCTAAAGGTATCACTCCTACTTTAAATATCGTTGTTGTAGGGGATGCTGGTCCTTCTATGGCTTATACTAACGGCGCTAAGAAAACTGCTGAAAAAATCGGTATGGGTTTTGAATTAAAACAATTCCCAGAAGATATGACTCAAGATGATTTCATCGTTGAACTTAAAAAATTAAATGAAGATAAAAACGTTCATGGTATTCTAATCATGCGTCCAATGCCAGCTCAAATGAACGAAGATGTTATCAAATATGTAATTGCAGCTGAAAAAGATGTTGACTGCTTCAATCCATTAAATGCTGGTAAGTTAATGTTTGAAGACCCTACTTGCTTCCCACCTTGTACTCCAACTGCTGTAATGGAAATGATTGATCATTTCGGTATTGAAACAGCTGGTAAAAACGTAGTTGTTTTAGGAAGAAGTATGGTTGTTGGTAAGCCTGCTGCTGTTCTTGCTGTAGGTAAAGGTAAAGATGCAACTGTAACTATTTGCCATTCTAAAACTAAAGATTTAGATAAAGTATGCGCTTCTGCTGACGTTCTTATCGCTGCTGTTGGTCGTGCGAAAATGGTTAAAGCCAGCTGGGTTAAACCAGGTGCTGCAATCCTTGACGTAGGTATCAACTTCTTAGATGGTAAAATGTGTGGTGACGTTGATTTCGAAGAAGCAGAAAAAGTTGCTGGATCTATTTCCCCAGTACCAGGTGGTGTAGGTTCTGTAACCACTCGTGTATTAGCTAAACACGTTGTAAAAGCTGCTAAACAACTTAACGGTCTTGCTTAATTTAACCTTTTAATAATGAAGGGAGTGACAAGTTAATGAGTATTATTTCCGCTCAAAAACCATTTGAAACTATCCTTGGCTACATTAAAGCTAACGGAGAGAAAAAAGTATTCGTAACTGGCTGTGGACAATGTGCTACTACTTGCCAATCAGGTGGAGAAGCTGAATGTCAAGCTATGAAAGAAAAATTAGAAGCAGAAGGCATTACTGTTACAGGTACTGCTGTATTTGATCCTTCTTGCAACCTTTTAAAAACTAAATCCGAAATCAAAAAAATGCCTGGCGCTGACGAAGCTGATGCAATTGTTTGCTTAGCTTGCGGTGAAGGCGTACAAACTTTAGCTCAATTAGTTAAAAAGCCTGTACATCCTGGCTTAGACTCTTTATTTATCGGTCAAACTAAGAGAGTTGGACATTTCCATGAAGGATGCTCTGTTTGCGGTGAGTGCGAACTAGAGTGGACTGGCGGCGTTTGCCCAATGACTATCTGCGCTAAAGGTATCTTAAATGGTCCTTGCGGAGGAGCAAAAGACGGTAAATGCGAAGTAAGTGCTGATAAAGATTGTGCTTGGATTTTAATCTACAACAAGCTAAAAGAACAAAATAAATTAGCTAACATGGAACCAATCCGTGAACCTAAAGACTATACTAAGGCGATGAAACCTCGCTCTTTAGTTGTAGGTAAATAAGGAGGGAAATAGGATGAGTTTAAGAGATGCATTTGCTAGTGGCAAATTTGTTGTTACTTCTGAAATGGCTCCCCCTAAGGGAACAGATATTCATGAGATGATTGAAAAAACTAAAATGGTAGTTGGCATGGTAGACGGGGTTAACGTTACTGACATGCAAAGTGCGGTATTAAGATTAACTTCTCTAGCTTCCTGCAAAATTATTAAAGATGTTGGGGTTGATCCTGTTTTCCAAATCACTTGCCGTGATAGAAACAGATTAGCTATGCAAGGTGAGTTATTAAGTGCTGCTGTTATGGGTATTGAGAATGTTTTAGTTTTAACTGGTGACCATCCTAAAGCTGGTGACCATCCAGAAGCTAAGCCAGTATTCGACTTTGACTCTGTTTCTTTCATCAAAATGATTAAGAAACTAGAAGCTGGCGAAGACATGACTGGTCATAAATTAGAAGGAGCTCCTAAGTTCTGCTTAGGTACTTCTGTAACACCTAAAATGGATCCACTAGAGCCACAAGTAATCAAAACTAAAAAGAAAATTGAAGCTGGCGCTGAGTTCTTCCAAACTCAAGGTGTTTATGACATGGAAACAATGAAAACATACATGGATGCTTGTAAAGATTTCTTAGGAGATACTAAAGTATTAGCTGGTATCATTCCTCTTAAATCTGCTGGTATGGCTAAATTCATGAACAAAAATATTCCTGGTATTTCTATTCCACAAAGTGTAATTGATAGAATGGCTGCTGCTACTAATGCAGTAGAAGAAGGAATTAAAATTGCCGGTGAATTTATCGCTGAATTAAAAGATGCCGGTATTGTTCACGGTGTTCACATCATGGCTATTGGTGCAGAAGAAAACGTACCAGCTATCATGAGAGCTGGCGGTTTAATTAAATAACTCTCTCTAAGAAGAAAGGGGGGAGCTGAATGGATAAAAAAGCTTTAAGGAAATCTATCTTTGCCCAGAGAGATACTCAATCTCCTGAGGTAATTGCAGAGAAGAGTAAAGCCATTCACGAGAAGCTCTTCCAATTAGAGGAATTTCAAAAAGCCCAAACGATAATGATTTATGCTGCTATGCGGGGAGAGGTTCAGACAAAAGGTATTTTTACCGAAGCCCAAAAACAGGGCAAAAGAGTTGTGGTACCTATCTCACAATTAGCAGATAGAACTCTTCTTCTCTCAGAGATAAGAGACTATGACCATGAGTTGGAGATTGCTACTTTTGATGTGCCAGAGCCGAAGAAAGAGTTTCTTCGGCCTGTGCCTCACTCAGAAATAGACTTAGTTATTGTTCCTGGAGTAGGATTTGATGATCAAGGTAACCGTTTAGGGTACGGCGGCGGTTTTTATGACCGGTTTTTAGCCGGCTTGAAACCCAGCGTACCAGCAATAGCAGTTTGCTATGAGTTACAGATAAGGGATGATTTGGTAGCAGAAGAACATGACTTACCTATGGATTGGGTGATTACTGAAATGAGAGCAATAAAAACTCAAGGAAGATAAAAAGAATTTTTCTAAATTAGCAGGAATTTAATATGGGATGTCGAATTAAATATACTGGATTGAAGAAAAATAAGATGTGCTTTATCTAGTGAATAAATGGAGGCTAGAAGACCTATGATTATTAGGTTTTCTAGCTGACATTATGAATACCTCCGGGGGAAAATAAATATTTGGGAGGTAAAAAAGTGGCACATACAGAGATGAAAGTTGATAAGAAGGTTGTAGTTATTGGGGGAGGACCTGGTGGCTATGTAGCTGCTATTCGTGCAGCTCAACTAGGAGCCCAAGTTACTGTTGTGGAAAAAGAAAAAGTAGGAGGAACCTGTCTAAACTGGGGTTGCATACCTACTAAAGCTCTATTGGCCTGTTCAGAGGCTTATCATACTATTAAAAATGCTGCTCAATTTGGTATTGAAGTTACCGGGGAAGTAAAGGTTAACTTCCCAAAAATCATGGATAGAAAAGATAAGATTGTCGGTCAGCTCAATAAAGGAATCGAGTTTTTATTTAACAAAAACGGCGTTACTCTAGTAAGAGGGTTAGGCAGTATTGTTAATGCAAACTTGGTCAAAGTTACTAAAAATGATGGTAGTGCAGAAGAAATTGCTGCTGATGTAATTATTCTTGCTACTGGATCAGTACCTGTGAAAATCCCTGTTTTCCCATTTGATGGCGAGACAGTTATTACTAGTGATGAAGCTTTAACTTTAAAAGAATTACCTAAGAGTATGCTTATTGTAGGTGCAGGAGTTATTGGGGTAGAGTTTGGTACTTTCTTTAGAAGTTTAGGAACAGAAATCACTATTGTAGAGATGATGGATCATGCATTACCACCAGAGGATGCTGATACCGGTAAAGTATTAGAAAGAGCTTTGAAAAAGGAAAAAGTTAAGCTCTTAACTAATGTTAAGATTGAAGAGACTAAAATAGTAGATGGTAAAGTTCAAGCTAAATTATCTACTGGTGAAGTGTTAGAAGCAGAAAAAATGTTAGTAGCCATCGGACGGGCTCCTAATACCAAAGGTTTAGGAGTAGAAGAATTAGGGTTCAAGACCGAAAGAGGCGCTGTTGTAGTTAATGAATACATGGAAACAAGTATTCCAGGTATTTATGCTATTGGTGATGTTAATGGTGGAATTCTTCTAGCTCATGTGGCTTCCTACGAAGGAATCTTAGCAGTGGAAAATGCTTTACTAGGCACTGCTAGAAAAGCAGACTATACTGTTGTTCCTCGCTGTGTATTTACTGATCCGGAAGTAGCCGGAGTTGGTCTAACTGAGAAAGAAGCTCAAGCTAAAGGAATTGAATATAAAGTAGCTAACTTCCCATTCCGGGGATTAGGTAAAGCTCAAGCTATCGGTAAGTTTGAAGGACATGTAAAACTGATTGTAGATCCTGCTACTGATAAATTATTAGGGGCAGCTATTGTTGGTGCTCATGCCACTGACTTAATTCATGAATTAGCTTTAGCTATTCAACTAGGAATCACTGTTGAACAGATAGGCGACACTATTCATGCTCATCCAACCTTAGCAGAAGCTATCATGGAAGCAGCTCATACTGCTCATGGTAAGGGTATTCATACAGTATAACTGATAGAATAAAGGTTAACGCTAGGTGGGTAAGATTTAAAGGAGGGGTTACTATGCCTATTACTATTGCAGTAGCTGGTAAAGGCGGTACAGGTAAAACTACCACCACCGGCTTAGTTATTGATTATTTACGTAAAAATCATAAGGGAAAGGGTCCCATTCTAGCTATCGATGCTGATGCTAATGCTAACTTAAACGAAGTGTTAGGTGAAGAAGTGGAAACCACTATCGGTAGTATGAGAGAAAGAGTAGCTCGAGAAATGAAAAACTTGAGCGGCTTATCTAAAAATCAATATCTAGAATATAATGTTCAATCCGCTATAGTAGAAGGGGAAGGGTATGACATGATTGTTATGGGTCGGCCCGAAGGCCCTGGCTGCTATTGCTTTGTTAATAACCTTTTAAGGGACTATATTGATGTTTTAGCTAAAAACTATGCCTTTGTGGTTATGGATAATGAGGCTGGTATGGAACATATTAGCCGCAAAACCACTAGGGATGTTGATGTATTGTTAATAGTCAGTGATGCTTCCCGGAGAGGTATTCAAGCTGCTGGTCGTATTCAAGCCTTAGTCAAAGAGGTAAAAATCTTTGTTAAAGAAATGGGTCTAGTTGTTAGTAAAGCTCCTAATGGAATACTGGATCCAGGACTAGAAGAGGAAATTAAAATTCAAGGTCTTAATCTCCTTGGTGTTATTCCTCAAGATCCTCAGGTCTATGAATATGATGCTGCTGGTAAGGCAACCATCACCTTGCCTGAAGACTCTATCGCTAAAACAGCGGTAAGGGAGATTATGCAAAAAGTAGGACTATAATCTGCTAATTCAAGGGGGTATTGTGTACCCAATATCCCCTTAATTAAATAACTCACTTTGTAAGCTAATAGGGAAACCTATTTAGCCATATATTAAAATCTTATTTATCCAAAATTTAGGAAGGAGGAGATTTTGTTGGCTTTTCAAAGACCTTTAGACAAAAACTCAGGAAAAATTCGTGAAGTAGAACTAGGAGCTGGAGATTCCAAAATCGTTGTAGGAGGGGAGAATGTACTACCTTTCTATGGTTTTGATGGAGAAATTCCTAATAAACCAGTAGTGGCTATGGAAGTTCTTGACTTCGATCCAAAAGATGAGTGGGTGGATGCAGTTTATGCTCCTATAGCTGCTGTGGCTGCTGATCCAGTTGCTTGGGCAAAATTAGCTGTAGAAAAGGGTGCTGATTTAGTTGCCCTAAAACTTTTAAATGCACATCCAGATAGAGGAAATGTTCCTGCTGCTGATTGTGCTGCTTTAGCTAAAAAAGTTGCTGAAGCTGTTAATGTTCCTCTAATTGTTGAGGGTTGCGGACATACTGATCGTGATGCTGAAATCCTACCTAAAGTTGCTGAAGCTTTAGAAGGTAAAAACTATCTAATTCTTGCTGCTAATGAGCATAACTACAAAGCAGTAGGTGCTGCTGCTGGTTTAGCATATGGTAACTTAGTAGGTGCTGAGTCTTCTGTAGATATCAACTTAGCAAAACAATTAAACATTCTTTTAACTCAATTAGGTGTTAAAGAAGAAAAAATTGTTATCCATCCTGGTATTGCTGCTGTTGGTTACGGTTTCGAGTATGTTTACTCTGCAATGGAAAGAATCCGTGCAGCTGCTATTCAACAAAATGATAAGACTCTTCAAATGCCTTTTGTTTCTCCATATGGCGCTGAAGCTTGGAAAACTAAAGAAGCAATTGCTCCGGTAGATGAAATTCCTGCATGGGGCGATGCTGAACCTCGTGGTATTGCTATGGAAGTTACTGGTGCTATCAGCTTATTAATGGCTGGAGCTAACATTGTTGTGTTATCTCACCCAACATCTGTAGCTACTGTAAAGAAAGCTATTGCTGATTTACTATAATAAACAATTGTAGTTAAGAAATAGAAAGGAGTGGTAAAAAATGGCTCTAAGCGGATTAGAGATATTTAAACTTTTACCAAAAACAAATTGTAAAGAATGTGGATTCCCAACTTGCTTAGCATTTGCTATGAAATTAGCTGGTGCTGGTGTTGAAGTGGACAAATGTCCTCATATGTCTGATGCAGCTAAAGAAACTTTAGGAGAGGCTTCTGCTCCTCCACAAAAAACTATTACTATCGGTGCTGGTGACAACGCATTTGTTATCGGTGGCGAAACAGTATTAATGCGTCATGAAAAAACTTTCGTAAACAGACCAATTTTTGCTCTTGCTTTAAATGAAGACGATGCTGATGCTGATGCTAAATTAGCTCGTGCTAAAGAAATTAAATACGATCGTGTCGGCGAAACTATGAAAATCGGATTAGTTGCTGTTATCGGTAATGATGCAGCTAAATTCGGTGCTATGGTAGATAAAGCTGCTGCTGCTGGTTTAGAAGCTGCTTGCGCTTTATTATCCGACAATGTTGATGTAGTTAAGGCTGCTTTACCTAAAGTTGCTGATACTAAACCTCTAGTAGGTTTTGCTACTGAAGCAAACTTTGAAGCTGCTGTTGCTTTAGCTAAAGAAGCTGGACTTCCTCTAGCTGTTAAAGCTGATACAGTAGAAGCTTTACATGATTTAGTAGAAAAAATTCATGGTTTAGACTACAAAAACCTTGTATTATTCACTGGACATAAGAGCTTAAAAGAAGAGTTAGCTGACCGTGTAGCTATTGCTAGAGCAGCTTTGAAAAACACTGTTCGTCCATTAGGCTACCCTGTAATGGTTTGCGCTTGTGATGAAGATCCATACATGAGAGGCGTAAGAGCTACTCTTGCTGTAGTTAAATATGGTGCTTTAATTCTTATGAATGATGTATCTTATGGTACTATGTTACCTCTATTCGCTCTTCGTCAAAACATCTTCACTGATCCACAAAAACCAATGAGAGTTGAGCCAGGCATTTACCCAATCGGTAACCCAGGCCCTGAATCTCCAGTTCTTGTGACTGTAGACTTCGCTCTTACTTACTTCATCGTTGCTGGTGAAATCGAGAAATCTAAAGTTCCTACTTGGTTATTAATCCCAGATGCAGGTGGATTATCCGTTCTTACTGCATGGGCTGCTGGTAAATTAAGTGGTTCTTCCATTGCTCAATTCGTAAAAGAGTGTGGAATCAACGACAAAGTTACTAAGAAAGTAATCGAGCTTCCAGGTAAAGTTGCTGTTCTTAAAGGTGAATTAGAAGACGGTCTACCTGACTGGAAAATCGTAATTGGTCCAGATGAGGCTATCGATCTTCCAAGATTCTTAAAAGCTTGGGATGAAGTTGCTAAATAATTTTTCTCTGCAGAAAGAGGAAATTAATAGCTAGTTGAGAATAATAATAAGGGAAGTTACCTTTTTCGGTGCTTCCCTTATCAAAAAATAAGGAGGGTTTATATACACATGGATAGATTTATATGTATTGGTGAGAAAATTCACGTTATTGCTCCTTCAATTAGAAAAGCATTAGAAAATAAAGATCCAGCTCCGATTCTTGATAGAGCAAGAGCTCAAATTGCTGCTGGTGCTCACTATATCGATGCTAATATTGGACCTGCTGAAAAAAATGGTCCTGAATTAATGGAGTGGATTGTAGAAGTATTACTAGGTGATAACCCTACAGTTCCTCTAGCTCTAGACACAGTTAACGCTGATGCTATCGCTGCTGGTTTAAAAGTTCACCAAAGAATGTACACTGGTGACCCTAACCTAAAACCAATCATCAACTCTACTGATGGTAGTGACGCTCGTCTAAGTAAGTACATGCCTCTAGCTGCTGAGTATGGTGCTGACATCATCGCTCTTTGCGCTAAAGATGGTATTCCTAAAGATAAAGAAGAAAGAATTATGATTTGCACTGAAATCATCGAGAAAGCTATTGGTTATGGTGTAGATCCTACTCAATGCTTATTTGACCCACTAACAGTAGTAGTTAAAGGTATGGCTGACCAAAACGAAGGTATCTTCGAAACTATTAAAGAAATTGCTGACATGGGACTAAAAACTACTTGTGGTTTAAGTAACAGCTCCAATGGTTGTCCAAAAGAACTTCGTGGATTAATCGAAGGTGTTTGGGTATCCATGGCTATCGAAAGAGGTTTAACTTCTGCTATTGTTAACCCAACTGATAAACTATTAATGGATATCATCAAAACTGCAGAAGTTGTAACTAACAAAACTATTTACTGTGACTCTTACATTGAATTATAGAATTTAGGATATTTTAGAAATTTCAGAATTATAAAAAAATCTAGAGAAAAATATTCTTTTATGCTATAATGAGAGTGTGAAAAAAATCTCTAGTTAGCTGTTAGTAGCTAACTAGAGAAACATATTTTGCTGGCATCTCAGAGTCTTTTGCCTAGGTAAAGACTTTTTAGACTAAGGCAGACCCATCTGCCTGTCTAAGGAGTTTAATAAAAAAAAGCCTTAGAAAAAGAAAGGGGAGACGGAGAATGACACTATATGAAATTATTACCACTGGTGCTCAACAAGCTTATGGCATTGCTGAGGAAATGGTAAACAAAGCCATCGCTGAGCATGGCGCAGACAAAGCAGTTGCATACCCTGAAACTGCATACGCTCAAGCAGTTATCTATGGACCATTAGGTAAGAAATGTACTACTTTGGGGGAATTGGCTGAAGTTCTTCCTATCATCAAAAGTTTAATTTCTGATACTCCAAGACTAGAGCCACAATTTAACAACGGTGTTTCTGTAGCTTTATCTGCAGAAGTAATTGAGTCTGTTAAATATGCTACTATGGGTAACCCATATGAAGCAGGTCCTGGCGTTGGCTTTGTAACTGACGCAATTATCCGTCAATTAGGTGTACCTCTAGTAACTGGCGACATCCCAGGTGTTGCTGTTGTTTTAGGTAAAGCTCCTTCTAAAGAAGAAGCTGGTATGATCATTAAAGATCTACAATCCAAAGGTATCATGACTTTCTTAATTGGGGAAGTTATTGACCAAGCTATTGAAGCTGAAGTTAAAATGGGCGTAGAAATGCGTGTAGTACCAATTGGTTATGACGTAACTTCTGTAATCCATGTAGTTTCTGTAGCTATTAGAGCAGCTCTTATTTTCGGTGGGGTACCTGCAGGAAATATGGCTGATGTATTCCAATATTGTAAAGATCGTGTACCTGCCTTCGTTATCGCATTAGGAGATTTAACTCCTGTAATCGTAGGCGCTGGTGCTGGTGCTATTAGATTAGGTTTCCCAGTAATTGCTGATAAAGTTCCTCCATTAATGGAAGTTCCTATGTGTCTAATTCAACAAGCAGATTACAGCAAAATCGTTGCTACTGCTTTAGAAGCTAGAAACATTAAAATCAAAATTACTGATATTCCTATTCCAGTTGCTTTTGCTCCTGCATTTGAGGGTGAAAGAATTAGAAAAGAACAACTTTACACTATGGCTGGAGGAAACAAAACTCCTTCCTTCGAGGTTGTTAGAACTTTAGATGCTTCTGAAGTTGAAGATCATAAGATCACTGTTGTTGGTGGCGATATTGATAATTTAGCTGAAGGAAGTACTTTTGCATGTGGTCTTGTAATTGATGTTGCTGGTAGAAAAATGAACCCAGATTTCGAGCCAGTATTCGAAAGAAGACTTCACTATTTCATGAACTATATCGAAGGTCTAATGCACGTTGGACAAAGAGATATTAACATGATCCGTATTAGCAAAGATGCTTTTGCTAAAGGCTTCAGATTAAACCACATTGGTGAAGCAGTTTATGCTAAACTTCTTGATGAGTTCTCTGCTATTGTAGATAAGGTTCAAATAACTATCTACACTAATCCAGATGATGTTAACAAAGCTCATGATGAAATAGCTCTACCTCTTTACCAAGCTCGTGACAACAGACTTAAGGGTCTTTCCGATGACGGAACAGATACTTTCTACTCTTGCATTCTTTGCCAATCTTTCGCACCAAGCCACGTATGTATCGTAACTCCTGAGCGTTTAGGATTATGCGGTGCAGTTAGCTGGTTAGATGCTAAAGCTACTTATGAGATTGACCCAACCGGTCCTTGCCAACCAGTACCAAAAGGAGAGGTTTGCGAAGACGAAGTTAAAGGGGTTTACCCAACAGTTAACGAAGCTGTTAAAGAATTCTCTCATGGTGCTATCGAAAGAATGACTATGTACTCCATCCTTGAAGATCCTATGACTTCTTGCGGTTGCTTCGAGTGTATCTGCGCTATTATGCCAGAAGCTAATGGTGTAGTTATCGTTAACCGTGAGTTCAAAGGTGATTCCCCAGTAGGTATGGGCTTCTCCACTCTTGCAGGTATGACTGGTGGTGGGGTTCAAACTCCTGGATTCATGGGTCATGGACGTCAATTCATCGTTAGTAAAAAATTCTTAGGCGCTGAGGGCGGAATTGCTCGTCTTGTATGGATGCCTAAAGAGTTAAAAGAATCTCTAAAAGATCAAATCGATGAAAGAGGAAAAGAAATTGGTATTCCTAACTTCTACGATATGATCGCTGACGAAACTGTAGGAAACGACTCTGACAGTGTAGTTGAGTTCTTAACTAAAGTTGGTCACCCAGCAATGGGAATGGATCCATTAATGTAATTTCTTTTTAGGAATTTATCTTGCCCCTCAAGGGATTTTGGGGGGCAAGCTTTTAAAATTAAATTATGAGGAGGTATGTCTAATGTCATATCCAAGCGAATTAAAATACAGCCCTAAGCACACTTGGGTTAAAGTTGATGGAAACGTTGCTACTATTGGTATTACTTTCTATGCTCAAGAGCAATTAGGAGATTTAGTATTCGTTGAGCTTCCTGAAGTTGGTGCTACTATCTCTAAAGATGCTGCTGCTGGTGTAGTAGAATCTGCTAAAGTTGCTTCTGATTTCATCGCTCCTGTAAGTGGTAAAGTTTTAGAAGTTAACACTGAGTTAGATGACTCCCCTGAGTTAATGAACGAAGATTGCTATGGCAAAGGATGGTTTGCTAAAGTTGAATTATCCGATGCTGGCGAAGTTGCTAGTCTTTTAGATGCTGCTGCTTACGAAGGCGGCTTAGAGTAATCTAAGAAAAAAATATATTTGTTTTTTCATCCTCCAG
>Ga0079099_1048372_pt1 | contig 22737 bp, 24 predicted proteins | sample ADurb_H2B_02_Slu_FD_77098 | JGI IMG/M metagenome (GOLD analysis project Ga0079099, IMG submission 77098) | Active sludge microbial communities from Illinois, USA, of municipal wastewater-treating anaerobic digesters - ADurb_H2B_02_SludgeMetaT... | ecosystem: Engineered > Bioreactor > Anaerobic >... | reverse complement strand
AAAAAATGTTAATGTAGAATACGCCCTTGATGTATCTAATCATGAAAATGCTTCTGCTGCTATTACAGTAATCAACAATGCTATTGAAAAGGTATCAGCTCAACGTTCCCAATTAGGTGCATACCAAAATCGTTTAGAACACACTATTAAGAACCTAGATACCTCTTCCGAGAACCTACAAGCAGCTGAATCTAGAATTAGAGACGTAGATATGGCTAAGGAAATGATGAATTTCACTAAGAATAATATTCTTCAGCAAGCTGCTCAAGCAATGCTTGCCCAAGCTAATCAAGCGCCTCAGGGTGTCCTTCAATTACTAAGATAATATTTTGGTTATATTAAAAACTCAAAAGAGTCAGAGAGCTTTCTCTCTGACTCTTTTGATTAGTAAATAGAATAGGAAGTGGATAAATGTTAACTTTAATTTATGATATTATTGAGAATATAAAAAAACACATTTTCCAATATGACATTCCTGAAATAAAAGGAGAGTTCACTATTCTTGTGGAAGAATTAAATAAAATTTTTTCTTTCTTTAATCAAAATCAAGTTAGTGAGGGCGGCCAAATATTAAATTATCTTAATATTGGAATGCAGAATCAAGATTATCTTTTGGTAGTTGATCTGCTTCAGTATGAATTGCTTCCGTTTCTTACTGAAGAATGCAGTAGATATGGAGGAAATTAAATGGGGCTATATGAAAAAAATTTAGAATTGTTTAAGCAGCGAGCACCAGAACTTTTTACTAAGTTTACAACTCATCAGCCTATTTACAACTTATGTATTGAAGATACAGATAATCTATATAATTTTGTTTTAGAATATAATGGGGCTAGGTGTTTTATTCATAGTCTCTATGACACTGAAAATGAAATGAAGAGCATGTTTGCCCATGTGGAAGAAAATGTGGAAACTTTAGTATTATTTGGTTTTGGAGGTAAATATGCCATTGAATATGCGATTGATAATTTTAAGGACTTAAAGAAGTTAGTTATTATAGAACCTTCCTTGCAGCACTTTCACCAGATTTTATATAGGGTGGATATGTATGAACTACTTAAAAAGTTTAATCAGATATCTTTTATTATCAATGAAACAGAACAAGATTGTTTATTATTTCTTGGTGGTCTTCTAAGAAATTATTGCAATACCAAAATTAGTTTTGCTTTTCATGTTTCTTATCGTTCTCTATTCAAAGGTTACTACGAATATGTAACTAATAATATTACTAAAGAGTTAAGGAAGAAGGCAGTTAATATAGCTACTACAGGTTCAGCTTTGTATGCGTTTACTATAAATACAATTAGGAATATGAGATATACCAATATACCTTTGCATATCTTACTTAATAATCTAAACAACATTCCTGCAATTCTTGTTTCTGCAGGTCCTTCATTAAGTAAAAATGTCCATCTTCTACATCAAGTGAAAGATAAAGCTTTTATCTGCGCTGTTGGTACCGCCATGAAAGTATTGCAAAGCAATGGAATTACTCCGCATGTCCGTATGGCTTTTGATGGGTTAATTAATGAGAAAGAAAAAGTTTTTAAAGGTGTAGATACAGAAGCAGCGGGTCTCATTTACGCTGATTCATTGTATTATGAAATACTTCCTACCTACCAAGGACCCCGCTACAAGATGATACTAGATGTGAACCATCTGGCTAGGTATATTTATGAGAAAGCTAGTTTACCATTTGAGATGATTAAGAGTGGTTTTTCCATTGCTAATACTGCTTTAGATATTTTGTGTAAAATGAATTGCCAGAGAATTATTTTCATGGGACAAGACTTATCCTTTCCTGATGGAAAAGTATATGCTGAAGGTGCCGATAGAGATGATGAATCTACCACTGGACTTGAATATCAAAAAGTTAAGGATATAATGGGTAATGAAGTTCCAACTAGCATGGGACTTTTAAGTATCAGGTACTTATTTGAAAAGACTATCGAACAATATCCTAATATCGAATTTATAAATGCTACTGAGGGTGGGTTACCTATTGAAGGAGCGGTTAATAAGACTATGCAGGAGGTAGTAGATAGTTTACATTGTAATTTGAACATTTCTCATATAATTAAAGAAGTTAATGAAAAAAAATTTAGTAAACAAGATCAATTGGATCAGAAGAAGAAAATAGATCAAGTTATTTTGGAGTTAAAAAATGATATTTCTACTTTGGAAAGAATTAATAATCGAAGACTAAGACTTCTGAAGAAGATTCGTCGCTACAGGCAGAATGGACTTAGCCTTCAACGTCTTTGGTCAGAGATGAAAACTGTGGAACAATACGAAGAAGAATTAAAAAAGTATAATTTCTATGCCCAAGTAGTTTACAATGGTTTGCTAGAGATATTTGATAGTATCTATATTGCTTTTGAGTACCAAGGGAAGGATAGTCTTAAGTTGTTGGAAGCAAAAGAAAAAATATATTTTGGATATACAGCGGAGTTGTATACATTTTTAGATCTCTTGCGCCAATTGATAGAAGAATATGAAAAAGAAAATGAGTCTGTTTGGTAGACTGATAATATAATAAGCGTGATAGGAAGAAAAGCAATGAAAATAGTGATTTTTAGTGATTGCCTGTCTACTAGTCCAAATAACATATCATCTAAGTTTTATTACCCTGGTTTGTTAAAAAAAATCTATCAAGATATAGAGTTTCATGTTATTAGTTTTTCTGGAGCCACAACGGAAGAGGCAGTGATGAATTTAGGTAGGTGTTTTGAACTAAATCCTGATTTAATAATTTTTGCTTGGGGTATTAATGATGCTTTGCCTAGGGGTCTGACCAGAAAGGCAAGATCATGGATTATTGGGAAGATGTATCGAATGAAATTTTCTGACTCAGGCAGATTGGTAACTAGAACTTATTTTTTAAATCCTTTAGAATATCTAATGGCATTACTTAGAAAACCTAGTCATTATGTAGAAATAGATAAAACAGTTGCTAATATTAATTGTTGTGTAACCTGTTTTAAGGAGAAAAATATTAGAATAATAATGCTTTCTATTACTCCTGTAAGAAACTACCGATTTGTTAACTCTGATAGTCATATTGAAAGGTACAATAAAGCTATTTATGAGTATTGCCAAGCTAACAACATTAAGTATATTGATATATGTAAAGAGTTTCATCGAATAGGATTAGATTCAGTACTCTGGGTAGATAAATTTCATTATAGTGAATTAGGGCATCAATTAGTTGCTGATATGATAGGAAAAGTTCTTGAAGATGAGGTGCTATAGAAAGGTGGTTCTATGTATGAAGAATCATAATATTAAAGTATCCATAAATTCTGGCCACAATGAAATAAAAAGTGACTATGCTATTCAATGGGAGGAAACTCGTTCAACTAGATACAAAGAGTATCGTAGAAAATGGGTTGAAAACCCAAGGGATTTTATCTTGGAAAATGGTCCTTTGCACCTAGATATTGAGTCTACTAATGCTTGTAATTTGAAGTGCCCTTTCTGTTCTAGAACAATGATTCAAAGTGGAGAGTTGAAAGGAAATAAAAAACTAAAAATTGGGTTTCTAGATTTGGACTTATTCGAGAATATTATAAACCAAGCAGTAGAAATAGGGGTTTATTCTACTAAACTTAGTTGGTATGGAGAATCTTTACTTCATAAAGATATTGTTAGTATGGTTAAATATGCTAAAGAAAAAGGTATAGAAGATGTAATGCTAAATACTAATGCGGTAGCTTTGACTAAACAATTGTCTGAAGAATTGATCTTGTCTGGGTTAGATAAAATCTTTTTTTCCTTTGATTCTCCATACAAAAAAAAGTATGAGGAGCTAAGGGTTGGGGCGTCTTTTGAAGATGTTCTAGAAAATATACAAACTTTCATGAGACTTAGAGAAAAAATTAATAAAGGAACTCCTTTAACTAGGGTGAATTTTGTTTTGTTTAAAGAAGACCCAAGAGAATATGAAGACTTTATGGTGATTTTTCAAAACCTTGTAGACAGTGTTAGTTGGGGTAATTTTAAAGACCCAAATGATATTTTAGATAAGCAAGTTAGCAATACGGAGGAGAAATTTTATGATTTTGCTTGTGCTCAATTATGGCAGCGAATGGCTATCCGTTGGGATGGAGATGTAACCGTTTGCTGTGTTGATGCAGACAAGGAAAATGTGGTAGGTAATGTGTATAGACAAAGTTTAAAAGAAATATGGCAGGGTGATAAATATAATCAGCTTCGTCAAATACACCAGGGAGGAGAATATTATCAGGTACCTATGTGTAGGAGATGTGTTTCTGAACAGATGACTAAAGACGGTTCGTATTGAAAATAATTGAGGTGAAATAATGAATTTGAATAATAAAAAAATACTAATTACGGGGGCTGACGGTTTTATCGGTTCTCATCTTACTGAATATTTAGTTCAGCAGGGGTATAGTGTAAAAGCTTTTGTAATGTATAATTCATTTAATTCATGGGGATGGCTGGACTATGCTCCAAAGGAGATTAAAGACAACTTAGATATTTTTGCTGGGGATATTCGTGACCCTTACGGAGTTAGAAAAGCAATGGGAAGTTGTCAAGTGGTTCTTCATTTAGCAGCCTTGATAGCAATTCCTTATTCTTACCATTCACCTGATACTTATGTTGACACTAATATCAAGGGAACCTTAAATATTATCCAGGCTGCTAAAGAATTGGGGGTAGAAAAGGTGATTCATACCTCTACGAGTGAAGTCTATGGTACAGCACAGTTCATACCTATTACTGAGGAACACCCATTACAAGGTCAGTCTCCTTATTCTGCAACTAAAATTGGAGCTGACCAAGTAGCTATGTCTTTTTATTATTCTTTCAACACTCCTGTATCTATTATTAGGCCTTTCAATACTTATGGACCAAGGCAATCAGCACGAGCAGTAATTCCTACTATTATAACACAGATAGCTAGTGGGAAAAGGGAAATCAAGTTAGGTTCTTTACACCCTACAAGAGATTTTAGTTATGTGCACGATACAGTAAGGGGCTTTGAGGCAATAATGAAATCAGATAGCTCTATTGGGCAGATAATTAATATTGGCAGCAACTATGAAATATCAATAGGAGAAACTGCGCAGATGATAGCGGAATTAATGGAGGCAGAATTAGAAATAGAAACAGAACCATCTCGCTTGCGTCCAGACAAAAGTGAAGTAGAAAGATTGTGGGCGGATAACAGTAAAGCTAGAGAACTATTAAACTGGAAGCCTCTTTATGGGGGGAAAGAAGGCTTTAGAAGAGGTCTGCAAGAAACAATTACTTGGTTTACTAATAATCAGAATCTTGCTCGATATAAGAGCGATATTTATAATATATAATGAAAAATTTTGATAAAAATCTCATTTTGCAGACGCTACAAAAAATTCTCCCCAAAAGAGAAGAGTTTGTCGGTTTACATGAGCCTTGCTTTATAGGTAAGGAATGGAATTATGTAAAAGAATGCTTGGATACAGGTTGGGTCTCTTCTGTAGGTAAGTTTGTTGATAAGTTTGAAGAAGAATTGGCTGAATATACTGGGGTGAAAAGGGTAGTAGCTGTAGTTAATGGAACTGCTGCTTTACATATTTCTTTGAAACTTATAGGAATTGCCCCAGAAGATGAGGTATTAATCCCTACATTAACTTTTGTTGCTACAGCTAACGCTGTTTCCTATTGTGGTGCAATTCCTCACTTTGTTGATAGCGAATATAAAACCCTTGGAGTAAATCCGGAAAAACTAAAACAGTATTTAGAAGAAATAGCAGAGGTTCGCTCTAATGGCTGCTATAATAGAGAGTCAGGCCGACGAATTAGAGCTTTAGTTCCTATGCATACTTTTGGTCATCCGGTGGATTTGGATGCTTTAGTGGAGTTATGTGAAGAGTATAAACTTGAGCTTGTGGAAGATATGGCTGAGTCATTAGGCTCTTTTTATAAAGGTAAACACACTGGTAACTGGGGAAAATTATCTGCGCTAAGCTTCAATGGTAATAAAATAATTACCACTGGAGGCGGTGGTGCTATTTTGACTAATAATGAGAATTTAGGAAAATTAGCTAAGCATATTACTACCACTGCCAGGATAGCAGATAGATGGTTTTTTAAACATGATATGATAGGTTATAATTATAGATTGCCTAACATAAATGCTGCTTTAGGATATGCTCAATTGGAGAATATACCTTTATTTCTTAAAAAGAAAAGAGAACTGGCTGAAAAATACTTAAAAGAGTTTGAAAAGGTAAATGGAGTAGAGATCTTTAAGGAGCCAAGTTTTGCTCGTAGTAATTACTGGTTGAATACATTACTATTGAAGAAAGATTATGCCTATTATAGAGATGCAATATTGGAGATGACTAATAGCAATGGAATTGCAACTCGTCCTGCTTGGAATCTAATGCACAAACTTCCAATGTATAAGAACTGTCCTAGGATGGATCTGAATGTGGCTGAAGACTTAGAGAGAAGATTGATTAATATTCCAAGCAGTGTTTTTGAGGAAAGGTGATTTGCTATGCGTAGAATTTGTGTAGTTACAGGAACTAGGTCAGAGTATGGTCTTCTATATAATGTAATGAAAAGAATAGACCAAGATGAGGATTTGGAACTTCAACTAATTGTTACAGGTAATCATTTATCCTCAAAATATGGTTATACAATAAAAAATATTTATCAAGATGGTTTTAATGTATTAGATACAATAGATATCTTGTTTGAATCTAATGATAGAAGGTCAGTAGCTAAGTCCACTGGATTGGCTGTGATGGAGATAGCTAATTCTTTTCAACGATTGAAACCAGATATGCTATTGATTTTAGGAGACAGATATGAAATATTTGCTGCTGCTTCTGCAGCTATGATGATGAATATTCCTATTGCTCATATTTCCGGTGGAGAGGTTACTCATGGAGCAATTGATGAGCAAATTAGGCATTCAATAACTAAAATGGCTCACTTGCATTTTCCTGGAACGGAGCTTTATGCCAAGAACATAATTAGGATGGGTGAAGATAGTTGGAGAGTGATTAATGCTGGAGACCCAGGAATTGAAAATATAAGGCAGACTAAATTTCTATCGAGAGATGAACTGTATAAAGAACTAGGAGTAAGGATTGATGATAGAACTCTTTTATGTACATTTCATCCAGTAACTCTGGAAAGCAATAATTTGTTTTATTATATAAATGAGTATATAAAAGCTCTTGATGAGATTGGTCATATATGTATATTGACATACCCTAACGCAGATTGTGGGAGTGATTATATTATTCAGAGAATTGAAGAATTCCAAAATAAGAATCGTAATATTTTTGTATTTAAGAATTTAGGCACCAAAAAGTATCTGAGTGTTATGAAGGAATGCGGCTGTGTTGTAGGTAATTCTTCTAGTGCTATTGTTGAGGCACCTTATCTAAAAATTCCTGTGGTTGATATCGGGAATAGGCAAAAAGGTCGGCTGAAAGCTAAAAATATTATTGAATGTCAGTGCAAGAAAGATGAAATTATCAATTCAATTAGAAAAGCATTGACTCCTGGGTTTAGAGAGATAGTAAAAAAGGCTAAAAGCCTTTATGGAGATGGCAATACTAGCGAGATTATTGTTAGTACTATCAGAGAAATCAAACTTAATAATGCTTTGTTAAAGAAAAAATTAACTTGGTAAGGACTCTAAAGGAGAAAATAATGGATTTTAGAATTGGTGGGGAATTTGAGATTAGCTATCAGATGTTAGCTAAACCAATGGTAAATTCGTATGATTTTTCTTATAGTAAGAAAAACAACTTGCTTGTGAATACAGGTAGAGGTGCACTTTATTTAGCATTACAAAAAGCCAAAGAATTTTTTGGGTTTAGTAAAGCCTGGGTTCCAGCCTATTGCTGTTCTTCAGTGCTTTTACCATTTAGACAGTTAGGGTTTGAAATAAGCTATTATTCTTTAGGAAACGAACTTAGGCAGGAAAGTTATTTACCCAAAGATTTAGGGAATAGTATTTTTCTTTTTATCCATTATTTCGGTAAGAAAAACCAGGTAGTTGTTGATTATCTAACTAATCAAAGCAAAGATTCTATCATTTTCGAAGACTGTGTACAAGCTAGCTTAAGTAATAATGTTGGCCAAACAGGGCATTTTGTATTTAACAGTTACAGAAAATTCTTTCCACAACCAGATGGTGCTGTTATAGCATCTAATTATGATTTATCTTATAATTTATTGCCTGCTGATGAACAATTTGTGATGCAGAAACTATTAGGTAAAATAATTAGACATCAGAGTCAAGATGAGAAATTATTCTTACCTTTTTTTGATGAAGCAGAAGACATAATTGACAACTTTGTTTTACCCCGTAAGATATCATGGCTATCAAAATATTTATTTGAACGGACAGACTTAGATACCATTAAACAGAAGCGGAGAGAAAATACGTTTCATTTAATTACCCTACTAGAGCAGACAGGATTGATAGGTAACTATTTATCTTTATTATTTGATAACTGGCAAGAAGGGGAAGTTCCCCTGGGGTTACCAATTAAAGTAGAAGGTAGTATTAGAAATAATTTGAGAAATTTCCTTATGAAGTACAATATTTTTTGTCCTATCCATTGGCTTATAGATGATAATAAAAGAGCCGAATTTGAAGAGTTTCAGCTTAGTAACTGTCTACTAACTTTACCTATTGATCAGAGATTAGGCAATCAAGAATTAGAATATCTAGTGGATAAAATACTATTATTTTTTAAGGAGTAGAGAAAATGAAAAAAGTGTTTGTTATTGCTGAAGCCGGAGTAAATCATAATGGGGAACTTAAACTTGCCAAACAGCTTGTGGATATGGCCGTTGACTGTGGAGCTGATGCAGTGAAATTTCAAACCTTTAAGACTGAAGAAATTATTGGCAAATTTGCAGAAAAAGCTAATTATCAAAAAGAAAATACTACTAACAAAGAAAACCAGTTTGAAATGGTTAAAAAATTAGAGCTACCTTTTGCAATGTTTAAAGAGATTAAAGAATACTGCTTACAAAGGGGTATTACATTTATTTCTACTCCTGATGGGGAAGAGAGCCTTAATTACCTTGTTAGCTTAAATGTTCCTTTGATAAAAATAGGATCTACTGAAATAACCAATTTACCCTTTTTAGAGCAAATTGGTAATACCATGAAACCTATCATACTTTCTACAGGTATGAGCACTTTAGGAGAAGTAGAAACAGCCTTAGATACTATTTATGCGACCGGGAATACAAATGTTAGGCTTATGCATTGTACTACTGATTATCCTACTGGACTAGAAGATGTAAATCTAAAGGCTATGATAACTATGAGACAAGCCTTTAATGTTTCAGTCGGTTTATCTGATCATACATTAGGGTTTGAGGCTGCTATTGCTGCTGTAGCGTTAGGAGCGGAATTTATTGAAAAACACATTACCTTGGATAGGAATATGGAAGGGCCAGATCATAGAGCTTCTATGCCATCCCAAGAGTTTAAGAAATATGTTGAATATATTCGTAATACAGAATTATTGTTAGGAAATGGGCTGAAAAAACCTACTTTTAAGGAACAATTCACCAGTCAAGCTGTTAGAAGGAGTATTGTAGCAAAAACTAACTTAAGGGAAGGGACAGTGTTAGAAAAACATATGCTTACCTTAAAAAGACCAGGAAATGGGTTGCCACCTTATCTTATTGATATGATAGTTGGAAGAAAGCTTAAACGTAATATTTTAGAAGATGAACTAATTCAATGGAAGGATGTTTAACACTAAGATATGGGAATCATGATTGAGGTTTTAGACGCTTCTTCTTCCAGATGGAACGAAACATTAAATACATTGCCCATTGAGTTGCATGATATATACTTTACTTCCGACTATCACCAATTATATGAAACAAATAGTTCTTATAGCCGATGTTTTATTTATAAAGAAGGCCCTAGGGTAGCTTTCTATCCATTCCTATTAAATAGAATAGAAAATTATGGTTTTGATAAATTGTACTATGATATAGAAACTGTATATGGTTATGGCGGGCCAATCTCCAATAGCAATGATATATTTTTTCTAGAAAAATTTGAAAAAGCTTTTTTAGCTTACTGCCAAGAACAAAATATTATAGCTGAATTTATTCGATTTCATCCCCTATTGAAGAATGAACGAATCTTTCAATCAATTATCGATGTTGAATATAACAGATTAACTGTTTATCTAGATATTTCTAAGTCTATAGAGGAAATATGGAGAACTGATATTAGTAGTAAAAATAGAAATATGATTAGAAAAGCTGAAAAATCTGATCTAAGGGCAGAAGAAGGATATAATTATAGAACTTTTAAAGATATGTATGTTGCCACTATGGAAAAATTACAGGCTAATCAATTCTATTATTTTCAAGATAACTATTACCGACAGATTTCCCAAGAAAATGACTATTTTTTGTTAAATATATTAAAAGATAATAATATTATCGCTGGTGCTATTTTTATGTTTTATGGAATATATTGTCATTATCATTTAGCCGGAAGTTTAGTAGAATATTTAAAATATGCTCCAAACAATTTTTTGATTTGGCATGCCATTCAGAATGCTAAAGCCAGGGGAGCAAAATTTTTTCATCTTGGTGGAGGTCTAACTAATAGTATTGAAGATAGTTTGTTCAAATTCAAAAGTAGTTTTTCTAAGAATTATTTGAAATTTTATGTAGGTAAGAGAATCCATAATCAAGAAATTTATATAAAGCTAATTGACCAGTGGGAAAAGAAATCGAAGAGAAGAGCTAAACTATTCCTGCAATATAGACTACCTTAAATCAAAAAGAGCAATCTAGGGAGATTAACATGGATATTAAAGATAAATTAAGGTTAGCAACCATTAATGATTTTAACTTTTTTTTCGATATTAAGAGTGAAGAAAGTAATATTTATTGGACTGGTCATAGAGAAAAACCTAAGGAAGATAATATTCTTAATTGGTTTCAACAGAACTTAATATCCCAAGAAAAGCTAATACTAATTTACCAAGTAAATAATATCAGTGTTGGTTATACATACATTGATTTGCAAGGAGAATTCTTTGAAACATCTATAGCAATTAGTGAGAAATATTCAGGAAAAGGGTATGGTTCCCGGGCTATTGCCAAGACAGTAGAATATTGTAAGGATATTTCTCTAAATAAAGCTATCTTCGCTTGGGTTCGGGAGGATAATCATGCTTCTCTAAAAGCACACCTAAATGCCGGTTATCAAGCAACGGATTTAGCTAAAAAGGTTAGTTTACCGCATGGAGGTTTGGCTACACTGGTAAGGTTTATTTATCGAGGGAGGTAATTATATGAAGGGTTGGAAAGATGCTTTAGTCACTGCTAACTGTACTATACTGGAAACAATTAATATTATTAATAGCAGTGCTATGCAGATTGCCCTAGTAGTGGATGAAAATAATCTTTTACTAGGAACGGTGACTGATGGTGACATACGCCGCGGCCTTCTTAGAGGAATTTCTCTATCAGAATCAGTTGAAACAGTCATGAATATAAAGCCTACAGTGGCCCATGAAAACCAATCAAAAAGTAGTATTTTAACAATGATGAAAAATAAGAGATTTCATCAGATTCCTTTAGTCACCGAAAAAGGTGTATTAGTTGGTATGGAGAGCTTAGATAACTTAATTAAAGGAAGTATCAGAGATAACCATGTTATTATTATGGCTGGTGGACTGGGTTCAAGGCTCCAGCCGTTAACTAATACTTGTCCTAAACCATTACTGAAGGTAGGTAGTAAACCAATTTTAGAAACAATTGTGGACAACTTTGTTGAATATGGATTCAGTAAATTTTATATTTCAGTCAATTATAAAGCTGAAATGATTAAAGAATATTTTGGTGATGGTTCCAAATATGGTATACAAATAAAATACTTAGAAGAAAATCAGAGATTGGGTACTGCTGGAGCTTTAAGTTTATTGCCGGAATTACCTATTGAACCAGTTTTAGTTATGAATGGTGATTTATTAACTAAGGTGAATTTCCAGCATCTGTTGGACTTTCACCTGGGGAATAAAGCTAAAGCCACTATGTGCGTAAGGGAATACAGTTATCAAATCCCCTATGGTGTAGTAAATATCAGTGGAGGAAAGATAAAATCTATAGAAGAGAAGCCAGTACAGTCATGCTTTGTTAATGCAGGTATTTATGTATTAAATCCTGAGGTTATTCAGAATATTCCATCCAACACTTATTTTGATATGCCTGAACTATTTAAAAATTTAGCTTTAAACAAGAAGAAAGCTATTGCTTTTCCAATAAGAGAGTATTGGATGGATATTGGGCAGATGGATGACTTCGAGAAAGCTCAAGGGGAGTTTTGGGAGGTATTTGGGTGATTAATAAAAATAGTATTTTAGCTGTTATTCCTGCTAGAGGAGGAAGCAAAAGATTACCACACAAGAATATTTTATACTTGCAGGACAAGCCTTTGATAGCTTGGTCTATTGAAGCTGGTTTAAAGTCTAAATATGTAGATGAAGTTATGGTGACCACAGATGATGAAGAAATTGCACAAATTGCTACAAAATATGGGGCTAGGGTGCCGTTTCTTAGACCTAAGGAATTAGCAACTGATACTGCAACTACTTTTGCCGCTATAAAACATACTATTGAATTTTATCAGAATAACTTTTTAAAGGTATTCAATTATATTTTGCTTCTCCAGCCTACTTCTCCATTGCGAAGCCAGCAGGATATTGACCGGGCATTAGAATTACTAGAAGAGAAATCAGGGGATGCTGTTATCTCAGTTTGTGAAACTGAACATTCTCCTTTGTGGGCTAATACTTTACCTAAAGATTTATCCATGAGTAACTTTCTTAAAGAAGAGACAAAAAACAAGAGAAGCCAGGATTTAGATAAATATTATCGTTTAAACGGGGCTATTTATATTTATAAAACCAAGAAACTGCTAGAAGAAGAAACATTTTTTCTCAAAGACAATATTTTTGCTTATATTATGCCACAAGAAAGTTCAATTGATATTGATACTCTCTTGGATTTCAAAATTTGTGAAGCAATATTAAACAACCGTTTATAACACGGGAAGGTTAAAATGGATATAAATGTTTTGAGTAGAATATTAGATTTATCTGAAACCATACTAGAGGCGTTAAATCATATCCAATTGAAGGTGAGTGAACTAAATTTTGAAGCGGCTTATGAGATGTTATTTGAAGTTGTCAATGCTCTAAATCAAATAGATAGAATACTAATTTTACCATTTAACTACCAATCAGAAAACCAATTACAGTTTTTAAAAGAAAAATTAATTGTGGATATTGAGAGGTTAGTATCTGCCTATGAATATGAGGATATGGAGACAATAATGTATATAATGCCTAATCTTATTTTACCTTCTTATCAAAGATGGCTAGAGGAATTAAATATATGCCTAAGGCCTCATATAGTTTCTTGATAGATGAAAGATATTTTAACAGAAAAAGTCTAAACTTTTTCTGTTTTTTTTCGATAATATTAATAAGTATGTTTATGAACGGAGGTAGTTCTTTATGGAAATAAACAGTTTACCATCAACTTTCCCAGTGGGGCAGAGCTTAAACCAAAATTCAAAATCTGATGTTCAACAAAGCGAACTAAATGAGAATTTACCTGTAAATTCTACTAATGATACAAATGTGTTTCCTGAGAGTAAGCTGAAAGACGGCATAGAGGATATGAATAAAGCGATGGAGGCATTAAATGCCGATATCCGCTTTAAATTGCACCAAGAAACAGGAATTTTAATTGTTCAAGTAGTTGACGAAAAGAACGACAAAGTCCTCAAAGAATTTCCTCCCCATGAATTTTTAGACACCAAGGCAAAAATTAGGGAATATATAGGAGTACTTCTGGATATAAAAGGGTAAGGAGGGACTAAAATGTTTAGTAATATAACGAGAATAAGTGGATTGTCTGGCAGTGGATTTGATACTGAAGGAACTATTGAGAAGCTGATGCAAGCTGAAAGAGCAAAATATGATAAAATGTTCCAAAAAAGGCAAACTCTGACTTGGAAAAAGGAAGCTTATCGTGAACTATATACTTCCACAACCAAGCTAAGAGACAATGTTTTTAACTTAAAGTTGCAGAGTTCTTTTGTAGCCAAAAAAGCTTCTTCTAGAGATGAAGACTATGTTACTGTTAGTGCCAGTTCATCGGCAGTAGATGGCACTAGCCAAATCAGAATAGATAGTTTAGCTGAAGGTATAAGCAAAGAATCTACCGGAACTATTACGGTAACTGGTGGAAATGTTTCCAACCTTAAGGCGCAGTTTTTTAAGGCGGGTACCCCAGAGGCAGATGCATTTAATATGCTAGTTGATACCGACAATGCTCTTGTGTTTACTATTAACGGTCATGAATTTAAGTATACTAAAGCTGAGGTATCTAATAAAAGTATTTATGATATAGCCTATGATATTAACATGGCAAATGTGGGCGTCAAAGTATCCTATGATGCTAGTATTGATTATTTTTTCCTTTCCACTAACGGGACTGGAACTGAGAGCACTCTGCAATTGGAAGATCAATCATATCTTGGAGGCAAAGGATTTCTGAGAGACATGATTAAACTCGGTAATGATTTTGATGGACTTACTTCAGCGCAGAAAACTAGCTTAGCTTCCAGCGGTAAGATCAGCTTGGAGGGTAAAACAATAGCTAATAATCTTAGCGAACAACTTGGTATTGCCGCAAATCTTACTGGCTCTCTGAAAATCTCTCTAGATGGTGGTGTCTCATATGAGAATATTTCCTTTAATTCTAGTAATAATAACTTATCAAATTTAATAAGCTCCATTAACAATAATGCTAATCTTAAAAATCATGTTAAAGCTACCTATGATAAGAATACAGATCGCTTTGTCTTGGTGAGTTTAGATGGCAGTAAGATCACTGTGGCTTCCGACGGAGTCAGTGGAATTGACACTAAACTAAAATTGCAGGAGACATATCTTTACCACGGAAAGGATGCCAAAGTTTATATTAATAATATTGCTGATCCTATTTATAAGTCCAGTAATTCTTTTAGTATTAACGGCGTAACTTATAACCTAAAGGACGTTACTGGTGGTGCTTATGTAAAAGTTGATGTTAGCACAGATGTAGATGCTGTTTTTGATAAGATTAAAAGCTTTATAGATACTTATAATTCCACTATAGATGCTGTTTATAATGAAATGACTGAAAAAGTTTATAAAGATTATCAGCCTTTAACTGATCAGCAGAAAGAAGCTATGAATGAAGATGATATCAAAAAATGGGAAGAAAAGGCTAAAAGTGGCTTACTGCATAATGACAGTATCTTACAAACCCTTTATACTACAATGCGTTCTAATTTGTATTTAAATGTTAATGGTGTTCCTTTAGAGTCTCAGCTTACTAACATTGGAATAGTAACTGGCGGGTATACTGAACATGGTAAACTACAGTTTTCAGACTTTACTGGGGATAAGTTAAAAGATGCTATTAGAAATGATCCCGATAGTGTTATTAGGCTATTTACACAAGCTGATACTACCAGCTTTACTAAGACTTCCAGCACTACTATTACTACAGGAACAGGCAACAGCAGTCAGCCATTAAGTCAGCAGTTCTCCGGCCTCAGTGGAAAAGTAAAGTTTTCTATTCAGGGACAGAATTTTGAATTTGATACTGCCTCTGATACCCTGGATGAAGCCATTGGTTTAATAAATAGTACTCTGGCAGGGCGGGTTTCAGTCTCTTACACTGGCGATAAAATTACTATGACTAGCTTAAATAGTCAGCCTTTAGATTTGACTAATATTACTGGAAAATTTCTTTCTGATCAATTAAAACTTGATATGACTACCAATCAGTCAAACGAAGGTATTGCCCGGAGGCTTTATAATACTGTTAAACAATCTTTAGATAATATTGTCAAAGCTGCAGGGTACAGTAGCAATATTGATGACCAGAGCTATCTAGGGAAACAAATCACTGATTTAGGAAAGCGGATGGATACAGAAGAAGATCGATTAATAGATAAAGAAAATGCCTACTGGACCAAGTTTACTGCTATGGAAAAATATTTATCGCAAATGATGAATCAAAGTTCATGGCTAGCACAACAGTTAGGTGGGAGTCAGTAACAAATTATTAGGAGGTAATAATTATGGCTATACGTAATCCTTATGAGCAATACCGACAGAATCAAGTGTTTACTACACCTCCGGAAGAGCTAGTTCTCATGCTTTATGATGGAGCTATCCGCTTTATTAAACGGGCTGTGAAGGAAATAGAGGAAAAGAATGTAGAAGAATGCCATAAGAATATCGTTAAAGTAGAAGCTATTATTGCAGAACTTATGTCCAACCTGGATATGAATGTAGAAATTTCTAATAGCCTGTATAGCCTTTACGATTACATGCATAGAAGGTTGACAGATGCTAATTTGCAGAAAGATTCAACTATTCTCAATGAAGTTCTAGAGCTTATCTTGGATCTGAGAAATACCTGGGAACAAGCGATAAAAATAGCTAAACAGCAAGTTTAAAAGGAATGATTAATTAATGGAGGGAAGAGAAAAGCTTTTAACAGCTAGTTTAATTTTAATTAGCAAAGAAAAACAGCAAAAATTAGAAGCAATTAAGAATCTTACCATGGCTCAAATGGCTGTATCTAAACAAACGAATACAGATGCTATACTGGATAATATGGTAGGTCTTATTGATGAGAAACAGAAAAGAATTGAAGAAATAAATATCCTGGATGAAAATTTCAAAAGACTGCATGCTGAATTGGAAAGTCTCATCTATATAGGAAGCTGGCAGAATGCTAGTAGTAATTCCAATGCTCAGGTTAGGGAACTGGCTAGTATTCTAGAAAGAAACACATCCATTATGCGGGAGATTCAGACTATAGATCTTGAGAATACTAATAAAATGCAGGATAATCTAAAAAAAATTCAGGAACAGCTAAATAGACTAAGGCAAGGGAAAAAAGCTACTTATGGATATGAAAGTTATCGCAGTACAGTAGATGCTTATTTCGTGGATAAGAAAAGATAAAACTTGCTTCGAGAGGTGCGGAAAATGTACAGAGGAATATCGGTTATCCATGAAGAAATATTAAAATTACTAAGAAAACATGGGTCCTCTTATGCTTATCCTGTAAGTTCGGAAGAAATGGGGGAGGTACTTAACGTAACTCCCTCTTATATCCGGGAACAGATTAGAATTCTCCAAGCTCTAAATCTTATTGGGGTAAGACGGGGAAGAGGCGGAGGTTACTACATTAAAGAAGAAAACTAAATAGAGGATGTGATGATGTGTCTGTGGTTAACACTCTGGTTCCTGACTATATGTTAGGCTTCAGTTGTGCCCAGTGCGGCCAATGTTGCCAAGATTGGACCGTTTACGTGGACAAAACCAGCTATGAGAGACTACAGAAAGCCTTTAGCAAAGCCAAGTTAGACAAAGGGATTCTCAAACGCAACTTCAAAAGAAACTCTGGCAAAACGGAAGAATACAATTATGCTTCTGTTAGAATGATTAACGGTCAATGCGGTTTCCTGGGAGAATGTAACTCTTGCCAAGTCCATCAAGACTTTGGTGCCAATCATCTCCCAGTAGTCTGTCGACTTTTTCCTAGAAAAATAATAACTACTCCTAGAGGATTAGAATTCTCTTTTTCCCTTTCCTGTCCGGAAGCCATTAAGCATTTAACTCAGCTGGAACCCACCCGAGTTCTCCATAATCCTGATAACTTTGACTTCGAGCAGAGTCATCAGTATTATGGAGAAATCACAACCAAGATGTTCCAGCAGAGTCCAGTAAAGAAAGACTATTTCTTATTGGAGGAACAGTTTCTGCGATTAATTCAGAATAGACACTTTAGGGTAGAAGAGAGACTAATCCTCTTAGGACTGCTAATCCGCTGCCTAAGCGATACTTGCTCCTCCCAAACAGCGGTAGCTCAAGAAGTCTTGGACTCCATGTTAGAAGGAGATACGTTTATTCAGCAGATTAAAGAAATTACTCCTGACTTGTCTTATCAGCTAAAAGCCCTAAAGCAATTCCTAGATTGTCGTTTAGCGGAAAAAGATGATCTGGAACTGGCGGAAATAATTCAGGATAGCTATTATAATTTCGCTCTATTGGGGGAAGAAATCTCTCAACAGAGCATAACTGCTTATCAGGAGAAATATCAGCACTATTTCCAGCCCCAAGAGGAAGAAGTGGGCCATATTTTGGAAAATTATTTGGTAAACTATATTCTGGGGAAGAATTTTTTTATTTATAATCTATCTGAAGCCTATTATTTGATGATCTTCTTTTATAAAATTGTTCGCTTCCTAGCTTTAGGCCTTTGTGTTCGGACTGATACTCCGTTACACCAGGAGATACTTCTAGAAGCCATTCATCTCATGGAAAGAGGAATAGGTCATAATCGCCTTTATTATAATCATATTTTGAAACAATTAGCCCAACATGGCTATACTTCCGTCCCTCATGCCATTTACTTACTAAAAATATAGATGAAGATGGAGTAGCTGTAAAAATGATTATAGGAGGTGAGTTAAATCTGGAACAGAATAAATTTCAAGAGCTAGTTCTGGAGAAGCTAGGTAACATAGAACAGAGACTAGATAACTTGGAACAAGGGCAGCAAGAGATCAAAGAATCAATTAGACTACTAGAGAATCAGACTATCCAGGGATTCAGAGAAGTCAATGAACAGATAAAAAAGAGTATAAGAGTATCCGAATTTATATCCTCTAAGATGGTAGAACATGAAGTGGAAATTAGGAATTTGAATAAGATAATAGGTAGATAGACTAACTTAATTAAGTAAGGTCAAAGGCGACCTATTCACTGCGTATCTACGCAGTTAATAGGTCTTTTTATTTTACCCAATTTAACATTCTATTTACAATTACACCAAATGATGTTATATTTAAAAATAGCCTATAGAGTATAGGAAAGGGGAATACCGATGAAAAGATACAGTATACAAGGGAAATTATGTGGAATTATTGCTGTTCTGCTAATTCTATCCTTAATGATAACTGGCGTTATGGTCAATGGGATGATTGAACAGGAATTGCGCCAGAATGTTATTACAGACAATGGAACTCTAGCTAAAGCTCTTGCTGAGAGAGTAGAGTCTTTCTTTAATAGCACTGGGGATACTATTAAATTTTTAGCTGGTAGTGAGGCTATTAGTGGAGGTCAGGAAGCCCAAGTAGAAGAAGTCTTCAAAAAGGTAATCCTTCAATATCCCCAATTTCGTTTTATGTATTTGGGAACCCAAGACGGTAGAATGCTTATCTATCCTTCAACCAAGTTACCTGAGGACTTTGATCCTAGGGTGCGGCCTTGGTATGAGAATGCGCTACAAGAATCCAAGCTTACTTGGACTGATGTTTACATAGATACTGCTACCCAAAAGCCTGTTATTACTGTATCTATCCCTGTTACTAATAGTAGAGGGTTTGTCATCGGAGTTTTAGGGGGAGACATTAGCCTAGATACATTAAATGTAGCTATTTCCCAGACTAGAATAGGGAGAACTGGCTATGCTTATATGACAGATAGTCAAGGGGTAGTCATCGCTCATCCTCAAGCTGATTTAGTAGCTAATAGAACTAATCTCAAAGAGCAATTTTCTTTCGTAGGCCAAGCTCTGCAAGGAGCTTCCGGTTTTGCGGAGCATAAAATGAAAGATCAAAATAATCTTGTTTGCTATAATCCTCTACCTACCTTAAAAGGAGCTATCTTTACCCAGTTGTCCAGTCAGGAAGCTTTTGAGGTAGCGGACAAAGTACGAAACAGTATCTTCGTCATCATCATTGCTACGGTCTTAATTGCTACTGGGTTGGCTTACTTAATTATTAGAAAATATATAATTACCCCTATCAATAACTTGGTTAAGGGAACCGAGAAAATGGCTGAGGGAAATTTAACTGAAGCACTAGAAGTAAAAGGACGAGATGAACTTGCTCAACTAGGACAAGCTTTCAATGAAATGAGCGGAAAAATCAGAAGGATGTTGGAACAAATTAGCCGTACTGCCCAAGGAGTCTCTGGGTCTAGCCAGGAACTGGCTGCTGCCACTGAAGAGGTCAATAATGTGGTGGATCAGGTCACCCATGCTATTAATCAAGTAGCCACTGGAGCAGATAATCAGGCTAATAGTGTAGATAAAGCCGTGGACATGGTTAAAGAAATGAATTTAGGTATTGCCCAAATAGTCGATGGAGGGCAAGCGGTAGATTTAGCTTCTCGCAATACTGATGAAGCTGCTCAAAAAGGGATTCAAGCCTTAGACAGGGTTATTCAGCAGATGGGGGTCATCAAAGATGCAGTGGCGAGTTCGGCAACTGTTATTCAGAACTTGGAAAAAACTTCGGAAGAAATTGGCCAGATTGTGGAAATGATTAACCAAATAGCAGAACAGACTAATCTTTTAGCCCTCAATGCTGCCATCGAAGCTGCTAGAGCTGGAGAGCACGGACGGGGTTTTGCTGTAGTGGCTGATGAAGTAAAAAAATTGGCAGAGAGCTCTATTTCCGCTGCTGGTCAGATATCTCAATTAATCGGTGAGACTCAGCAAGTAACCCAGAGAGCAATGGAAGTAATGGATAAAGGGAATCGGGAGGCAGAAAGAGGAGAAATAGTAGCCAAGGAGGCGGATACTTCTTTCCAAGAAATTGTTCAAGCTTTGGAAGAGACTAGACAAGGTATTGAAACCTCTCAAGTTGCTGCTAAACAAGTAGAGTCCAACAGCTTGCAAGTATTGAGAAATATGGAGCAGATTGCTAATGTAGCCCAAGAAACAGCCGCCAATGCTCAAGAAGTAACGGCAGCTACAGAAGAACAATCTTCTTCTATCCAGGAGATAAGTAATGCTACCTACGCTTTAAGTCAAATGGTAATAGAGCTAGAAAGCCTTGTAAGACAGTTTAAAGTTTGAGGCTTATTTTAAATTTAGGTAAAAAAATAAGAAATAGTAGGAAATCACTTCTAAAAGAGCGAACTTCTAGCATAGAGATAAAAATGGGGCTAAAGAGGAAAGAGGGGAAAGCCAATGGCTAAAGAGAGAATAGTGGCAGCTGATGACTCTCATCTCATTTTGAAGATTATTGAGGATAAACTGTCCGAAGCCGGATATGAAGTTATCACTGCTAATAACGGTAAGGAGGCCTGGGAAAAAATTATCGATAATCCACCGGATCTGATTATTTTAGATGTAACTATGCCTATGATGACCGGTTGGGAGGTATGTTCCCAGTTAAGAAAGCATTCTTTAACTAGTGCTTTACCTATTATTCTGCTAACGGCCAGGTCAGAAGAAGAGGACCGTATTGCCGGATTAGAAATGGGAGCCGATGATTATATAGTCAAGCCTTTTAGCGCTAATGAACTTTTAGCCCGCGTAAAGGCCATTTTAGCTCGTACCAAAAGAACCAGACAAGCCAATCCTTTAACTGGTTTACCTGGGAATGAGGTCATTGAAGAAACTATTAGCAGAAGGTTAGCGGTTAAAAAGCCGACTACTGTAATCTATGGAGATTTGGACAATTTTAAGGCTTTTAATGATGTCTATGGTTTTCGACAGGGAGACAAGGCCATTAAGCTGGCTTCCCGAATTTTATCTGATTCTTTGGAGTGGCTGGAGAATGAAGAGAACTTCCTAGGTCATGTTGGAGGAGATGACTTTGTAGTAGTTATGGAACCTGAACAGGTAGAAGATTTCTGCTCTATGGTAGTAGAAAGATTTGATTTGGAAATTAAGTATTTATATAAAAAAGAAGATCTGGAAAAAGGTTATATCATAACCACTAACCGCCGCGGAGAGTGGGAAAAATATCCTCTTATTTCCCTTTCTTTGGCTATATTGGAATGTACAGATTTGGAAAGTAATCAAGAGCTTGGGGAGAAGGCGGCGGAAATCAAGAAAAAAGCTAAGCAAATTAAGGGCAGCTGCTTTGTTAGATAATAAAAAAAATGGAAAAACAGTTGCTTTTTAGCATGGGGATAAGGTATAATATTTGTGTAGTTGTTCAGGTCCGTGGTTGCAAGTCGATGCCAGCCGCAGGCGAAGCGACCCACGTAAGGTAATCGAAAAAAATTAGGGATTACTGAGCATGGTGCGGTTTAGATGTAAGTCCTGCCCGTAGGAGCTCAACTTAAAGGAGAGGACTATGGAGAGGGGTAGTAGTAGGAGGTCAGAAGCCTTGAGCGAACCTTCCAGCAGGCGGGTGTGGGGTCAAAGACCAGGTCGGCTGAACAAAACTAAATATGGTAAAGAGTAAGGGGGATTATGTTTATGGCTTTTGAAGACAAAGTGCTTAAGTGTAAAGACTGTGGAGCAGACTTTACCTTCACGGCAGGTGAGCAGGAGTTCTATGCAGAGAAAGGTTTTGAAAACGAACCTGTGAGATGCAGAGACTGTCGTACTGCTAGAAAGAGAGAGCGTAACGGAGGAAGCAGTTTTGGAGAAAGAGCTCCGCGCACTATGCATGATGTAGTATGTGCCAACTGTGGAGAGCAAACTCAAGTTCCTTTCATGCCTAAGGATGATAGACCAGTTTACTGTAGAGATTGCTTCCAACAGATGAGATAATAGATGGATTTAGAAACCTGGGATTTTGTTCCCAGGTTTTTCGTATTTTAGGGTTGATTATTCATGCAGAAAAGCGTATAATGTATTTTGCACACTGCATAAAAATCAACAAGG